>VFQT010002698.1_pt1 | contig 17610 bp, 17 predicted proteins | sample 3512381 | NCBI WGS metagenome assembly VFQT01 (sample SAMN10412376, study PRJNA504923) | tailings metagenome | isolation source: Relicate 2 Philex TSF3 active mining site | place: Philippines: Tuba, Benguet | collected 2017-08-29
CCAACCTTGCCATACGTCGATGTACTTTCCCCATACACTTCAGACATCGTGACAGCGCAGGTTTTGGCACCGTGACCCTCACGTTTCGAGCGAAGCGGCTCGGGGCCACCGCGATCTCTGCCACTCCGCGGCTCCTCGCGCGCAAGCCGCAACAGGGATTGCGTGTACTCACCTACCACTCGGTGGGAAACAGAGTCGATGGCGACGTCAACGACATCTACAACATGAATCCGTCTGAGTTCGAAGAACATGTAGCCACCATCGTTCGCTTCAGTGCCAGTCATTCATTCCCGCTCGTGCCCTTTGGGTCTGAGCCCCAGAACGGTGTCGCCATCACCTTCGACGATGGGTATGTGGATGTCTTGCAGACAGTGGCCCCTATTCTCTCGCGACACCAAATTCCCTTTCACGTGTTCATCACCCCAACGAAGCTCACCTCTGGCGATCCGCGCTATCTCACCGCTGCACAACTACGAGAGCTGGCACTCAACCCTCTCGTCTCAATAGGCGCTCACGGTTATGAGCACCGTCCGCTTACCGAAATGAGCGCGCACGATGCTGAGCGCGACTTGCGCCGCAGCCGTGAGACTTTGCAGGAACTGCTTCAGCGTGAAGTGACCACTATGTCGTATCCGTTCGGCATGGTCGATCAGCACTCCCGTGATGCAGCAGCACGCGCCGGCTTCACGAAAGCCGCGTGCAGTAGATGGGGCTTCAACCACTCTGACACCGATCAGTTGATGCTGCGTCGCATCGACATGTGGGCACGTGATGGTCGATCGACGGTGGTCGACAAGCTCTCTGGCAATTGGAACTGGTTCGCTCGACTCACATGAACCTGCCAACCGTCTCGGTGGTCATTCCAATGCACAACTCGAGCACCACCATCGAGCGCGCGCTTCGAAGCGTGATGGAACAGACATCCCATCCATTGGAAATCATCGCCGTAGACGATGCCAGTACAGATGACACCTGTGCGGTGGTCGAGAGAATCTCTGCTCACTCGTCGATTCCGCTCAAACTCCTTCGGCTAACTGAGAACCTCGGCTCCGGAACAACACGCAACGAAGGCTGGCGAGTCGCCTCTGGTGATCTCATTGCATTTCTCGATGCCGACGATGCTTGGCATCCTCACAAGCTGGAGATCCAAGTAGCGGCGATGGGTGGTCATCCCGAGATGGTGATGTCCTGTCATCAACACCGATTCTCGAAAGACAACGACTGGGATCCCGTTCCGTCACCAAAACATCGAACGATCGGGCTGCACTCCTTTCTCTTTAAGAACCGGTGCTCGACCCCCTCTGTCGTTGTCCACAGAGACATCGAGCAACGGTTCGGCACGGGGGGCCACTCGGAGGACTACCTCCTGTGGATGCGCATCGTGGCCGAGCATGGCCCGTGCCTGAAGATCGACGCTCCGCTGGTGCACTGCTCAAATCCCGCATTTGGCGGTGGTGGGCTGAGCGGCCAGCTGATTGCCATGGAACGTGCCGAGCTCGCCGGCTATCTCACCTTGCGTCGAGAAGGCAGCATCTCGCTCCCGACGGTCGTCGTTGCATCCTTGTGGTCTATTTTCAAATTCGCTATCCGTGTGGCGCGAACGGCAAATCCTCTTCGAAAGAAGCAGCGATAGGGTGAGGGCACATGTCGTCGCTTGATCATGTGCGGTGGCTTTCTAAGCCAAGTTTGACGAGTCCCATCATTGTCACTGCGTTCACTGGCTGGAACGACGCTGCAGATGCCGCGTCCAATGCGGTTCGCAATTTGATCGAAGGTTGGCACGCCACGCCGCTAGCTGAAATCGACCCGGAGGCTTATACGGACTTTGCCACCGTGCGCCCGCACGTTCGCATCAAAGAAGGCGGGCAACGTCACATCGTCTGGCCAACCGTCGGTCTCTGGCACGTAGCCGGAGCAGGCGGTGATCTCATCCTCGTTCTCGGCCCCGAGCCCAGCCTGCGTTGGCGGTCGTTCACTGATCAATTGATGGGTGTAGCGGACCACTTCGATGCTTCGATGATCGTCACACTGGGTGCATTGCTCGCCGATGTACCCCACAGTCGACCCGTGCAGATCATCGGCACTGCCTCGGATGCCGACATGATCGAGCGATTCGACCTTCAGCGCTCCCGCTACGAGGGTCCAGTCGGCATCGTTGGCGTGATTCATGACGCATGTGAGTTGGCCGCACTCCCCTCCGTTGCGCTTTGGGCAGCAGTGCCCGCGTATGCGTCACAAGTTCCCTCGCCAAAGGCATCGCTCTCGCTCATGCGACGAGCGTGTGAGATCATCGGCACACCTGCTCCGGTCGCCACCGTCATGAGCATGGTGGCGAAGTATGAGGAACAAGTGGACTCACTCGTGAGCGACGACGAAGACCTTGCTGCCTACGTCGAGCGGCTCGAGACGATGACCGACAGCGGCATCAGCCTCGACGACGAAGTCGATGACGGTCAGTTGCAGTTCGACTTCGCCGTCGACACCGGCGACGATGCGGCAGATGCCTCTACCTTGATGGACGAAGTGGAACAGTTCCTGCGCGAGCAGGGCGACTCCAACTAGGGTTTTCGGGCCACTACAAGAAGCGAAGTGCCAATCAGGCCCACCTTGCTCCACCACAGTTCGAACAGGGTGACCAACTTCCCTAGTGCACCACCCGTTCCGCTCACCATTTTCTCCTTGGAGATGATCGGTCGACGGCCAAGTCGATACGGCACGACACGCACCAAGAACAAAACGGGAAGTGAAATGAGGAAGAAAAAGCGGTTGTATTCAATTCTGAAACCGGCGCTTTCTACTTCCTCACGAGCAGCCTTGCGGTCGTATCTAAGCTGATGTCCGTCTATCTCGTCATAAGTGCTCCACAGCGACTGCAGAGCCGGCAGAGTGAGATATAGCCTGCCCCCTGGCTTGAGCACTCGATAAATCTCCTTCAACATTCCTTCGCGATCTTCTAAGTGCTCAAGGACGTCGAACATCCCCAGCCCCGCCAGAGAATTGTCAGGGAGCTTCAAGTCTTGAAGGACTCCATGGATGGAAGGCGCACCTCGCCGCGCACACAACTGTGCACCATGCAGATTGGGCTCGATCCCAATCGCCTCTCCACCTTGATCGAGAATGAATCTCGTCACAATCCCCGAACCTGAACCGACATCCCACAAAACTCCGTCAGTTGGGAAGTCATGAAGTACCGATTGCAGAACCCTGTTCCTGGTTACGTACCACCAGCCACCCTCACCGCTGTCAAGAACTTCCATTAGTTCGCCGTCGTATGCGCTTGAGGAATCGGTTGCGCCAAGTGAATATGGTCCGTCTGGAGTGCTCCGCGTTAGCGGCGAAGACCAGCCAAATCCGCCTTCTAGGCGCGCAACTTCCTCTGCAACGATCCTCATCTCACGGTCTTAGCAGCGCAGCCAATGCTCGTGCAGCATTTGTTGCCGCACGCTCCTCTACATGCAGGAAGAGTGAGGGCTCGATCAGCTCCACCTCCATAATTGATGCCAATCCGTCGGTTGAGCTCACCATGTCCACACGGGCATACAACGGCACCGCACCAAAGCGCTTCCGCACGAACTCCATCACCTGAGCCCCCAGCCGTAATTCACCACTTGTGGGCTGGCGCGGGCCAATCTCTTCCTCTACGTACAGACCGTTGTGGGTGGCATTGCCATCGCGAAAAATGGCGCCCTTGCGAAAAGCATGACTGAACTCTCCTGCGAAATACAGAAGCCCCGTCTCTCCTAGTTCATCGATCGACGATTCATAAGGCTGCACCATGGCCGCTCTTCCCGAGTTCAAAATCCTCGCCGCAAACTCGCGGGCCGAATCTGAATCGTCGACGAACCGTGCCGTGTCGTTGGAGCCAGCACTGATCGTCGGCTTCACCATCACGTCCGGGCCAAAACGCACAACATCGAGTTCGTCCATTGATTCGACGAAGGCTGTCGAGATGACGGGAATTCCCGCAGACTCAACATCGCGTAGATAGCGCTTGTCCATGTTCCACCGCACGACTTCTGGTGCGTTGTGCAACACGGTGGCTTTCGAGACGCTGGAGAGCCAATCGCGGAACTCTTGTGGTCGACGGTGGTAGTCCCACGTACTGCGGATGACCACGGATTGGAACGATGACCACTCGACGCTCTCGTCGTCCCAATCGACGATGCGATGTTCGACGCCACATGCGCCAAGGGCGCGACTCAGGATCTCCAGATCCTTGTCGCGCCCTCGAGCGGATTGAACGGTTACGAGACCGAGGATTAGAAGTCCTCCATGCCACCGCCCGGCATTGCCGGAGCGTTCTCCTCAGGCTTGTCGGCAATGACGGCCTCAGTGGTGAGAAACAACGCCGCGATTGATGCCGCATTCTGCAGCGCAGAGCGCGTCACCTTGGCTGCGTCGATCACGCCGAGCTTCACGAGATCCTCGTACTCGCCGGTTGCAGCGTTGAGGCCCTCGCTGCCCTTCATGCTGCGCACCTTCTCCACCACGACTCCACCTTCGAGTCCGGCGTTCTCGGCGATCTGCTTGATCGGGCCTTCGAGCGCACGAGCAACCATCTTCGCGCCAGTGGCTTCGTCACCCTTCAGTGATTCAGCGGTCTTCAGCACTGCAGCCTGCGAACGCAGCAAAGCCACGCCACCGCCAGGAACGACGCCTTCTTCGATCGCGGCCTTCGTGGTGCTCACTGCGTCCTCGATGCGGTGCTTCTTCTCCTTCAATTCCACTTCAGTAGCGGCACCAACCTTGAGCACGGCGACACCGCCGGACAACTTGGCGAGACGCTCCTGCAACTTCTCGCGGTCATAATCGCTGTCGGTGTTGTCGATCTCGGTCTTGATCTGGGCAATTCGGCCCTTGATGTCGGCATCGCTGCCCGCACCTTCGATGATCGTCGTCTCGTCCTTGGTTACCACGACCTTCTTCGCGCGGCCGAGCAGGTCCAAGGTGGTGTTCTCCAACTTGAGACCCACCTCTTCGCTGATCACTTGACCACCGGTGAGAATTGCGATGTCCTGCAACATGGCCTTGCGGCGATCGCCGAAGCCCGGTGCCTTCACCGCAACGCTCTTGAACGTGCCGCGGATCTTGTTCACCACCAACGTGGCGAGTGCTTCACCCTCCACGTCCTCGGCGATGATCACGACCTGCTTGCCGGTCTGCATCACCTTCTCGAGCACGGGGACGAGATCACGCACTGCGGTGATCTTGCCGCTCACGAGCAACAAGAACGCATCTTCGATGACGGCCTCCATGCGATCGGCGTCGGTCACGAAGTACGGCGAGATGTAGCCCTTGTCGAAACGCATTCCTTCGACGAGATCCATCTCCATGCCGAAGGTCTGGCTCTCCTCGACGGTGATCACACCGTCCTTGCCTACCTTGTCGATCGCTTCGGAAATCATCTGGCCAATTTCCTGGTCGGCAGCCGAGATGGCGGCGACTTGAGCGATCTGCTCCTTCGAGTCCACTTCCTTGGCAAGCGAACGAATCGACTCGACTGCACTGGCCACAGCAGCTTCGATGCCCCGCTTGACACCCATCGGGTTCGCGCCGGCTGCCACGTTGCGCAATCCCTCGCGCACCATGCTCCATGCGAGCACCGTGGCTGTCGTGGTGCCGTCACCAGCAACATCGTCGGTCTTCTTCGCTACTTCCTTCACCAGCTCGGCGCCGATGCGCTCGTACGGGTCTTCGAGCTCGATCTCCTTGGCAATCGACACACCGTCGTTGGTGATGGTGGGTGCGCCCCACTTCTTGTCGAGCACCACATTGCGGCCCTTTGGTCCGAGGGTCACTCGCACCGCATCGGCCAACTTGTTCATGCCGTTTTCCAGACCCCGACGGGCTTCTTCGTCAAACGCAATGATCTTGGACATTTCACACCTCCGTGACAACAAGATTTCGGGTGCCTGAGGGCCGTTTCGGCGCCCCTCAGGGCGTTAGCACTCTACCGTCGGGAGTGCTAAACGTGCTCAGTCGTGCCCTAGCGGATCTTGCTCAGCACCACGTCCGTACGGGTTTCGGTGGCCCCCTCCCGCTGCAGCCACTTGAGGAAATGGTCCAGGCCGGAAGTCCCCGCGCAGGCCACGGCAACGGTCACGTCTGATTCCCCCGTTACATGCGCTGCCCACAACACGTCATCCCGCTTCATCACCGCGTCGTCGAAGCCCTGGGTGTGGGGCATCCGCACATGGATGATCGCCTCCAAGGAGCGCCCGAGCGCCTCTTGGTTCACTTCGGCCCGAAAACCCTTGATCACCCCGGCACGGATCAGCCGCCGCACACGCTCTGCCGCCGCGTTGGCGGAGAGCCCTACCCGATCTCCCAACATCTGCCAAGAGATTCGTCCGTCCAACTGCAGAATTCTGAGGATTTCGCGGTCTAGAGCATCAACTACCGAGGATTCTTCCGTCATAGGCCCCATTCTGGCCGAATTTCCTCTGTTTCCTCGGCACCCATACTGCCATCCTGATGGGCATGAATGAGAACACCTGGACCTGGATGCTCGTGGGTTTCGAGCTCATCGCCATCAGCGGCCTATGGCTCGTTGGCGCCCGCAAGTGGTGGGGCTGGGCCTTGGTGCTGGCGAGCTCACTGCCGTGGTTTGCCTACAGCATCGTCTTCGACAAGCCCGGCTTCACCGCCATGAGCCTCATCTACATCACTACCCACGTCTCCAACTTGTATCGCTGGAGACGAATGGATCGAAGCGATCAGCCTCCGGCAACAGCCGGGATGATCGACACCGTCTCGCCCGAGGGCACCTTGGTATTGAGCCCGTCCAAGTAACGCACGTCGTCGTCGGCAACGAAGATGTTGACGAACTTGTGCAACTTGCCTTCCTGATCGAAGAGTCGATCCGAAAAACCAGGGTGTGCGCTGTTCAGCGCCGACAACACCTCAGCAAGGGTGGTGCCTTCGACTTGCACGGTGGAAGCGCCACCAGAAAGTGGGCGCAGGGTGGTGGGGATGCGAACGGTCACTGACATGTGCGAAACCCTACCTTGACGATCAGGTTTTCAGCGCGTCGAGATCAGTTCGCTCACGATGCGCGCACTCGTCGTCACCATTGGCAGTCCTCCACCGGGGTGACTCGATCCACCTACCAAGTACAGACCTTTCACGGGACCGGCATTCACCGGTCGGCGAAACGCTGCACGCATCCCATTCGATGAGGTGCCATAGATCGCACCACCAGAAGATCGATATCGAGTCTCGAAGTCTTTGGGGGAGAGCGTCTCGACGAACTCGGCGCGAGCTCGTAAGTCAGGACCTCTGCGCGCAAGTTCATCTAGCAGTCGACTACCGACTTGATCGTCGACCTCGAGTCCTGCCGGTGCGTTCACGAGGATGAACCAGTTCTCGCAGTTCGTCGGGGCTTGGGTAGAGTCCGTCACGGCCGACACACAGGCATAGATGGTCGGCTCGTCGGGCAACAGGCCACGCTTCATCTCATCGAACTCCCGTTGGTAGTCCCTGGAGAACCACACGTTGTGATGGGCAATGCCCTCGGTCGTTCCTCGCACTCCAACGAGCACCACGATTCCACTCGTGGACCGTCCAGCTTTCTGAACCCTCTTGAGCCGACGCGATTGGGGGAGCAGATCGCGATACAGGTGTTCTGCATCGACGTTTGCCACCACTACTTCGGCTGCAACTTCTGCTCCCTGGGCGGTTCGCACACCGATGACTCGTCCACGTTTGGTGACGATGTCGGTCACTTCGGTATTCGACGACAACTCCACTCCGACGCGCCGAGCGACCGCGACGATCGCATCGCGCAACGCACCCAAACCACCTTCCACGTACCACGACCCTTGGTCGGCTTCCAGCGCGGGAATACAGGAAAGTGTCGCGGGGGATTCGAATGGAGACGAACCGCTGTAGGTCGCATAGCGACCGAGCCATTGCCGAAGCCGGGGGTCGCTGAAGTGCTTTTGCGAAGCCTTCCACAGCGTCCGGCGTGCGTCGATAGCGGCAAAGTCGCGAAGTGAGCGCATACGCCGTAACAGGGAGAGCACTCCTGTCATTGGTCCGGCGAAAAAGGTTCGCTCACTCACCTCCCAAATCTTTCGTGACTGCCGCAAAAACTTCAGGTACTCGTCACCCGAACCAGGACTCATACCGTCGAGCGATTGGGCAGTAGCCACCGCATCGTCATAGAAGGTTGCCGTGCCGGTACCTGGCCAGAAATATCGAAACGGTTGCGCCAAGCGCACCAACCTCGCCTCGTCAGAAAGCGAAGTGCCAGCGAGCCGAAAGACGTCGTCAATCACTTTCGGCCAGGTGAGAAGCGATGGCCCGATCTCGAAGTGGTAGCCGTCGCGCGAGTACGTGGCAAGTTTCCCGCCAAACTCGGGGAGTCGCTCCAGAACTACGACGTGATGACCAGCACAGCGCAACCGAATGGCGGCCATCAATCCACCGACGCCACCACCGATCACCACGACGTCAGACATTCATCTGCCTTCGCAATCGCGCGAGCGCCAACGTAGAAATCAGCAGCATCGCTATGGCTCCCGCCGCCGCAACGACGAGGTCGTCGAAGAAGAACACAAAGGCAACTGTTTCCATTACTCCCACCACCGCATAGTGCAGAATCGGTGTCACATTCAGCGCGTTATCGCGATGGGGCAGGACGATTTCGAGAATCGACATCACGACGGCGCCGCCAATCAACCAACCCACGTAGTTGGTCAGCGGTATTCCTCGGTACCAGCCATCCACCGCCCATCTCCAATACCCCTCTGCAACCATTTGGGGGTCAAGAAACACGTCCCACGCAGTAAGGGCAATCGAGCCCACGAGAACTCTCTGCCATGTGAACCTGAGGCCGAGCACGCGAGCGACTTCACGAGCAGGCACAGCCATGGCCAGCCACGCAAACGGCACCACGAGAGGCACACCAGCCAGCTGTGGCCGCAGCAGAGTGGGGTAGTCGTAGGAGCCAAAGGGAATACCCGTATTGGATCCCACCACTTCCAGCAACCAGGTGAAGCCCACCACCGCAATGGCTGCCAGTAGTGCACGCTTGCTGCCCCACGCAGCTCGTACTACGAGCACGGACAGTGCAAACATGCCGCCAATCACGAGGTGGGTCAACACCACACGCTCGTCGCTCGATCGTTCGTACAGCGGCGTGGCGATCATCGCTGCGATCGTCACTGCAGCACACACGCGCTGCACGGGTGGAAACGATCGAACGATGCTCATCGAGAGGGGAGCAGCATCCGCATCACCATCACGGCCTTGCTCGCAGTTGACACGCTGGCTCGCCCACTGAACACGTCGTAGTTCCGGTCCTCGATCTTGTCGAGAATCCGTGAATACAACTTTCGCGCCGCAGTGATCGCTTTGCGCGAACGATTCGGCAGCATGGCCAAGCCTTTGTCGGCAGAGTCGTACAACTCCCTGCACCGAGCGATCTCGAACTTCATCAATTCTACGAACTCGGGTGTGCAGCGACGCTCCTCCAGTCGAACGCCGAACCGTCGGACATCTTCTTGCGGAATGTACACGCGGCCACGATCGAGGTCTTCGTTCACATCACGTAAGAAGTTGGTCAACTGAAAGGCGTTTCCCAGGTCGCGCGCATGGGGCAGTGCCTCGGGGTGCGTCGGCTCCAGCACGGGCAACATCATTTCCCCGATCACCGCAGCTGAACCGTCCATGTAGTCGAGCAAGTCGTCCCAGGTTTCGTACTTCTCCACCGTCAAATCCATGGTCATGCTGCGCAGAAATCTTCTAAAGCAATCCGGATCGATCTGTAGTTGGCGCACTGTGTTCACCACGGCCTTCAGCACGGGGTCTTCAGATGATCCCGCCTCAAGATCGTGAAAAAAGCGCTCGCCAAAACTCGCCAAAGCCGTTGCACGTTCGGCGGTCGGCACTGGTCCGAGGTCATCCACGATGTCGTCGGCATAACGCGCGAACCCGTACAGCGCATGCACATGCGGGCGCTTGTCGGGGTCGAGCACCATGGTCGACCAGTAGTACGTCGTGCCGTGCCGTTTGTTGAACATTCGACACAACTCGTAACTCTCCTGAAGCGTTACCGGCCCGTGCGGTAACAAGCGCGTCGTGGGTACGGGCGGAGTGCGGCGAATCATGTGCTCGCGTACTCGTTCACCCGCTCAGCTGCCAATCGACCAGAGACGAGCACCATGGGCACACCGACGCCGGGAACTGTGCTCGAGCCCACGAACACCAATCCCGGAACTCGGTCGTCAATGTTGTTCGGACGGAAAGGTCCCGTTTGGAAGAACGTGTGGGCGAGCGCGAAGGGAGTCCCGCGCTCCATTCCGAGAGCCTCCCAATCGAGTGGGTCATACACACGTTCCACCACCACATCAGTGGGATAGCCGAGTGCGGCAACTCGATTCTTGATGTCTCCGACGATTCGTTCACGTTCTCGTGACCAATCGATCGTGCCATCGAGGTTCGGCGTGGGCTCGAGTACATACAACGACGAGCACCCTTCGGGGGCAAGGCCCTTGGTGTCGAGTGAATGCAGTGTCACGAGCACCGACGGGTCGGGCATGCGCACACCATCTTCGATCAACGCCTTGAACGATCCGTTCCAATCGTGTCCGAAGTGAATGTTGTGGTGCGCTGCCTCACTCGGCGGCAATCCCTTCACTCCTGCAACCCACAGCACGCAACTAGGGCTGTACTTGCCGCGCCTCGCAGCGCGCGGTGCATCCACCCCACCAAGCAACGTGCGATACGCCACCGGCAAGTCGGGGTTACACACCACGGCCTGAGCTGCAACACGCTCGTCACCTGCAATTTCCACTCCCGTCACTGCGCCATGGGAGCCAGCTGCGCGAAGGATCCTCGTCACGGGGGAGTCGTAGCGAATCTCAACACCCTTGTCCTGGAGAGCCTTCGCCAGACCTGTGGCCATCGCGTGCATGCCGCCCTCAGGGAAGTACACACCTTGCACCGAGTCCATATAAGTGATTACCGCATACAACGAAAGGGCTTCGTATGGTGCCAAACCCGCATACATCGACTGGAAACTGAAGATGCGCTGCAAGCGCTCATCCTTGAAGAACGATGCGATCTTCTTGTCCAGTTTCGAGAATGCCCCCATACGCAGCAATGCCAAACCTTGGCGCCACGGCTTCACGAGATCGAGAGGGGAGTTGAAGTTCGCGTCGATGAAGGACTCCATCTCAGCGCGATACAGCTTCTCCAGCCAGTTGCAGAAATCGATGAACGATGCCGCTTCACGACCATTGGCAAACCTGCGAATCTCCTCCGCCATCGCTTCGCGGCCATGCAGAACCTTGAGTTCCGAACCATCGGCATACACGGCCCGATACATCGGATCGACCTTCTTCAGCGTCACATAGTCACGCATCTCACAGCCGATCGCATTGAAGGCACGCTCCAACAAGTCGGGCATCGTCATCACCGTGGGGCCATTGTCCAAACGGAAACCTTGTTGCTCGATCATTCCTGCGCGACCACCGGGGATCGGGTCGCGCTCCACGATCGTCACCTCATGCCCACCCTGAACCAAATGTGCTGCGGCCGACAATCCACCCAAGCCTGCACCGATCACCGTGACCTTCATCAGACTTCCCTCCACGACACGTAGCCAGCCAGCGCAACGAGTTCTTCCTTCACTCGCTCGCCAATCGGCGCACTTCGAATTGCGCTCACTGCTTGATCGGCGAGGGTGGCAATGTGCTCTTCGAGTTCATCGAGTGCCCCCGTCTCGCGAATCACTTGTTGTGCCTGAGCAACCTCTTCGTCCGACATTCCCGGTTTGCCCACCAACCCCAACACCTCGCGCTGGGCCGCCGTCGCCCTACTTGTCGCCATTGCCATCAACGGTGTCGGCTTGCCCTCGCGAAGGTCATCGCCAACGGGTTTGCCCGTTACTGAAGTCTCGCCAAATGCTCCGAGCACGTCGTCGCGCATCTGGAATGCGTCGCCCAAGGGAAGTCCGTACGCAGACAGGTGGGGAAGAAGTTCGCTACTCGTCTTGCTGTCGGCAAGGAGCGCACCTAGGTGCAGCGGCCTTTCGATCGTGTACTTACCACTCTTGTAGCGGCAGATGCGCAAGGCCTTTTCCCTCCGCCGCTCGCTTACGGCAGACCCCAACATGTCGAGGTACTGACCAAAGTTCAACTCCACTCGAAGTTCGTTCCACATGTCCCAGGCGTCAGCAGAAGCGCCACGCAGCAAGGCGTCTGCGTACACGAACGCGAGGTCGCCTACGAGAATCGCTACACCCTCTCCGAACCTGCGTGATTCACCCACCCAATGGTTCGCAGTGTGTTTCTCCGAATGTCGAACGTGTGTGGCGGGTTCACCACGGCGATTAATCGAGCCGTCCATCACGTCGTCATGGAACAAGGCAAAGGCGTGCAGCAATTCGAATGCCGCGCCCGCATCCACCACGCGTTGGTCGAATTCGGCTCCGCCAGCAGCAACGAACCCCCAATGACAGAAGGCTGGACGCAAACGCTTGCCACCTGCAAGCACCAACCGCGAGATCTCCTCGAGCGGTTCAATCAGGTCGCTGTCGAAGGCGCCCCATCTGGTTCTCTCTTGATCGAGCAACTGCGCCAATCGCTTATCCACCGCAGCGGCAATTTGTGAAAGCGATGGAGGGGCTACGGGCACCTCCTCAGGCTAGGTCGGGATGGCGAGCCGTCTTCAGTCGTTGTCCGCGTTGGCTACTACTTCTTCGATACGCAACTTGGCTGCGCCGATTCGCTCCCTGCACAATTCGATCAATTCGGCGGCGCGCTGCACCTGTTCAGCCAAGGTGTCGACATCGACGTCCTCGTCTTCCAGGCCGCTGAGAATCTCTTCGAGTTCTGTCAGTGCCTCGGCGTAGCCGATCTGGCTCTTCTCACTCTTCTTCGCTGCCATCAATCACCCTTTCTTGCATTTGAAATTCGTGTGTCCCTCGTTTCGGCAACGATCGTTCCGTCGCTTACCTGGATGAGAAGTGTCTCCGTCTTCTTCACCTCTTTGATTGATCGCACCACGGCGCCAGCATCGTCCCGCACGATCGACCAACCTCGCTTCATCGTGTTCACTGGGTCAAGCAGTCGCAAACGCGTCGTTGCATGACCCAGATGCTGCTCTGCAAGGCGAATCACCTCGCGTGGTCGCTGACGAAGGCGTTCGCTGGTTCGCAGTAGTTCGTGCTCCGCGCTTTGTAACTGCGCCATACTGCGCGTCGCAATCTCCGACCACGCATGTTCGATGTTGTCGACGAATGCTCTCACCATCTCCACTACCTGCGCAGCGCATGCCGTCGGAGTCTTGAATGCTTTGCTTGCCACCTCATCGGCGATGCTGACATCGATCTCATGTCCGATTCCCGTGAAAACCGGCTTTCGACATCCGGCAATTGCATTAGCCACTACTTCGGAATCGAACGCAAGCAAGTCAGTGCGCGAACCCCCACCTCGAACGAGGAGGATTACATCCACGGCGTCGATCGAATCCGCAGTCTTCAATCCTTCAACTAGTGATGGGACGGCGTCATCGCCTTGCACCCGCGCGTCCACCACTCGGATGTCGAAACCAATCCCAGACTCGGTGAGTTCATGCAGTGCGTCGGCATGTGCCGCACTACCCACACTCGTCACGATCGCAAGCTTCATCGGCACGAGGGGGAGCGGAGTACGTCTGTTGGCGTCGTACAAACCCGCTTTTTTCAACCGTTGGATGATTTCATCGCGGAGCCCTGCCAGGTCACCGAGCGTGAAACGTGGATCGATCTTCGATGCTTTGAACGAGAACGAGCCACGCTCCAGGTACAGATCGCCACTACCAAAGAGTCGCACCTTGATCCCATTGGCCAGTTCAAGACGATGCTGCTCCATCAATGGGCGCATCTTGCGCATGTTGAATTCCCAAATGGCCACGTTCAACGCGGCACTTCCTCCATCGCCTCGCTCGACGATGTTGAAGTACGTGTGCTTGCCTCGACTGTTCAATCCCTCGATTTCACCCTGCACCCACACACCGGGGCCCTGAGACGCCTTGAGCACCTCGTTCATTACTCCGATGTATTGGCTGACCGAAAGGGTGACCTCGTCGTTCACCGAACCGCCCCGGTGAACTCGTTTCCTCCAGCACGTACCTGGGCCGCATAGGCCCCATCGAGTGCGAGAAGTTCATCATGTGTTCCTTGCTCCACCACTCGACCAGCGTCCAGCACCACGATGCGGTCGGCATCACGAACGGTGGAGAGGCGATGTGCGATTACGAGAGACGTTCTTCCCGTCATGGCCCGATCAAGCGCCGCTTGCACCAGTACCTCGCTCTCGTTATCAAGATGACTCGTTGCCTCATCCAGAATCATGACGGCAGGGTTCTTCAGTAACAACCGTGCAATGGCCAAACGCTGCTTTTCGCCACCCGACAATCGGTAACCACGCTCACCTACCACCGTGTCGTACCCGTCGGGAAGTGCCGCAATGACATCGTGGATGTGCGCGGCTCGACACGCATCGATGAGTTCAGCGTGCGTCGCTTCAGGCCGCGCATACAGCAGGTTCGCCTTGATCGACTCGTGGAACATGTGCGGGTCCTGTGACACCACACCAATTGCTCCGCGCAGTGAGTCGAGTGTGAGGTCGCGCACGTCATTTCCGTCGATCGTGACTCGACCATTCGTTGCGTCGTACAACCGCGGTACCAACATCGCGAGTGTCGACTTACCTGAACCACTTGCGCCAACGAGTGCAACGGTCTCCCCTGCGGCAATCCGCAGTGAGACATCGTGCAGTACATCGACGTCGGGGTCGGTACCACTCATCACTCCACTGGCCTCTAGAGAGCCGATCGATACGTCTTTCCCGGGTGGATATCTGAAACTGACATGGTCGAACACCACATCGCCTCGAGGAGCAACCAGATCGACCGCACCGGGCTTGTTGGCAATCGCCACCGGCGCGTCCAGCACTTCGAACACCCGCTCGAAACTGACCAGTGCCGTCATCACCTCGAGACGTGCATTGGTCAGGCCAGTCAAAGGTTGATAGATGCGCTGCACGAAGGCCGCCATCGCCACCAGCGTTCCCACCGTGATTCCCCCCGAGATCACCAGGAATGCGCCGATTCCGTAGATCGCCACCGCCCCCAATGCGCCCACCAACCCGAGCGCAACGAAGAACACGCGGCCGTACATGGCCGAACTCACGCCCGTGTCACGAACGCGTGCGGCACGGGCACCAAAGCCCTTCATTTCGTCTTGATGACGGCCGAACAATTTCACCAACAATGCACCCGAAACGTTGAACCGCTCCGTCATCTGCGTGTTCATCTCCGCGTTCAGTCCCATCTGTTCACGCGAAATCTGTTGCAAGCGCACACCCACCCGACGGGCGGGGAAGATGAAGACGGGAAGCACCACGAGAGAAATCAAGGTGAGTCGCCATTCGAGCGCAAGCATCGCTACCAACGTGGTGAGCAGGATCACCACATTGGAGACCACACTTCCCAACGTTCCCGTTACTGCGGTTTGTGCACCCACCACATCGTTGTTCAAACGGGAAATCAAGGCACCCGTCTGAGTGCGTGTAAAAAAAGCGATCGGCATGTGCTGCACTTTGTCGAAGAGCGCAACCCGAAGGTCGTAGATCAAACCCTCGCCAATACGGGCGGAAAACCACCGTTGAACGATCTGCAGCAGTGCGTCCATTACCGCCACTGCCACAAGCACGGAGGTGAGTACCACGATTTCACGACGATCACTTGCGGGAATCGACTGATCGACGATCCTTCGGAACAAGAGCGGCGGGGCGAGAGCCAGCAGCGATGTAACAAGGATCATCGACAAGAAACCGAGAATGGCCAACTTGTAAGCACCGGCGAATCGGTACACCCGTTTCAGGGACTCCCTGCCAATTCGTGCTCCCTGAACCGCAGATTTGTCCCGAGGAATCAACATGTGTGGGTTCATCTGCATGGCGACAGGCTAAGCGACGCTCGGCAGGATCTTGATACCCGAACCTAGGCTGGCATGAATGTCTTCACCGCTTGTCCGTGTTCGTTGGTTGCCGCTTGCGTTCGCCGTGTTGATCACCTCGTGCGGTGGTGCGAGTCCGAGTAGTGAGTCGGCACCGACAACATCTATTGAGATTCCCGCTTACGAAATTCAACCCATTGAATGGAGCGAGTGTGATGATGGATCAGAAGTCACTTTGATCTCGTGTGGAACCCTCGAGGTTCCCTTTGATTACGAGCATCCTGACAAGGGGTCGTTCGTGCTCTACATCAAGAAGCGTCAGGCTTCCGGCGAGTCCGTCGGTCCATTGCTGGTCAACCCGGGTGGACCTGGATTTGGTGGGAGCTCGTTGGCCAACGACGCGATGTACTACTTCTCGAAGGCCTTACTCGAGTCTTTCGACATCATCGCGTGGGATCCACGTGGAACTGGACTCACAACACCAACAGTCGATTGCGTGGACGACTACGACCAATACTTCGGACTCGATTCACCACCCGATGACGAAGTTGAACGACAAGCATTGATCGACGCCTCCCAGAAGTTCAACGATGCATGTGCCGAGCGTTCCGGAACGATCCTCCCGTACATCTCAACCGTTGCCAGTGCACGTGACATGGATTCCATTCGCCGGGCGCTCGGCGTGGAGAAGATCTCGTACTTCGGGTTCTCCTATGGGTCAGAGCTCGGTGCTACTTGGGCGACACTCTTCCCGAAAACTGTGCGCGCGGCTGTACTCGATGGCGCAGCAGACCCGAACGCGACCTCGATCGATCAGGGTCTCGCGCAGGCCAAAGGTTTCGAGCAACAGCTCTCTGCGTTCCTTGCCCAATGCAGTGCAGACCAATCATGTCTGTTCCACAACGGCGGAAATGCAGAAGACGCTTTTGATCAGTTGATGCTCGACCTAGATGCAAAGCCTCTTGTCGTCTCTGCCGATCGCACACCCGTTACACAAGGCGTCGCATACACGGCTGTTGCTCAGGCCATGTATTCCGATTACTACTGGCCTGATCTCGAAGAGGCGCTCAGTGATGCACAGCAAGGAAAGGGCTCCGGCCTGTTGAAGCTGTACGACGACTACTTCCAGCGTCAAGATGATGGAACCTACGGCAACGAACTGGAAGCGTTCCTCGCTATTTCATGTTTGGATGGCGCAGACCGCCCAACGGTTGATGAGGTGGACGCCACGGTTGATGTATTCGTGAAAGCAGCACCACGCCTGGGCGCCAACTTCGCCTTTGGGTACGGATGCTCGCTGTGGCCCGTTGAACCAGTCCCCACCTTTACTGTTACTGGGGCAGGCGCAGGTCCCATCGTGGTCATCGGCACCACGGGCGATGCGGCTACACCGCTCGAGTCGACCAGGAAGATGATTGCAGCACTTGAGGATGGTCGGCTGATCGTCGTTGAGGCGGACCAACACACCGGATATGGCGCCAATGAATGTGTGACCGCTTCAGTAGACCAATACCTCGTCTTCCTGTCAGCACCATCAAACTCAATCACTTGCAAGTCTCAATAGGAGAAGTCAGTGGCGGAAGGGGGGGGATTTGAACCCCCGAGGAGCTTGCACCCCTGACGGTTTTCGAGACCGTTCCATTCGTCCGCTCTGGCACCCT
>VFQT010002700.1_pt1 | contig 17598 bp, 20 predicted proteins | sample 3512381 | NCBI WGS metagenome assembly VFQT01 (sample SAMN10412376, study PRJNA504923) | tailings metagenome | isolation source: Relicate 2 Philex TSF3 active mining site | place: Philippines: Tuba, Benguet | collected 2017-08-29
CACAACGGCTAAAGGATTTAATGGGATTAGAGGTTGAAGAGCTGCAAGCAAAACGGATTCTGGCTTCATTCGATCGCTTCCGATCGCGAGAGATTAGTAGGACTCCAGATAAGTCAGAGGCGGCAAAACGTTGGCTAACTGAAGTATTTTTCCCGGTAATTAATTTGGTACCCGAGAATCTGCAAGGTCGGATGGAAGATGCGCAGTTCTTCCATGAAGTACTAGAGCACCGCTGGTATCTGGGAGAGAAAGCTGGACGTGATTTGGGATTGCAACATGCAACTGATAGCTATATCCGAGAGGTTCTACCGAATCGCTTTGATTCAGGAAAAGTTTGAGAGGATGCAGCAGTGAGCATGCCCCCTGCAAATTTCGGTAGAGCCTTCGATTTGAGTTCTCTCGGGAAACCAAAAGAGAGTACAACTAAGAGTGCAATAAATTCTGTAACGGTAGAGAATTTGATGTCAGATTATGTCCAGGTATCTAAAGAAAAACCGGTACTACTTCTCGCTTATGCAGAACGTGCTACACAAACCGTTGCAATTAGAGATCTATTCGCAAAATTAGCAGAAGCTGATAACGGAACGTGGAAATTTGGAGCTATCGAAGTTGAGAGTCAAAATCAATTAGTACAAGCGTTGCGCATTCAAACACTGCCAGCGGCGGTCGTATTTATAAATGAACAAGTATTGCCCTTGCCTGAGGTCCCAGCACAAGAGGAACAAATTAGAGTTTTACTAGCGCAAATCTTTAAGTTGGCCAGCGAGCGTGGATTATCAGTGACAGTTCCGGAAATTCCTGAACCAAAGATGGAACCAGAGGAAGTAGCAGCCTTATCTGCAATGGAGAAGGGCGATTATGCAGGAGCGGCTATGGCATTTCGCAATTGGCTACAAAGAAGTCCAAATGAACAGATGGCAAAATTAGGTCTTGCTCAGTGCGAACTCGCGATTAGAGTCTCCACGCTAGATTTTGATAGAACGATTAGAGACGCTGATGCCAAACCAGACTCAGTTACAGATCAAATTATGGCTGCAGATGTTGAGGTTGCAAGTGGAAGACATAAGAATGGATTTGAAAGGTTGCTCAACTCTATTAAAACTCAGACTGGTGAAAATCGCGATCGCGCAAAGAACCATTTATTAATGCTTTTCCAGTTAGTTGATCAGAGCGATCCAGATCTAATTAAGGCGCGCCAAGCCCTAGCGAGTGCGCTTTTCTAATGACGCCAATCAATAAGCAAGAACGTCGAGATTTACAATCAATCTTCTTCCTCTTTGGCGTTGGCGTAATGTGTCTGGCACCACGTCTGCCGGATATCAAAGCAAATCTGGATATTTCGACGACTTTCTTCGGGTTTTTGATGAGCACAGGTTCAATAGGCGCTCTGCTCTCTCATTTGACGATGGGATATGTCGTTCATCGCTTGGGCGTCTATAAGGTCTTGATATTTAGCGCAATATTTACATATGTAACGATTGCTATCCTCGTCGAGACCAATAATCCATGGATTTACTTGTTAGTCAATGTCATTTCAGGATTTGCTTGGGCTTCGTATCACATTGCAATCAATGCCCAAGCCCTGCATCGACAAGCAGAGAGCGGCGAGCATGTAATTCCGATGCTCCACGGTATGTGGTCAGCAGGCGCTGTTACAACTGCATTTATTGCACTTCTCATTTCTTCGAACGTTTCCTTGAATTGGCATATCTTTACATTAATTGCTTTGGTTTTGATTCTAAAACTTAGAGCCATTAATCGATTACGCCCGGTATTACTGCTTGGAAATGAAGTCACGGAAGCAGATGAAATTGTAACTTTTGGCAAAATGTTGAAATCATTTTCGGTTGATTGGGTAGTAAGCATTGGATTTTTATGCGCACTCATGCTTGAGTATTTGATGGGTGATTGGGCAACAATCTTGGCAAGGCAAGAGTTCGGAGTGTCTAAATCCATGGCTGTTATTCCATATTTTCTCTTTATGCTCTCGATGATTTTGGGGAGGTTTGGCTACACGCGATGGAAGGGCAATCGCACCGATAAAGAGTTAGTTCAACCATTTGTTGTAGCAGGTGGAACTATCTTTATAACCAGCCTCTTTCTGGGATTGCAGATTAAAGAGAGCAATTTATTCCTTGGTTACGCAATTTTCTGTATCGGTTCACTTTTATCTGGAATTGGAATCTCATTTGTAGGCCCACTATTTTTTGGTTACGCATCTGCAAGATCGGATAAACCGGGCGGCGTTGCTATTGCTGAATTAGGCGCGTTAAATCAAGTTCTCTCTTTCCTTGGAAGGTCGGGAGTTGCAGTATTTGCCGGAATGACATCATTGCCGATAGCAATGATTATTCCCTCAATTATGTTGGTTTCAGTTGCCTTTTTTGTCGCTGCTGCTAGCCAACCAAAGCGTCCCTAGAGGCGGAACTTTTAGCTTTATTGAGTTGGTTCCATGCTCTTCAAGAGCGGGAATTAAATCTGAATTAATAACATTTGATCCACCAAAATCAGCGGAGTCAGTATTTAGAACCTCAAGCCAATTCTTTATCTGCGAATTTGGCACTGGTAGGTAGTAATCATGTTGTGGAACTGGCGAGAAGTTTGTAATCGAAATCAATTGGTTGCCCAGTTTGTCTTGCCGAGAGTAAGCCAAAATATTGGATCCGGCATCGTTATTACTTAGCCATTGAAATCCTTTATTACTGGTATCTAGTTCCCAAAGGGAAGGATTTACGAAATATAACTCGTTTAGTCTTCTTATTAGTTTTTGCACGCCTGAGTGTTCTGCGTACTGAGCAAGATGCCAATCAAGTGATTTGTTTTCTTGCCACTCTTCATTTTGTGCAAACTCACCACCCATGAATAACAGCTTCTTACCAGGATGAGACCACATATATCCATAAAGAGCGCGTAAGGTCGCCAGTTTCTGCCACCTATCGCCAGGGAATTTATTTACTAGCGCTCCTTTCCCATGAACAACTTCGTCGTGAGAAAGTGGCAGTAAGAAATTTTCACTCCAGGCATAAAGTATGGAAAAAGTAATTTCATTATGGTGAAAGGAGCGATGGATTGGTTCTCGCTTTAAGTATTGCAGCGTGTCATGCATCCAACCCATATTCCATTTAAATCCAAAACCAAGTCCATTATCTGAAGTGGGCCTGGTAACCCCATTCCAAGCGGTTGATTCCTCTGCGATCATCATAATTCCAGGGAACTTCTTATATGCCGTAGCTGTTGCTTCTTGTAAGAATCTGACTGCTTCTAAATTTTCTCTACCACCATCTTTATTAGGAAGCCATTCACCATCTTTGCGCGAATAATCCAAGTAGAGCATGGAGGCAACCGCATCGACTCTTAAGCCATCGATATGGAACTCTTCTAACCAATACAGAGCGCTTGCAACTAAGAAATTTCTAACCTCATTCCTTCCATAATTGAAGATATAAGTTCCCCAATCCGGGTGCTCACCAAGCCTTGAATCCTCATGTTCGTAAAGGGCAGTTCCATCAAATCTTGCTAGCGCCCATTCATCTTTCGGAAAATGTGCTGGAACCCAATCAAGAATTACGCCAATATTCGCGCGATGTAATTGATCGATTAGAAATCGAAAATCATCAGGAGAGCCAAATCTTGCTGTCGGAGCAAAATAGGAAGTTACTTGATAACCCCACGATGGACTATATGGGTGTTCGCAGACGGGCATGAACTCCACATGAGTAAACCCTTGTTCTTTTACATAACGTGTGAGTTCAACTGCTAATTCCCTATAGCTAAGTCCTGGCTTCCAAGAACCTAGATGAACTTCATAAATAGAGATGGGCGATTGCCAAGGCTGAAAGCTTGCGCGCTCAGAAATCCACTTCGAATCACTCCATTTGAATTTACTCTCATCAACTATAGAAGCAGTCGCCGGTGGAATTTCAGTAGCTCTCGCCATTGGATCTGCATGCTCAACCCAGTTGCCATTTCGATTCTTAATCGCATATTTGTATTTCATTCCTGCTCCGGAATCGGAAAGAAAAATTTCCCAAAGTCCATTTCCGCCAAGCGGAATCATGGGATTTACATTTCGATCCCAACTGTTTTTATCGCAGATTAAACTTACAGCTTTTGCATTCGGTGCCCAGACTGCAAAGGAAGTTCCAAGAATTTCACCAGATTTATCCCGAATTACATTTGCACCAAGGGCCTGCCAAAGTTTCTCGTGTCGCCCTTCAGAAATTAGATGGATATCAATTTCGCCAAGCGTTGTATAAGGATTTAGATAACCGGAGGGCGGCATCTGTCTAGTGCCACGTGAGAATAAGCGCTTAAGGGAAATTGCCATCAGAGTTTTACGCGGCAGATATGTGCCACTTTCCCATTGGGACGTGCTGGATCTAATTTAATGTAACTTTCTTTCTGCCACGAATACTTTTGACCATCGAGTAAATCGACAACTTCAAATGAATCTTTATCAATACCAAGTGCCCACATATCCCAAGTAACAGTGCATTCTCTTGCATTGAATCCATCAAGATTTACAACAACTAGAATCAAGTTATTACCAGCTCGTTTAGAGTAAGCAATAACTTGATCAGAATTTGTATTATGAAAGACTAGGTTTCGCAATCTTTGTAGCGCAACATTTTCTCTGCGGATCTCATTTAATTTCTTTACAAATGGCGCTAGCGACAAGCCCTTTTTTTCGGCGCCTTGCCAATCGCGAACTTTAATTTCATACTTTTCGCTATCTCGATACTCCTCTTTACCTTCGGCAAATGGAAGATGCTCAAATAGCTCGTATCCGGCATACATACCCCAGGAAGGAGAGAGAGTTGCTGCAAGAACTGCTCGCATCGCAAAAACTGCTGGATTTCCACTCTGTAAGTGGAATGGAAGTATGTCGGGAGTATTTACCCAGAAATTCGGCCGGAAGAATGCACTCGTTTCATTAGCAACTTCACGTCCATATTGCATCAATTCTTCTTTTGTGACACGCCACGTGAAGTATGTGTATGACTGTTGAAAGCCTGCTTTACCCAACGAGTGCATCATTGGAGGGTTCGTAAAAGCCTCCGCAAGAAATATCACATCGGGATATTCGGAATTCACTTTGGCGATTAACTCCTGCCAGAAATGGACTGGCTTCGTATGTGGGTTATCGACCCTGAAAATTTTTATGCCATTTTCAATCCAGAAAGTAACTACTCGATGTATCTCCTTAAATAGAGCTGGATAATCATTATCGAAGTTGAGTGGATAGATATCTTCATACTTCTTTGGTGGATTCTCAGCGTAGGCAATAGTTCCGTCAGCCCTTTTGGTGAAAAACTCTGGATTACTTTTTACCCAAGGATGATCTGGTGAGCATTGCAAAGCCAGATCAAGGGCAACCTCAATCTTGTTTTTGCGGGCAACTTTAAGAAAATCTCTGAAGTCTGCCAAAGTTCCCAGTTCTGGATTTATTGAATCATGGCCACCGTTCTCATTGCCAATTCCCCAAGGAACACCAGGGTCAGTCGCAGAGGCAGTTAGTGAATTATTTTTCCCCTTGCGATGGCTGTAACCTATTGGATGAATTGGTGGAATATAAAGAACATCAAATCCCATATCTGCAATATCTGGCAATCTTTTAGCTGCTGTTTTGAAAGTTCCTGAGGTAATTGTTCCATCTGAATTCTTTATCGCACCTTCGCTTCTTGGAAAAAACTCGTACCAACTTCCATATAGCGCACGTTCGCGTTCTACATTTATTGGATACTTCTCACTTATAGAAATCAATTGCTTACTAAATTCGCCAGGATTCTGCGCAACAACTTCAATTTGGAATTGCCAGATTCCAGTAGCTGTCGGCACGACTAGAGCTTCGAAACGAGAACTTCCTGGCCAGATTTCCCGCATCGCAACGCGAGATATTTCTTTTCCTGCCGAATTAAATAATTTAACAAAGGCAGAGAGAGAATCATGGCCTTCTCTAATGATTGTGGCAGATACCGGTAAAGCTTCATTTGGAACCGCTTTCGCACCTACATAATCGCTGCCAAAAATTACAACTGGAGCGATATCTAGGATAGGAAAGCGTCCAATCATCCAGTTCCTTCAGTATTTCCTGGATCTGCCGCAGTTACATCGGCAAGACGGTATTTAGCGACTGCCTTTGCAACTTTCTTCTCTGAAATCTTTCCTTCTTTAGCTAACTGTGCAAGTACGCCTACGGTAATGGACTCTGCATCTACTTTGAAATGTCGACGTAGCGCGCCACGAGTATCAGATAAACCGAAACCATCTGTTCCAAGTGAAGTGAATCCTTGTGGAACCCAAGGTGCAATCTGATCTTGCACTGTGCGCATGAAGTCGCTTACAGCTAGAACAGAGCCTTTATGATTTGATAGCACTTCTGTAAGGAAAGCACTCTTCTTATCTCTTGGATTAAGCAGATTATGACGATCTACTTCTAAACCATCGCGACGCAGTTCGTTCCAAGAGGTCACGCTCCATACATTTGCTTGGATGCCCCAATCTTTAGCAAGAATTTGTTGCGCTTTTAGCGCCGCATTGACTGCAACACCAGATGCCAAGATATTTGCGCGCTTCTTCTTACGACCCTTCTTAGCTGATTTTGCATATAGATAAATTCCTTTTAGCAATCCAGTCACATCCAAATTTGCTGGAGCTTCTGGCTGTAAGTAAGGCTCGTTGTAAACAGTTAAGTAATAGAAAATATTCTCGCTATTTTCCCCATACATTCTTCGTAAGCCATCCTTAACGATATGACCAACTTCAAAGGCAAATGCAGGATCATATGAAACTACCGCAGGATTTGTTGAAGCTAATAGTTGTGAATGTCCATCTTCGTGTTGAAGACCTTCACCATTAAGAGTTGTGCGTCCCGCAGTTGCTCCCATTACAAAGCCGCGCGCCATTTGATCTGCAGCAGCCCAGAAAGCATCACCGGTACGTTGGAAACCAAACATCGAATAGAAGATGTAAACCGGAATCATCGGCTCATCGTGAGTTGAATAGGAAGTTCCAACTGCGGTAAATGAAGCAGTAGAACCTGCCTCATTAATTCCTTCATGGAGAATAACTCCGGTTGTGGATTCTTTATAACTTAGTACTAGTTCTCTATCAACTGCAGTGTATTTCTGACCATGAGGAGAATAAATCTTCATTGTTGGGAAGAGCGAATCCATTCCGAATGTTCGAGCTTCATCGGGAATGATTGGCACAATTCGCGCGCCAATTCCTTCATCTTTTGCTAAATCTTTCAACAATCGAACAAATGCCATAGTTGTTGCGACTTCTTGATTTCCGGAGCCACGCATAACCACATCAAAATGAGAGTCGGCAGGCTGGGGTAGTGGTCGAGATTTGCTGCGACGTTTTGGAATTGAGCCACCAAGATTTGAACGACGCTCCATCATGTACTTGTATTCAGGTGATTCAACGCCTGGATGGAAATATGGCGGCAGCTTCTCATCCAACTTCTCATCTGGAATTTCTAGATAGAGTCGATCGCGCAGTGCAATTAAGTCATCTTTCTTTAACTTCTTCATCTGATGAGTCGCATTTCTTCCTTCGAAATGAGAGCCCAAAGTCCAACCCTTAATTGTCTTTGCCAGAATTACTGTCGGACGTCCTTTATGTTCCATCGCTGATTTATATGCAGCAAATAACTTCTGATAATCATGTCCACCGCGCTTTAGATTCCAAATGTCATCATCGCTCCAATTTGAAACCATCGCGGCAGTTCTCGGATCGCGGCCAAAGAAGTTATCGCGAACAAATTTTCCGCTTTCAGCTTTAAAGGTCTGAAAATCACCATCTGGCGTCTTATTCATCAGATCTACGAGGGCGCCCTCTTTATCCATTGCAAATAGTGGATCCCATTCGCGACCCCAAATAACTTTAATTACATTCCAACCAGCGCCAGTAAAGAGCGCTTCTAACTCTTGAATAATCTTTCCATTGCCTCGAACTGGACCATCTAGTCTTTGTAGATTGCAGTTAATGACATAAGTTAAGTTATCTAAGTTTTCCCGAGCTGCAAGAGTTAATGCGCTAACGCTCTCTGGTTCATCCATTTCACCATCACCAAGAAATGCCCAGACATGTTGCTGCGATGTGTCCTTAATTCCTCTGTTATGCAGATAACGATTAAAGCGAGCTTGGTAAACCGCATTGATTGGACCAAGACCCATTGAAACTGTTGGGAATTCCCAGAACTCTGGCATCAATCTTGGATGAGGGTATGAAGATAATCCGCCACCCGGATTTGAAAGTTCTTGGCGGAAACCATCTAATTGAGTTTCGGTAAATCTTCCTTCTAGATATGCACGTGCATACATTCCAGGCGAAGCATGGCCTTGGAAAAATATCTGATCTCCACCACCTGGATGATCTTTTCCGCGGAAAAAGTGATTGAAACCAACTTCATAAAGTGCTGCTGATGATGCGAATGTAGAAATATGGCCACCGACTCCGACTCCTGGACGTTGTGCGCGATGCACCATAATCGCTGCATTCCATCGGATATATGCGCGAATTCTTCGCTCTAAGAATTCATCACCAGGAAATGCCGGTTCACTCTCTGGCGGAATTGTGTTCATGTAATCGGTTAATCGAAGATTTGGAAGATCAATGTTCTGCTCGTGAGCTTCTCGAAGAAGTGAGAGCATCAAATATCTAGCTCTGACCGGCCCCGCATTTTTCAATAGCGCTTCTAGAGATTGATGCCATTCCCTGGTTTCTTCTGGGTTGGTATCAACAAGTTGCGAGAGGTGTAGGTCTTGGATCGAATTGGGCTGATCAACGCTCACGGCCCTATCTTTCCCCCTTCGGCCGATACAACGAAATCGAAATTCCGTGGCGAAAAAGTTGCGTATCTCCCTCTCAAAGTGTGGACTTCTCTTACTCGAGGTTGGAAGGAGAGGTCATTGAGCACCCCGGCGGGGTCGGGCATTGCAGCCCGGATGGGAATTGAATCTGGATTTCTTGTACTGCAACGTGGGCTTGCCGATGATTGCGATTTAACCGTTTCCAAAGAAATTTCACAACTTGCTGGCAACGAATTACTTGGCGAAGATTCGCAAGAAGTAGTCGATGCCGTAATCACCTGGTGGCGCGAAGATGACGGTGATCTCGTCGATGAATTAGTTGATTGCCTAACATATTTAACTGAAGGTGGACCTATCTGGCTACTCACTCCAAAAGTAGGTAGAGATGGACATGTTGAACCAAGTGATATTAAAGATGCTGCACCAACGGCTGGACTCAGTTTGACTTCAACTATTCCCGTAGCGAAAGATTGGACTGCAACTCGATTAGTTGCCAGAAAGTTAGGAAAGAAATGACAATCGCCAATGGCCAAGAGGCACCAGATTTTGAATTACCTAATCAAAATGGCGAAAAAGTAAAACTATCTTCTTTTCGTGGCCAAAAAAATGTCGTCGTTGTTTTCTTTCCCTTTGCTTTCACCGGAACATGTACTGGTGAACTCTGTGCACTCCGTGACGACATCTCACTCTTCCAAAACGATAAAGTGCAATTACTAGCTATCTCTTGCGATGCCATGTTTACCCAGAAAGTTTTTGCAGAGAAGGAGGGATACCAATTCCCACTACTTTCAGATTTTTGGCCACATGGAGAAGTTGCCAAGAAATACGGCGTATTTAATGAAGATCGAGGACTTGCTCTTCGCGGCACATTTATCATTGATAAAGAAGGAAAAGTTCGTTGGAGCGTAGTTAATAGCCCAGCTGATGCGCGTAATTTGGCCGATTACAAGAGCGCGCTTGCTTCGTTATAGACTCCAACCTCTTCAATCAGGGCGCTTAGCTCAGTGGTAGAGCGGCTCGTTTACACCGAGTAGGTCGGGGGTTCAAAACCCTCAGCGCCCACCAGATAGAAATTCTAAAACAGTTTGTTCAAAGATTAACTCGAGACCATCTTCAGGATCCATTTGCTCGCCTACTAATTTGAATCCAAATTTCTTAATGATGTGGAGGGAGGGCGCATTTTCAGGAGATACCGTATAACGCAAAATTTTAACTTCGGGGTTTTTCGAGATCATTTCCCACATCCCAACGAGTATTTCCGTTCCTAAACCTTGATTCTGCAATTCAGGAACAATTCCAAATCCAATTTCTATCATTCCATTTTCATCGGGCATGTTATGAAAACCAGCTGAGCCGATTATTTCGAGTTTTTCCTTAAGCACCCCTAAAACAATTCCAATCTCAGCAAAAGCGGGATTCTTGGCGACCTTGGGAATTCGATGGGAAAGTGGACTTGGTCCTTCGACAAGATGCCGATATGGATTAGAGAAATTACACCAAATTGGTTCCTTACCTGATTCAAAATCTTTGTAATCCGACAATTCAAGTGAATAGCACAAGAGCCGCTTAGTTTCGAAAAGGGGAACCCTCGCAGAAATTTCAGCCAAAATACGCTAACCGCATCGTGTTTAAATCAATCTTTTTCATCTTTAACATTGCTTCGGTAGCGCGCTGTGAACCAGCTGGATCTGAACCACCCAAATATTTCATCATCTCAGGCGAAGTAACTTGCCATGAGACCCCAAATTTATCTTTTAGCCAACCGCATTGACTCTCTTCTCCGCCATCCTTAATCAACAAATCCCAATATTTATCAATTTCTTTCTGATCTTTACACGGTATTTGAAAAGAGATTGCTTCTGAGTGAGGGAATTGAGGACCGCCATTTAATGCGATGAAGTTTTGTCCAAAAATCTTGAAATTTACAACGACCTCTTCGCCCTTAATGTTGCCAGGTGTATCTGTAGGTGCTAACCAATTATCCGCAATTTCACTATCGGGAAAGATACTTGTATAGAAGATAGCTGCTTCGCGCGCACGTCCATCAAACCAGAGACAAGTTGTTAATTGCATATCAATTGAAGTAGGTAATTATTGCGCCGGCGATGGTTAGATTTAATGCGTCATTTGCTGTTTCAATAATCCATACTTTTAAAGTCTCGCCGCCAAAAAGCCGGTGTGAAAGGGATGCGAATGCAGCAATTCCCACGCCAACTGCAAATCCAGTGATAGCTCCGTCTTTTACTGAAAAATCTGACATTTGATTCTGTAGCCCAGTAATGATTAAAGCCAAAGTAATGGTTTGAACGAGTATTCCGATGATTGTGCCACCGAAAAGTAAAGTTGGTTTGTTCTGTTGAGTAGTCAATTGTCCTGATGAGATACCACGAGCTTTCATCCAGATTGGATAGAAAGTCTTCGGACCGAACCAGATTGCGCCGCTCACAAATGAGAATCCAAAGGCAACTACTACACCTAATATGTTTAAGTTATCGAAAGTCATAAGGACACCTTACATGTCGGAGAATATATTAAGGTTCTACTCGTGGGTACTGATTCAAGCGCGTCATACTTATCATTACCAGAGAATCTTCCAGTTCCAGAAAATGATGGAGCTGCAAATCATTTGTTTGGTTTAAGAATTCCCAGCCTTTCTTTAAGATCCACTAGCGGCAACGATGTCGCTTTAGATGAATTAACTGGAACTATAGTTTTCTTTTTCTATCCAATGACTGGCGTTCCGGGAGTTCCATTACCACCGGGATGGGACGATATTCCTGGTGCAAGAGGCTGTACTCCGCAAGCCTGCTCGTATCGTGATGCCTTTCCAAAGTTGAAGCCACTAGTGACTCAAGTATTTGGTGTTAGTACTCAGAGCACGGATTACCAGAAAGAAATGCATGATCGCCTTGAGTTGCCCTATGAAATATTAAGTGATCAGCAATTGAGACTGCAGAGCGCCTTAAATCTTCCAATATTCGAAGTGGAAGGAAGAAAGCTAAATAAGAGAATTACTTTGATTGTCCAAGATGGAGTTATTAAGAAAGTTCATTATCCAATTTTTCCAAGCAATAAAGATGTTGATTGGGTTTTGATAGAGTTAACAAAGTGAAATACATAATTTTTGTTATCGACGAGCCAGGAAATCTGGGCAATGAATCAGAAATGGCCGAAATCAACAAATTTAATGAGAGTTTAAGGAGTAATGGGCATTGGGTTACGGCAGCCGGCATTGCAGGGAGTGCCGATGCCGTTCTAATTGATAATCGCGACGATAGAGACTCCATGAATCCTGGATCGCTAGTTACGAGTGGAGAGAATTATTCGGGTTTCTGGGTAATTGAGGCCGAAAATCAGTCACAAGCAGAATCTCTCGCGAAAGCAGGTTCCAAAGCATGTAATCGAAAAGTGGAGCTACGATCTTTTCTTCGCTGAATTAACTTTAAATTTTATCCCGGATTTTTTCATTTCTTTAGTTACTAATTTTTTGGCCGAAGGACCCATTCCATGAATTTTTGAAAAGTCTATTTCGGTAATTTTTGCTAGGTCCCGTAGTTTCAAGATTCCGCCATCAACAAGGCCCCTTCGGGCTGGAGCTGCAATACCAATTTCTTTCCAATTTCTCATATTTAGAAAGATCAACCTTTCCAGTCTTAACTGGACATTGGGAAATTCGAACTTGAATCAATTTCTTTAATAAGGCCTTTGAGATTGAACCATTTAGGGGAATGTGCAGAGCGCTCTTTGTTTGCGAAAACTTTGCGGTCTCTTTCTTCAACACAGATAAAACACTTCCGCTAAAAGGGTAATAACCAACGTGATTTTTGTTGGCCAAGATCCCAGCGACAATATTTCCTTCAAATTTGAAGGCAGGCATTCCATAGGAAATCACTTCTTCGGATTTGGGCAGAATTTCCAGGATCTGCTTTCTAAGATTCAACATAATCTTCTGATGGGGATCAGGGGAGTTCAGATAATGCTTCTTGACATTGCTGGGAATCGCACGAGACATGGAGAAAATTCTCCCAGAGATTGGCATACTACGGGCAAGTTAGGAGCGGTGAAATGGACCTACAAACTTTTGTATACAGCCTGATTGCGTTCACAGTCTTGGCTGGATTCCGCGCTTATCAAAAAATGGGAAGCTCATATTTGAACGAGGATGCAAAATCTCGAAATCATCGTCGTGGTGAAGACGAGTTCTTCCGCTGGCTAATCGTTATTGCCCTAATCGTAGTTATTGTTTTTGCCTGGTATGCATGAGTTTCCAGGTAATTACAGATTACGCAGAAGCTCTTAGTTTTCTAGACAAGTATCCAAGGCATCAAAGGCTCATCAAAACTTGGGTACCAAAATCTCACTTTATTGAATTGCTTCATAATGAGGCTGGAATATCAATCAGTCGTGAAGATGATGGGATTTTTGCATTCTCTTTGGGCGAGAAGGCGCCCATTCGAGAGTCTTGGCGAAAAATAAGTTTTGAGCGCACTTCAAAGTGGTTACCAAACGTAGAGTCATCAGATAAGACTGAATGGGAAGCACACTACATTTCGATAGATCCAAAACCGGTTTATGAACTAACAAAAAGATTGGAAGATAATGAGATTGCAGATTTCTTAAAAGTTAATGCGCCAGATTCTTCCGTTTTTCCTGGGAGTGATGAGATAGTTCACTGGACTTCACTTTATGATGGCGAACAACTGGTTGGTGTTGGAGCGATATGCCGATGGCAGTCGGGGGAGTATGTAATTGCCTCGGTTGCGACAGATATGAATTCCCGAGGTAAAGGATTTGGTAAAAAACTCATGGAGCTGATGAAGAGCGATCTGGCCAACTTAGGAATTTCAGAAGCCTGCCTGGGCGTTTTGAGTGAAAACCTAGCAGCGAAACGTGTCTATGAGCTCGTTGGTTTTAATGAATTGTTCAAGTTAACTTTTGTTCCAAATTTTGAGAATTAACCCGCCGTTAACCTCACTTGGCAAAAAACTGGTTACGGAAATAGTAACTTGTAGGTCATGAAAAGAATTAGTGCTGAGTTTTTTGGAACTCTATTAATAGTTTTGGCCGTGATTGGTTCAGGGATTATGGCAAGTTATTTAACGCGAGATGTGCTTCTTCAATTACTAGTAAACATGATTAGCACTGTGGCTGCCCTTTATGTAGCAATTGTGGTTCTCGCCCCATTAAGTGGTGCTAATTTCAACCCGTTAGTTTCTCTATTGAAATTTGTGGAGAAGAAATTGAATAGAAATGAACTTCTACAAGATTTAGGCGCTCAAATTGCCGGCGCATTCAGCGGTGCAATCTTGACGGCAATAATTTTTGAGAGAGATACATTTGCAATCTCTAGCTACGAGCGCCATGGTTCGGGAACATTTGTTGCCGAAATTATTGCCAGTGCGGGACTTTTGATTGTTGCACTGGTGCCTTTGGAATCAAAGAAGATTAGTTCTAGGGCAAAATTAATCTCAGTTTGGATTGGGGCCGCCTACTTCTTTACTTCTTCGACTTCTTTTGCAAACCCGGTAATCACGTTTGGAAGAATATTTACTGAATCGTTTTCAGGCATTGCTCCAATATCTTTCGTAGCATTTTTTGCCGCTCAAGTCATCGGAGCAATTCTTGCGCTTGTGGCCTTGAGAGCGATTAAATCAAAATGAAATCAGTCCTATTTGTTTGCGTACACAATGCGGGCAGATCTCAAATGGCTGCTGGATTTATGGAGGTTCTTTCTGAAGGAAAGATTCAAGTTCTCTCTGCCGGAAGCGCCCCTAAGGATTCAATTAATCCAGTGGCAGTTGCGGCCATGGCAGAAAAAGGAATTGAAATTGCTAATCGAATACCTAAAGTCTTAACAACTGAATCAGTGCAGGCAAGTGATGTTGTAATAACGATGGGATGTGGAGATGCCTGTCCATTTTTTCCTGGTAAACGCTATGAAGATTGGGTATTGGATGACCCTGCGGGTAAAACAATTGAAGAAGTTCGAAAGATTAGAGACGAAATTGAGAGGCGAGTAAGGGAATTACTGGCTGAACTAATCAGTTAGATTTTTGTCTGCCCAAATCAATATTGGGTTAGGATTCAAGCATGAAATCTACTCGAGTAGCGCAAGAGCAGTTGTTGGCGTTGCAACAGATAGATTCTGATTTGATGCAGATAGAACACAAGTTGAAGAGCTTGCCGCTTGCGAAAGAATTAGATTTAGCAACTCAGGCTCTTGTTAATTCGAAGAATTTGCTCGTTGCGGCTGAAACAGAACGTAGCGATATCAAACATGAGCTCTCTAGATCCGAAGTCGATGTAGAACAAGTTGTTTCTAGAATAGAAAAAGACGAAAAGCGACTCTCTTCTGGGGCAGGTACACCAAAAGAATTGGAACAGATTCAGCATGAATTAGCTTCACTTGCTAAACGCAGAAGTGAGTTAGAAGAAGTTGAATTAGAGATAATGGAACGTTTAGAGGGATTGGATACTCGAATCAAGGCTCTAACAGGTGAAATCTCAAAAAGTGAATCCGAGACTGAGTCACTTAAATTAAAGCTTGCCGCAGAAGTTGAAAACCTCAATGTGGCAAAGGAAAAGGATCGGCAGGAAAGAAATACACTGGCTGCACAAATTGATCCAGAATTGCTCCAGCTTTACGAAAAAATCCGAAGCAACTCTGATGGTATTGGGGCGGCACGTTTGCATGGAGACAAGTGCGAAGGTTGTCATCTGACCATGAACGCAGCAGAAATTACGAGAATTAAGAGTCTGCCAGATGATGACTTGGTGCGTTGCGAGGAATGTCGCAGAATTCTGATTAGGGTTAATTAGTGGCTCGAAGTTTGACTCTTTTTTCTGACGGGGGATCCCGTGGAAACCCAGGAGATGCCGCTTATGGCGCTGTTGTATTGGAAGAGTCAAAAGTACTAATTGAACTTTCTGATCGAATAGGTGTTACGACTAACAATGTTGCCGAATACATGGGATTAATTGAGGGATTAAAGGCAATCCATAAACTCGATCCAACCGCTCATGTGATGGTGAAGATGGATTCAAAATTGATTGTTGAACAGATGAGTGGAAATTGGAAAATCAAGAACCCAGAGATGAAGCGACTGGCTCTTGAAGCACGTGCTGCGCACCCAATTCATTTAGTTAGATATGAATGGATTCCAAGAGATTTTAATACTCATGCAGATCGCTTGGTAAATGAAGCCCTTGATGGAATTATTCCAAATACAGATGGCCCATTACGCCGCAACTATCTGACGGAAAGATTAATCTCCCCAGAAATACCAACAATGATTTTTCTAGTTCGCCATGGCGAGACTCCACTGACACCAATGCGTAAATTCTCCGGTGTTGGACCACTTGATCCTGAGTTAACAGAAAAGGGAAGAAGTGAAGCCGCGCAGGTTGCAAAAGAGGTTAAGAAGATTTCTCCTGATGTGTTGATAGCTTCGCCACTTCGAAGAACTAGGGAGACTGCAGAAATCATTAGTAAAGAAGTTGGCTTAAATATTGAAATAGATGAAATGTGGCGTGAATGTGATTTTGGAATTTGGGATGGGATGTCAATTGCAGAAGTCAAAGAAACCTATCCAGATGAATATGCAATGTGGGTCTCAACATCCTCTTTTGCGCCACCTGGTGGTGAGTCATATGAATCTGCAATGGCCCGCGCAGTTCAAGGATTAATCTCGATTGCTGCGGATTACCCGCACCAAAAAGTTTGCGTCGTAACCCATAATGGGATGATCAAGACTGCACTGGCTGCAGCCATAAAAGCGGAACCAAGCGCTATATTCAATTTAGATGTTTCGCCTGCAAGTATCTCTTCGATTTCGATCTGGCCATCTGATGGATTGATGGCAATTCGTTCAACAAATGAACGTGGCCATCTACGTTAATTACTCAAACGTTAATTACCGGGACTTACGGTCGACATATTGAAATCACTGATTGTCAAAGCCGGCATATGTAAGTGTGTGGCGTATTCCGCCCATTCACGAGGCTGAGTCCATTCGCTCGCGCTTGCTGATTTAATTCTTGAAAGTGCACTAACTGGAGAATCGTTCCAGCGGAAATTATTCGTTGCACCTTGTACTTCACCATTTTTTACGTAGTAAACGCCATCCCTAGTAAGTCCAGTTAGCAATAGAGAATTTGGATCTACCATTCTTATGTACCAGAGCGTTGTTAAGAGTAAACCATCATTTAAGCCCGATATTTGATCTGCCAAATTTCCAGAAGCGCTTGGAATTTCCATAAAGAAGTTGTCGCCAATCGGCGTAAAGGGAAGTGATGTCAGTTTTGCAGAAGCGCGAGTCTGAATCAGACTCTGTAGAACTCCATCTTTAAGCCAATCTACTCTTACAGATGGCTGACCATTATCAAAAACTGAACCAAGTGAACTTGAAATTGAATGTGAAACAAACTGTGATCCTGGAAGCAATGAACTCTTTGGGTCGCTATACAAATTGATTGGAACGTTAGCTAATTTTTCACCAACTCGGGTACCGCCACCTTTTTTAGAGAAGACGGTCTGACCTTCCCAGGTATCGCGAGCTCCTGATACCCAGATCATGTATGTGTACAAATCTGCAACTGCACCTGATGGCAAAACTGCGTCATATCTGCCGGCCGTTAAATCAATTCTTTTTGCCTGCCAAGCTAACCGCTCGCGAATCGCGCCATCAATCTTTGGAATTGATACATCCTTAAAATCATGAGTCTCAACACCTTCCCAAGTCGATCTAGAACGTTGGTGAGATTTACCGGTCATTTCAAC
>VFQT010002702.1_pt1 | contig 17584 bp, 15 predicted proteins | sample 3512381 | NCBI WGS metagenome assembly VFQT01 (sample SAMN10412376, study PRJNA504923) | tailings metagenome | isolation source: Relicate 2 Philex TSF3 active mining site | place: Philippines: Tuba, Benguet | collected 2017-08-29
ACGATGGTGTACTCCGGATCTCCCAGGGGGTAGCCCGCTGCCCAGACGTTCATTGCCGGCGTGACCTGGCCATCAGCCCACTGGAAGTAGGGGAATCCATCGCCCTGCAGGTCGATGACCGCCAGGTCGTTGCACTCGGAGACTCCGAGGATCTTGGCATTGATCGGCTTTGTGCTGCCGCCCACGAAGACATCCAGGGAGCCTGCCCCCTCAACCACGTGCATGTTCGTCACGGCAATGCCACTGGGATCGATGATGAAGCCGCTGCCAGCGCCGGCGCTTTGCTCCATTTGGCCGGAATCCGGCGAGACGTAGGAACCATCAGCCACGATCTGGATCACGCCGGGTTCAGCATCGGTGTACGAGCCGATGGCACCCTCAGAAGCCGCCGGCGCACTCGGCGCGGCTGAACCGGAGGACTGGGTAGCGCCTCCTCCGCCACCGCAGGCAGCAAGGAGGAGGGCCGATGCAGACGCTGCGAGCAGTTTTTTCATAGCCGAACCTTACGAAGGGAACCCCTTCACTCCAATGTGCACGTGCGAAAACTGAGGCTCCGTTATCCAGCACCGTCAATCTGTTACCGAACTGAACCGTTCCGCATACTTTCGTGACCGAATCTCAATCTCCCCGATACGCCGAACCCCTGCGACCAGGCGCATACTCCCCACATGACAACCTCGTCTCGGGCGATCTCTCCAGCTCGCCTCATTCCCCTATTCCTCGGGATCCTCGCCACCGGAACGATCCTCAGCGCCTGCGGCTCAAACAGCTCCGATTCGGCTGGCATGACTGGCCCCATGGCCGAGGCCCCGATGGCCGAGGCAGCCATGCCAGCCATGGAGGGCGGCGCCGTCGGTACGGACGTCGCCCTGCAGAAGTCGATCATCACCTCCGGAACGATGGCGGTGGAGGTCCCCGACGTGGTCAAGGCGACCTCCGACCTGCGCCTGATCGTCGCGGAGGCCAGCGGGCAGATCGATCAGGACAGCGAGTCGGTGAATCCCGATGAGCCCGCGGATCGGATTGCCGACCTCACCATCCGGGTGCCAGCGGACTCCTTCGCCGACGTGACCGACCGCATCGCGGCACTGGGCACGGTCACCTCGCGCAGTATCAGTCGAACCGACGTGACCATCCAGGTCGTTGACGTCGATGCCCGCCTTGCCGCAATCGAATCGTCCATGACCCGCCTGCAGGACCTCATTGACCAGGCCACCACCACCGCGGACCTCATCGAGGCGGAGAATGCGCTGACCCAGCGACAGGCTGAACTGGACTCACTGCGCGCCCAACGGGCCTACCTCGCGGACCAGGTCGGGATGTCCACCCTGCAGGTGAGCCTGCGCTGGCAGGAATCGGCCGCGTCGTCCAACACGGCCCTGTGGGTGCTCCTGATCGGCCTGGTCCTCGGCGTGGTCGTCGGCCTGCTGGCTTGGCTCATCACTGCACTGATCCGCAAGTCCATGCCTGCTTCGAAGCCAACGACCCAAGATCCAGCATCGCCAACTGGCTGATCATCGACTGGACGAACGCCAACTGCAAAGGTCGGGCCCCGCATCCAAAGGATGCGGGGCCCGACCTTTGACTGCTACACCTGGGCGGGCTCCGAGCCCACCGCGATCGGCCGGCGCTTGCTGATGACCACGGCCACCACCACGATGGCGGTCGAGGCAATCGCGATGGCCCAGCGGATCGCGTCGTTCGCCCCTTCGCCAATGGACAAGGCAACGACCGCCGGTGCGATCAGCAGTGCCACCAGGTTCATCACCTTGATGAGCGGGTTGAGCGCGGGGCAAGCAGTGTCCTTGAAGGGATCGCCGACGGTGTCGCCGATCACGGTCGCGGCATGGGCCTCCGAGCCCTTGCCGCCGAAGTGCCCGTCCTCGACGAACTTCTTCGCGTTGTCCCAGGCCCCACCGCTATTGGCGAGGAAGACCGCCATCAGCACGCCGGTCGCGATGGTGCCGGCCAGATAGGAGCCAAGAGCTCCGACCCCAAGGCCGAAGCCAACGGCGATCGGGGTGAACACGGCAAGGATGCCCGGGGTGACGAGCTCACGCAGGGAGTCCCTGGTGACGATGTCCACGACCTTGCCGTACTCGGGCTTCTCGGTGCCCTCCATGATCCCCGGGTGCTCCCGGAACTGACGGCGCACCTCGAAGATGACCGCTCCTGCTGCCCTGGACACGGCATTGATCGCCAAGCCGGAGAACAGGAACACCACGGCAGCCCCGATGATCAACCCGACCAGGTTGGACGGCGAGGCGACATTGAGGATGCCGGCGTACTGCTCGGAGTTGAGCAGGGAGTCGAATACGTCGTTCACGCCCGCCTCAGCCGTGGCACTGATGATGGCGTCCCGGAAGGAGCCGAAGAGGGCGGTAGCGGCCAGCACCGCCGTGGCGATCGCGATGCCCTTGGTGATGGCCTTGGTGGAGTTGCCCACCGCATCCAGCCGGGTCAGCACCGCTGCCCCGTCCCCATGGACATCCCCGGACATCTCGGCGATGCCCTGGGCGTTGTCCGAGACCGGCCCGAAGGTGTCCATCGAGACGATGACACCCACCGTGGTCAGCAGCCCGGTACCGGCCAACGCGATGGCGAACAGGGACAGCACAACCGAACCACCGCCCACCAGGAAGGCCCCATAGACCGCCGCACCGATCAGCAGTGCCGAGTACACCGCCGACTCAAGGCCAACCGAGATCCCCGAGAGGATCACGGTTGCCGGGCCGGTCAGCGAGGTCTTCGACACGTCGTCGACGGGGCGCCGGTTCGTCTCGGTGAAGTACGCGGTCAACTGCTGGATCAGCGCCGCGAGCACGATGCCGATGATCACCGCGAGGATCACGAACAGGCGCGGGTTGATCGTGTCGGCCGACTCCTCGGCGATGATCCCGCCGATGGACTCGATCTCGGCCCAGGAGGCCGGCACCCACGTGAAGACGGCAGCCACTACCAGGACGGCGCTGATGACCGCCGATATGAAGAAGCCGCGGTTGATGGCAGACATGCCCGACCGATCCGATGCCCGAGGCGACACCGCGAAGATGCCGATGACCGCCGTAATGACGCCGATCGCCGGGATGACCAGCGGCAGGACCAGGCCAAGGGAGCCGAAGGCTGCCTTGCCCAGGATGAGGGCGGCCACCAGGGTCACCGCATAGGACTCGAAGAGGTCTGCCGCCATGCCCGCGCAGTCGCCGACGTTGTCGCCCACGTTGTCGGCGATGGTGGCGGCATTGCGTGGATCGTCCTCGGGAATGCCCTGCTCAACTTTGCCGACCAGGTCAGCGCCGACATCGGCCGCCTTGGTGAAGATGCCTCCGCCAACTCGCATGAACATGGCCAGCAACGCCGCGCCGAAGCCGAAGCCCTCCAGCACCTTGGGTGCCTCGCCCTTGTAGACCAGGACGACCAGCGCAGCGCCGAACAGGCCCAGGCCCACCGTGAACATGCCCGCTACGCCCCCGGTGCGGAAGGCGATGCGCATGGCTCGCTGCTCACCTGCCTCATTCGCTGCCGCTGCCACCCGGACATTCCCTCGGACAGCCAGCCACATGCCCATGTAGCCGGTGACCCCGGAGAACACGGCCCCGACCAGGAAGAAAATGCTCCGGCCGATGCGCTCGGAGTTCGTCTCCGCAGGCAGGGCGAACAGCACGAAGAAGACGACGACAGCGAAGATGCCAAGGGTCCGGAACTGGCGGTTGAGGTAGGCCGCGGCACCCTCCTGGACGGCAGCCGCGATCTCCCGCATCCGCTCCGTGCCTTCGCTAGCGGAGAGGACCTCGCGTACCAAGAGGGCGGCTACGCCGAGCGCAGCCAGGGCGATGACGGCAACGACGACGACCGTCGTCAGGTTGCCACCGGTCAAGTCGATCATGGTTCTCCTGTGGTGTGGGCACGCGGCAGGGGCGCCCGGGCGGCAGGTTGCGCGTGCATACTGATCTTGCGGAGTCTAGGGGGAAGGCCCAGCAGCGGTCAGCAAGCCCGCCGGGCTAGATCGACGCTGGCGTGGACATTGAGGACCCCGATGAGCCCGGCGAGCTCAAGGACCCGCAGGACGGCCTTCTCGACCAGGACGAGGTCCAGGCGGCCGCCGGCTTCCATCGCATCCCGATGAGCCCGCACGAAGAGGGTGACCCCGGTGGAATCGGTGAACTTCAAGTCCGTCCCATCGAGGATCACCTGGCCGCCTTCGGACACCGCTGGTGCCAGGACGGCCTCCAGGATCGGCACCGAGCCGATGTCCAGCTCACCGGACGCTCCAATCACGGCAACGCCCGCTGGGCTTAGTTCACCCTCCGGCCCCCACACCCCGAAGTCCATGGCTGGACTGTGGCACAGCCGCCGCGGTCCCGTCCTCAGTTCCAGCCAGTCGCCCGCATCCGAGCGCACTTGGACGGGCTCGACCCGCTAGCGAGCGCACTTCGACGCAGTCAGCGCCCTCGCGTACGGTGGCCACGATGGACTCGGCCGGCGGACGCAGCAACCCTGCCCACCCGGTCGACCCTGCCCACCCGGTCGACCCTGCCCACCCAGCCCTCGCGGCCCTGGCTGCAGGCCGCGGGGACTGCCTTCGGCATGTGGAGATCATCAGCGCCCGGCCGGCCAGGTTGGCCGACTGGCCGACGTGGGTGAGTCCCGAGGTTCGCAGCGCCCTGTCTGCAGCCGGCATCGACCGGCCCTGGCTGCACCAGAAGATCGCCGCGGAGCTCGTCCACGGCGGCCAGCACCTGGCCCTTGCCACTGGCACCGGGTCCGGTAAGAGCCTTGCCTTCTGGCTGCCCGTGCTGTGCGCGGTGAGCGCCGGGAGTTCCGCACCCGACGGGCGGGGCGCGACTGCCCTGTACCTGGCACCCACCAAGGCCCTCGCCCATGACCAGGCCAGGGCCTTGGGCCAACTTCCGGTGCCAGGCGCTCGGATTGCGATCGTGGACGGGGACACCCCGGCCCAGGAACGAACCTGGGCGCGGGCCCACGCGACGATCGTGCTGACCAATCCCGACCTGGTCCACGCCACCATGCTCGGGGGGCATGCCCAGTGGGCCGGGTTCCTGCGCCGACTTCGCTACGTCATCGTCGACGAGGCGCACGCGTATCGGGGGCTCTTCGGCGCGCAGGTGAGCCTGGTTCTGCGTCGGCTTCGGCGGGTGTGCGCGCGCTACGGCACCGATCCCACCTTCATCGCTGCCTCAGCGACCATCGGGGAGCCTGCCGCCCTGCTGACCGTGCTCACCGGCGCCCCGGCCGTGCAGGTGACCGATGACGCATCCCCCTCACCGGCCCGCACGGTCGCCCTCTGGGAGCCCGAACTCCTTCCCGAGCTCCCACCGAAGCGGTCGAGCGCAGCATCGAGCCCACCGTCGAGCCCACCATTGGGCCCACCACTGGGCATCGACGGGGAACCCGTGCAGAGCCGACGCCGCTCGGCCATTGCCCAGGCGGCCGAACTCCTCGCCGACCTCGCCAGTTCGGACCAGCAGACCATCGCCTTCATTCGCAGCCGGCGCGGCGCCGAGGCCATGGCCCAGATGGCTCGCGACGAGGTCGAGCAGGAGCAACCCCGGGGCACTGGGAATGACCGTCTGGCAGATCGGATCACCTCGTATCGAGGGGGCTACCTTCCCGAGGAGCGCCGGGAGCTCGAGGCTCGCCTTCGGTCCGGTCAGATCCTCGGCCTGGCGTCGACCAGCGCCCTTGAACTAGGGATCGACGTCAGCGGCATGGACGCCGTCCTGGTGGTCGGATGGCCAGGCACGCGCGCCTCGCTATGGCAGCAGTTCGGCCGAGCTGGTCGCCGCGATGTTCCAGCGCTCGCCGTCTTCATCGCCCGGGACGACCCGCTGGACTCGTACGTCGTGCGCCACCCGGAGGCCATCTTCGGCGCTCCGATCGAGTCGATCGTCCTGGATCCGGGCAATCCCGCAGTCCTGGGTCCGCACCTGTGCGCGGCAGCCAGCGAGTTCCCCATCACCGACGACGAGGCGGTCACCTGGTTCGGCTCGAAGGCGCCGGGCGTCCTGGCTGGACTGGGTGATGAAGGACTCCTGCGCCGCCGCCCCACGGGCTGGTTCTGGACGCGACGGGAGCGGGCCAGCGACCTCGCCGACCTGCGCGGTGGCGGCGGGCGACCCATCGCCATTCTGGAGTCCGACACCGGTCGCATCCTGGGGACCATCGACCCGGCCAGTGCCCACGCTCAGGTCCACCCAGGCGCCATCTATACGCATCTTGGACTCACCTACCTGATCGAGGGCCTAGACCTGGAGGCTGCGGTTGCACTGGCCTCGCCCACCCAGGTGGACTACACCACCCATGCCCAGGAGATCAGCGACGTTCGCATCCTCACCGAGGACGTGGCCGACTCCTGGGGATCTGGCACCGTCACCCTGGGGAGGGTCGACGTGACCGCCCAGGTCGTGGGCTTCCAGCGACGCCGCCTGGCGACCGGGCAGGTCATCTCCCAGCACGGCCTGGACTTGCCTGAGCGGCGCTTGAGCACCGTTGCGAACTGGTGGACGGTCAGCGAAACCCAGATCCGTGCGGCTGGCCTGGAAGCCGCCGACGTCCCCGGAGCGGCCCACGCGGCCGAGCACGCCGCCATCGGCCTGCTCCCGCTGTTCGCCACCTGCGACCGCTGGGACATCGGTGGCATGTCAACCGCGATGCATCCGGACACCGGGCGCGCCACCGTCTTCGTCTACGACGGAGCCAGTGGCGGGGCCGGCTTCGCCGAACGAGGCTTCCGGGTTGCCCGGGATTGGCTCTCGGCCACCAGGCAAGCCATCGCGGAATGCACGTGCTCGGAGGGCTGCCCCGGCTGCATCCAGTCGCCCAAATGCGGCAATGGCAACCATCCCCTGGACAAGGCCGGTGCAATCCACCTACTGGCTCAACTGCTGGGCGGTTGACATCCTCGCCGGCCGGAAGGGCGGAGATTCCCGTGGCTGGGTCGCGTGGCTACACCGCAGCCAAGTGGGGCTCCGAGGAGCCGGTTCCTGCTTCACGGGAATCTGCTTCACGGGAATCTGCTGACTCGAGCATCAGTGCGATGCCTCCTCAATGTCCGCTGACACCTCAAAGGGCGTTTGGCGGCTCCATATGCCCTGCGGCCACCATGAGGTACTTCACCACCAGGCTGAAGCCCGGCTCACTACACCCCATCTTGGTAGCCGGCTCGGGAGTGCGCACTGATGGGCGGCACCGGCAGCCCGAAGGAGCGCAGCAAGCTCGCGGTGAACGGCGGCATCGGCGAGATCACTTCCACCAGGACATCGACCCCGGCAACCGAGCAACCGGACATCCGCACACCGTTCGCCGCTGCCACCGATCCGGCGCGGCCGCAGGGGTCGTCCATGCCTTGCGCCCCGGCCAGCGCTGCCAGGTCTGCCGCGATCGATGCCTGTCGGATGGCGAGCACCTGCTGGGCCCGCGCTACTGAGACTGCCGCCACGAAGCACACCATCGCCAGCACCACCAGGCCCAGCACCGTGCCTGACCCGGCATCACTGCCCAGCCAGGGCCGAAGCCCGGATCCACGCCGATTCACGGCACCTCCTGGGCGGCCGTCGCCGAACGCCGGACGGTAACCGCGAATCCCTCCAGCAGGGGCAGCGGGATGCTGACGCGCTGGGCGAGGTCCACGTTCACCAGACCACCCTGTTGCCGGACGGCAACATCGGCGCGCGGCGCAGCCCGGCTCGCCAGGAACGCAACCACCGCGGTCGACTCGCCGCGGGCAGCGGCTCGCGCCGCCTGGCCGGCCGCATCAGCGAGGGCCAGGGCACTGGAGCCGATGCCGATCGCCCACATCAGCAACATGCCCACCACAGCCAGGCAGGGGATGGCGATCGCCGTCTCGGCCGTCACGCTGCCCCGCTCACTGCGAAGTGGACCGAGTGCGCGTCTGCTGAGACGAATGCGGCCCGAGCGCCCCACTCGAGACGACAGGGGTGGGCCGCTCGGGCCCACCCCTGCACTGACTATCGACTTCACGTCTGTCCTGCGCCGGTTCGGGTTCAGCCCAGGAAGGTGCCGAGCAGGCCGGAGATGATCGACCACAGCAGCTGCCGCATCTCCTCGCTCGAGAGGATCTTGACCAGCAGCCCGCCGAGGCCCACGGCCGCAACCGTGCCGACCGCGTACTCCGCCGTGCTCATGCCCCGCTCGTCGTTGCGGATCCGGTGCCAGGCGGCAGCAATCGCGAGCCTGCCGCGACGACCTGCGTGGGTGCGAAGGTCATCCCCATTGCGAATCTGATCCATCGTGACTCCTTTCACCATCGCCGTCTCACTGGCGATGTGCCGACGAACGGTCGGCGCGTGGTGCCTTCTTGGCTCCGTAACCGTCCGTCAAGGACGCCTCCGCCCGAAAGGTCACCGCCGGCGTCTGTGGATGCCAGACCAGGTGCAGGAGTCCTGGGGAAATCCGGATGCCAGATCCGAATCAGCATTGGCCTCGCAGGGCACCATGCAAATGCCGCCGGGCGATTGCCTCCCGAACGGCTGTTGCCGGTTCGGATTGCGAGAGCGACGCACTCGGCAGCACAAGCGCCGAGGTGGTAGGCGTCGAGCTTCTGATTCTCCCTAGATCAGTCGCATCGCGAAGGAGGCGACGACCGGGACGATGCCGACGAGGACGAAGGCCGGCAGGAAGCAGGCGGCCAGGGGGCCGACAGCGCGCACCCCGGCGGATCTGGCAGCGACCTCGACTTGGCTTCTGCGTCGGCGACGTAGGTCCCCAGCCAAGGTTGACAGCACCCCATGCAGGGCAGCACCGGACCCGGCAGAGCGTCGGAATGCCTGACCGACGGGGGCAAGTGGATGCTCTCCTGGGAGCACCTCCCAGGCCTGCTCGGCCGAGGCGCCCAGATCGAGCATCCGGATCACCTGGCGCAAGTCCTGCCCAATCGGGGGCCCAAGTGCCTGGGCGACGACTTCAAGTGCCTGGCGCCCGGTCGCACCGCACGCGATGATCGCCTCGAGGAGGTCCGCGGCCTCGGGGGCCTGGCGCTGCACGTCCTGCCGTCGGCGCCGGACTGCTCCGGGCTCCAGCCGACCCAGAACCCGCGGGGCGAGCACGCAGCAGGCAGCCCCGAGCAGGATCCCGGGGAGGCCTCCCACGAGCAGTGCCAGGGCAACGGCCATCACCAGGACAGCTGGCAGGACCGGCAGGGCCCGGCTCCGAGGCGCGGTCGGCGCCGTTCGCGCACGGGGCAGTCGATGAGCCCCCTCGGAGCCCATCCAAACCCAGGTGGCCAAGGCAGCCAGGATGGCGGCGAGCGCGATCACAGTTGCCGCTCCACCGCTGCAGCGATCCGCCCAGTCCACACCAGGCCCAGGGCGATCAGGGCAATCGCACCCACCAGGCAGGCCCACCCGAACGGTCCGCCGAGCAGCCAGCCGAGCGGGTCGATCCCCAGGGCAAACCCGATCGCCACCCCGAACACGGGCAACGCGGCCAGGAGGCGGGCGGTGGCTCGCGGCGCCGCCAACTCACCCTCCAGTTGCGCACGCACCTCCTCGGACCTGCGGGCAGCCGAAGCAAGGCGCCCCACCGCACTGCTCAGCCCGGACCCGGAGGTCTCCGCCGCCTCCCAGCATGCGGCGATCGAACGCAGCAAGGCCTGCTGGCCCGCCTCAGCCCGATCGGCATCGACCCGCAGCGCAGCAGGTACCTCGGCGTGCAGGTCAATCGCGGCCAGTGCAGTGGGCCAGGCTGGCGGACTCCCGGCCGCACGCCGCAGGGCGGCATCGGGGGTCTGGCCCGCGTCAAGCTCTGCGGCCAGCGCCCCGACGGCGTCGATGACCCGCATCCGGGCCAATGCCCGTCGCCGGCGCTGCCCGGGGCCGAATGCCAGTCTCCCCCGCAGCGCGGCGAGCACGTTCCCCCACAGTGGCGCGAGCGACGCATCCCGCGATCCCAGACCGGCTCGCCGGAGTCGATCAGCCTTCGGGGCAGGCCAGGCCAGCCAGGCACTCATCCCTATCAGCATGGCGACCACGAGAGCGGTCATGGCACCGCAAGCCCGGCTCGCTCGATGCGCGTGGCCAGCGCCTGCGCGCCGGCAGCCGACTGGAGCCGGCCCTCGCTGCGCACCATGGCCGGGGTCCCCGTCACCAGCCCGGACTGGGCAACCTGCAGGACGTAGATCCCATCGACGACTCGGCAGCCCTGGGCATCCCGTCGTAGATGGATCACCACGTCGACTCCAGCGGCCATCAGGGCATGCAGGGCAACCCGATCCAGCCCCGCCATCAGGCCCAAGGCCTCCAGTCGCGCCGGGACGTCCTGCGCGGCATTGGCGTGCACTGTCCCGCAGCCGCCCTCGTGGCCGGTGTTCATCGCCGTCAGCAGGTCGACCACCTCAGCCCCCCTGACTTCGCCGACGACCAGGCGATCCGGGCGCATCCGCAGGGACTGGCGCACCAGGTCGCGCATCGTGACCGCCCCTGCCCCCTCCACATTCGCCATGCGGGCCTGCAGCCGCACCACATGCGGGTGATCGGGGCGGAGCTCCGCGGAGTCCTCCACCAGCAGGATGCGCTCATCACTGGGCACCAAGCCGAGCAGGCAGCTCAGGACCGTGGTCTTCCCGGACCCGGTGCCACCGGAGACCAGGAAGGCCAGGCGCGCCTGAACGATGGCAGCCAGCCACTGAGCCCCCTGCTCATCGACGGTACCGGCGTCGATCAGGTCGGCCAGGCCGAAGTACCGCTGCCTGGGCACCCGCAGGGAGATGACAGTCCCGTCCACCGCGAGCGGCGGAAGCACCGCATGCAGGCGAGTGCCGTCCCCCAGCCGCGCGTCCACGTAGGGCATCGCACCGTCCAGTCGGCGGCCCGCCGACGCGGCCAGGCGCTGGGCCAGGCGCCGCACCTCGTCCTCACCGCGAAAGGAAACCGGCACCCGCTCCAGGCCCATCCCCCGATCGATCCAGACATCGCTGGGGCCGGTGACCAGGACATCGGTGACCCCAGGCAGGCGCAGATAGGTCTCCAGAGGACCGGCACCGACCAGGTCCCGACGAACGTCCTCGACCAGTGCCAGGACGGCTGCATCCCCCAGGACCAGGCCCTCATCCCGAAGGGCCTGGGCGACACCCGTCGGGGTGGCCTCGCAAGCCGTGGCAACCAGGCGCAGCCGAACCCGATCCACGAGGTCGGCGTTCCCGGGAACCCCCGGGTCGGTCACGGCGCCCAGTCGTTGGCTTCGAGTTCGGCCCGCACCGCTCATGCCGCTCATGCCGCTCATGCCGCTGCCGCACCAGATCGCCGGAGCGGCTGGTCCTCGGCCGCTGGCCGGCTGGGCAGGGCCCCGGCCCGCTCCAGCAGCGCCGCCGCCGTGCGCACCATGGCATCCGGCAGGCAGTCGCCGGACTCCGCGGCAACCGGAATCTTCGGATCGTCGGGCACCTCGCCGAGGAAGGTGGCAGCCAGCGAGCGCTCGGCATCCCGGGGGGCAATCCCCCTGGGTGATCGGCGCAGGACCAGGTGGACCTCCCGCGTGCTGGCACCCAGCCCGGGCAGGGAGATCGCCGCCGCGGCAATGCCGCGAATGCGATTGGGCACCAGGGCGAACAGGTGCGCCAGGTCAACCTCGCTCGCTGAGCCAGGCCCTGGCAGGTCCACCACTACGAGGTCGTACCCGCGAACCCCGGCCTGCAGGATGGCCGAGACGACCTCCCCATCCGGGCGCACCGCCGACCGACGACTGTGTGAGAGCAGTGCGACCCCATGGGGATGCGGGACGGCGGCATCCAGGCTGGCCGCGCTGATCCGGCCGGTGGCCGACCCTTGACCTGCCGCACCGGTCACGTCCTGCCAGCGCGCGCCGGGAAGGCTCTCCGACCCCAGGACCAGGTCCAGGCCACCGCCGTAGGCATCGTGGTCCACCAGCAGCACACTGCGGCCAGAACGGCGAGCCGCCAACGCCAGCGCGCAGGCGAGGGTGGAGGCTCCCGATCCGCCCACCGCTCCAGCGACCCCGATCACGACACCGTGCCGACACGGCCCCTCGGCCACCGCGCCCAATCGGTCGCCCAGCCATCTCGCGGCCTCCGGGAGCACGATGACGTGCTCGGCTCCAATCGCCACGGCATCGCGCCATGGCTCCGGTGAGCCGGTCGGCAGGCGCGAGGCGTCACCGGCGCCGTCCTCGGGCAGGATCACCACGACGTCACGCCGGCGCTCCAGCGGCATCCGGACCAGCCCGCCAAGGGCATCGGCCCCGACCAGCACCAGCGGACTGGCCGCCCATTGGCCCCGGGTCGAAGTCGGCGCGACGAACACCTCGGTCCCAGCGGCGGCCGCCAGGTGCAGGACGTCGTCGATGAGGTCGGGGTCCTCGGTGATCAGGAGTGGTCGATGCTTCAGCGAGATATCCGATTCCGTCTGCATGGGGCCAGCGTGCGACTGCGCTCGGACGGCCAACAGCCCCACGGCACTGCCTGTGGAAGAAACGCCGGTCATCGCCTGCCTGTGGACGAGCGCTGGAGTCAGCACTCGGTCAGGGCACTCGCTGGAACGCGAGGATTCGCACGGACTGGGTTAGCGTGGGCAGGTGAGGTCGGCGGCCTTCTTCGATCTCGACAAGACCATCCTGGCCAAGTCGAGTTCCTTCGCCTTCGCCTGGCCGTTCTACCGGGTCGGGCTGATCGGCCGGGCCGACGTGGTCCGCAGCGCATATGCCCAGTTCGTCTACATGGCCTCTGGGGCCGACCACGACCAGATGGAGCGCATGCGCGCGTACATGGCCGAGCTCGTCACGGGCTGGGAGGTGCAGGCCGTCCAGGACATCGTCGCGCAGACCCTGGACGAGATCGTCGACCCGATCGTCTACCAGGAGGCCGTCGACCTGATCGCCATGCACAAGGCGGCCGGACGGGACGTCATCATCATCTCCACCTCCGGTACCGATGTCGTGGAACCCATCGGTGAGCGACTCGGGGCCGACATCACCATCGGTACCCAGGTCGCCGTCCAGGACGGTCGCTACACCGGCGAGATCCTGTTCTACGCCTACGGCCAGGGCAAGGCCGAGGCGATGCTCGCCCTGGCCGAGGAGCACGGATACGACCTGGCCGACAGCTACGCATACACCGACTCGCAGACCGACCTGCCGATGCTGGAACTGGTCGGCCATCCGGTGGCCGTCAATCCAGACGCCGAGCTCCGACGCATCGCCCTCCAGCGGCGATGGCCAGTCCTGGACTTCGTCCGGCCCGTCGGGATGCGCAAGCGCATCGACTCCCGGCAGGCGGCGGCAGCAGGAGCCACCGTGGCCATCGGCGCCGTCGCACTGGGGATTGCCTGGTACGCAATGCGTCGCGCTGCCCGCAGCTAGCCGTGGATCAGCAGCCAGGCTCCGACCACGGCGCTGACGCCGAGGGCGATCCTGGTGAACACCTCCTGGTTCATCCGACGGAAGGCCCAGATGCCCAGGCCTGCGCCGGCGAAGAGCGCCGGCAGGTACCAGGCACCGACCAGGAGGGTTTCCTTGGTCACCAGGCCCAGGCCGATGATGATCGGCACCTTGGCCAGGTTGAGGAAGGTGAAGAACCAGGCCGAGGTGCCCATGAAGGCCAGCATCGGCACCCGCATCGCGATCAGGTACAGGGACATGGCGGTGCCTCCGGCATTGGCCGCCATGGTCGTCATCCCGGCCAGCGACCCGAAGAAGGCGGCCTGCACCCGGGCCGGCCCGGGTCGCTCGGCCACCAGGCTGGCCGCAGAGCGGCGCCGCCACACCTCCATCGCGAACGAGGCCAGGATGAGCGCGCCGAGGATCCGCGCGAGCACGACGGTGTCCAGGTAGCGGAAGGCAACCGCCATCATCGCGAAGCCGACCACCAGCCCGGGCAGCAGTCGGCCGATCAGTCGCCACTGCACATGCTGCCGATACCGGGCCAGGGCGAAGATGTCCCCGACCAGGAGCAAGGGGACCAGGAAGGCAGACGCAACCGTGGGCGTCAGGGTTGCCGCCAGCAGCGTCCCGGAGACAACGCCTGCCACGGGCATCGCGGTCTTGGACGCACCCGTTAGCAGGACGCAGATGCCGATGATCACGACCTGCAGCAGGCTCAGGGATTCAGGCACCGCCGCTGCCCCTCATCCGGGCACCTGGACTGCGCCGGCACCCAGTCCGACCGCGATGCAGAACCAGGTCAGCGAGTCGGCGAGCCCATCCGCTGAGCCATCGAGGTAGCCGCGAACCGCCCTGACGTAGGCGGGTCTTCCCTGGTCCAGCATGCCGGCCTCGGGGATGCTGAAGCAGGACGGATCCAGCCCGCGTGAAGCGAGCACGCACCGCGCGAGCGCCCGCGCAACCAACCCGGACCCCCAGCCGAAGGGACGCAGTCCGACGACCTCATGGTGCGCGATGGCCGCCAGCGCCAGGCCGGGCAGCTCCTCGGGTCGCACGAGCACCTGAGCCAGCGCGACCAGGCTCGGTGCCAGGTCCTCCACCTGACCCGCGGGGCCGATGCGCAGCGGATCGTCCACCTCGACCGAGGACCTCGGTCGGCCCAGTTCCTCGGTCGATCCGAACCCGACCGCGGCCAGGGCATGCAGCTGGGCGATCACCTGCAGCGGAGCGCGCTCGAAGGTGCCCACCTGGCCGGGCACCGCCTGCGTTACCGCAAGCGCGCGTGCCAGCACCCGTCCCATCGGCGAGTCATCCACCACCACCACGTCGGCGCCGTCGATCGCTGCCGAGGCACGGGCACCGCGCTCGACGCTGGCGGCGGCCACCGCGCCGGCCGATCCCCGGACATCCCGACGCCACAGCAGGGCATCCAGGTCGCTGCGCGCACCCTGGAGGGCAGCGGCGACGGGCGGGCGGGCCAGCACGGCGTTGACGCGCTCTGGGTCGACCCGATACCGCTCGACCCAGGTGCCCATTGCCGGTGACCCTACTGTCGAGCACGTCATGTCCAGCACGCGGGAGCGCCCCGTCGTCTAGCCTGCGCATGAGTGCCGAAGCCTGCCGCGAAGGAGTGCCATGTCCCAAGACGCCCTGTCGAACCTGCTGCAGGAGAACCGGGTATTCGAACCCTCTGCGCAGTTCGCCGCCCAGGCCAATGCCAAGGCCGCGATGTACGACCAGGCCGCCGCCGATCGACTGGCCTTCTGGGCTGAGCAGGCCCGGACCCTGGACTGGTTCGAGCCCTTCACCGAGACCCTCGACTGGTCCGACGCCCCGTTCGCGAAGTGGTTCATCGGCGGGCGGCTGAACGTCGCGCACAACTGCGTGGACCGTCACGTTGCGTCCGGCCACGGCGATCAGGTGGCGATTCGCTTCGAGGGCGAGGCCGGCGACCGGCGCGACATCACCTACGCCCAGTTGCAGGACGAGGTGTGCAAGGCGGCCAATGCCCTCACCGAACTGGGCGCGGTCGCCGGCGACCGGGTGGCGATCTACATGCCGATGATCCCGGAGGCCATCGTGGCCATGCTCGCCTGCGCGCGCATCGGCGCCCCGCACTCGGTGGTCTTCGGGGGCTTCTCGGCCCATGCCCTCGCCAGCCGGATCGACGACGCCCAGGCCAAGCTGGTCATCACGGCGGACGGCCAGCATCGGCGCGGTTCGGCCATGCCACTGAAGCCAGCGGTGGACGAGGCCCTCCAGACCCTCGTCGCCCAGGGCTCGAGCCCGGTCACCAACGTCCTGGTCGTCAGGCGGACCGGCGGCGAGGTCGACTGGACCCCTGGACGGGATGTCTGGTGGCACGACCTGGTCGACCGGCAGTCGCCCGAGCACCAGGCACCGGGATTCGACAGCGAGCACCCGCTGTTCATCCTGTACACCTCCGGAACCACCGGAAAGCCCAAGGGCATCCTGCACACCTGTGGGGGCTACCTGACCCAGGCCTCCTTCACCCATCGCAATGTCTTCGACCTCAAGCCCGACTCCGACATCTATTGGTGCACCGCCGACATCGGCTGGGTCACCGGGCACAGCTACATCGTCTACGGACCGCTGGCCAACCGGGTGACCCAGGTGATCTACGAAGGCACCCCCGACACCCCGGCCCAGGACCGCTGGTGGGACATCGTCGAGCGGCACAAGGTCACCATCCTGTACACCGCCCCCACGGCCATCCGGACCTTCATGAAGTGGGGCGATCACCTGCCCGGCGGCAAGGACCTGTCCTCGCTCCGCCTGCTGGGCTCGGTGGGCGAGCCGATCAACCCCGAGGCCTGGATGTGGTACCGCGAGGTGATCGGCGGCAATCGCTGCCCGATCGTGGACACCTGGTGGCAGACCGAGACCGGGGCGATCATGATCTGCCCGCTGCCCGGAGTCACCGGCACCAAGCCGGGTTCGGCCATGACCCCGCTTCCCGGCATCGGGGCGGCGGTGGTGGACGACGAAGGCCGGCCGGTGTCCCATGGCGGCGGTGGCTACCTCGTCCTGACCGAGCCATGGCCCAGCATGCTTCGCGGCATCTGGGGCGATCCACAGCGCTATGTGGACACCTATTGGTCCCGCTGGCCGCAGTACTACTTTGCCGGGGACGGGGCCAAGCTGGACGATGACGGCGCGATCTGGCTGCTAGGCCGGGTGGACGATGTCATGAACGTCTCCGGGCACCGGATCTCAACCACCGAGGTGGAGTCGGCCCTGGTCTCCCACCCGAAGGTGGCCGAGGCCGCGGTCGTCGGTGCCGCGGACCCGACGACGGGCCAGGGCATCGTCGCCTTCGTCATCCTGCGCAGCGGGGCCCTGGCCGATGGCGCGGACGGCACCGAGGTCGTTAAGGAGCTACGCGACCACGTGGCCAAGGAGATCGGGCCGATTGCCAAGCCGCGCCAGGTGATGATCGTCGCGGAGCTGCCCAAGACCCGGTCCGGGAAGATCATGCGACGGCTGCTGCGCGACGTCGCCGACCAGCGCGAACTCGGGGACGTGACGACCCTGGCCGATCCCACCGTCATGGGGCTGATTGCCACCGGGCTGGCCAGTGCCGGCTCGGAGGACTAGCGCTGCCGACAGCAGGCCAGGCAGTTCGCTTCCCGCCTAGTCTGGACGGGTGAGCCAGCCACGGGTCTTCCTCGGCCGACTCACCCTGCCCCAGCGCGGCTGGGTCCTGGGCCAGTTGCGCAGCGAGACGGTCGGCGGCGTCCTGCTGCTCGCTGCGGCCGCCATCGCCCTGGCCTGGGCCAACTCGCCATGGGGTGACGCCTACGCAACCCTGGTCGACCTGAAGGTCGGGCCGGCCGCCATCCACCTGAACCTGAGCATCGGCACCTGGGCGGCGGATGGACTACTCGCCTTCTTTTTCTTCATCGTCGGCCTGGAGCTCAAGCACGAGCTCGTCTGGGGCTCCCTGTCCCGGCCAGCCCAGGCGGCCGTCCCGATCGCCGCGGCCATCGGCGGGATGGCTGTCCCGGCCGCGATCTATGCAGCGGTCAACATCGCCGCGCTCAATGGCCCGGCTGGCAGCGAGCTCGCCGCCGGGCCCCCCAGCGCCTCACTGGCCGGCTGGGGAGTGCCGATGGCGACCGACATCGCCTTCGCCCTGGCGGTCCTGGCCGTGGTCGGGAGATCGCTTCCCGTTGCCCTGCGCGCCTTCCTG
>VFQT010002703.1_pt1 | contig 17581 bp, 10 predicted proteins | sample 3512381 | NCBI WGS metagenome assembly VFQT01 (sample SAMN10412376, study PRJNA504923) | tailings metagenome | isolation source: Relicate 2 Philex TSF3 active mining site | place: Philippines: Tuba, Benguet | collected 2017-08-29
ACGCCGTTCGCCAAATGAATGCATTGCTGATCAAAGGAAAGGGGCTCATCGTACATACCGGACACCGCGCCTCAGAAACCTTCGCTGCATCAGAAACCGGCACAGCGTTGGGCCGCATTGCTGCCGCGCTCATCGAAAGCGGGGGACTCGACAGACTTGTTGTCGCCGGTGGGGATACCAGCAGCTATGTCGCGCGCGCCATGGGCATCCGCGCCATGGAGATGTGTGCCACTGTAGCACCTGGTGCCCCCATGTGCAAGGTCCTGGAAGCCCCGGCAGGCATTAAAGGCCTGCGCGTCTGCTTCAAGGGCGGCCAGGTGGGCGACAGCACTTTCTTTACCGAACATTTCCTCGATCCAGGAAAAAGATCAAAAAAATGAATACAAAGACACTGGCCCTTATACACACTTCTGCCACACTGGTACCGGTCTTCGCTGACCTCTGCGCCCGATATCTGCCCGGTGTGAAAACCTTCAACATCGTCGATGACAGCCTTATAAAAAATACGATTGCCTGCGGGATGCTCACGGCGGACACTTCGCGACGCGTCGTGAGCTATGCGGATTCCGCACAGGATGCCGGTGCCGACATGATCCTGTATACCTGTTCATCCATCGGCCCGGCCGTGGAGATCGCTGCCTCACTGTCACGCATACCTGTTTTTCGGGTCGACCAGCCGATGGCCGACCAGGCCGTTGCCACCGGTTCGCGCATCGGCATCGTTGCGACACTTTCCACGACCCTCGATCCCACGACAGACCTGGTGCGCAGACGCGCCATCGCCGCTGGAAAAGATGTGGAACTCAAGCCCCGCCTCTGCGAAGGGGCCTTCGAAGCCCTCATGTCCGGTGATGCTGCGACGCACGACGAAAAGGTCGCCGCGGCCCTGCGCAGCCTCGCCCTCGAAACGGATGTCATTGTGCTCGCGCAGGCCAGCATGGCACGCGTCGTGGACAACCTCCCGGCATCGGATCGGAAAGTACCCATCCTCGCCAGTCCGCCCCTCGCCATGCAATTTCTCGCAAACATCCTCAGCTGAGTCCGCATGAAAAGACCCGCACTTGCCATCGCCCTTTTACTGATCATCGTCATCGCCGTCCGCCTCTCCCTCATCGGCTGGATATATGATTGGTCTGATTTCTCCGGTCTGTTTGCCGTCATCACCGCCATCAGCCTGGCGGTCCTCACCGGCCGGTCAGAAAGATTCAAGGGACTCAGTTATACCACCTGGATCATCGCCGCCGTGGTGATCGCCATGATCTATCCGCAGTATTTTAAGAACTGGGGAGGGATAAACCTCCGGGATAAAACCCTCATCCTGGTCATCATCCAGCTGGTGATGTTTGGAATGGGCACCCACATGCGCCTCAGCGATTTCACCGGACTGCGTACCACGGGCAAAGGTGTGATGGTTGGACTCTTCTGCCATTTCACCGTGATGCCGCTGATGGGATTGCTCATCATCAACCTCTTTCATTTCGATCCGGAGATCGCCGCCGGCATCATACTCATCGGCAGCTGCAGCAGCGGACTCGCCTCCAATGTGATGGTATATCTCGCCAAGGGGAACCTGGTACTCTCCGTCATCGTCACCGCCATGGCCACCCTTGCCGCACCCATCCTCACCCCCCTGCTGATGCAACTCCTGGCCGGTACCCTCATCGAGGTACATTTCACAGACATGATGACGGAGATCGTTAAGATCGTGCTCGTGCCCATCGGCGCCGCCCTGTTGCATGATTTCCTGAGATCGGCCTCCGCCGTTGCCAGATTTCGGGTAGCCGTGACCGTTATCCTGTCCCTGGGATGGATCGTATTGTACAGATCCGGATGGCTGACCGCCGGTTCAGATACCTCCCGACTGTTGGAAATCTCCGCCTTCCTTGCCGGGGCCATCGTTGCCGGATATATTTATCATCAGTGCTGGAATAGATGGCGGCGTCTGGATGATCTGATGCCCAAGATCTCGATGTTTGGCATCATCTATTTCACACTCGTCACCACTGCTGCGGGACGCGATAACCTGATGGCCGTAGGGGGACTCCTTTTCCTGGCTTCCGTTCTGCACAACGGGGCCGGATATTTCTTTGGATACTGGCTCAGCCGACTTTTCGGGATGAGCCGGACAGACAGTCGCACCATCGCCTTCGAAGTCGGATTGCAGAATGGAGGTATGGCCAGCGGTATCGCCGGCGCCATGGGCAAACTCGGCACCGTCGGCCTTGCCGCGGCCGTGTTTAGTCCCTGGATGAATATCAGTGGGAGTCTGCTCGCCAACTGGTGGAGACAGCGTACTGTGGATGATGAAAAATAAATATAAGTTGTGTCAAATAAACTTCGATTTATATGGCTGAAAACCAGCTTGATTGTAAATGTATTTCCTGGAAGTCATCCCTCCTCCACATTGTCCTCCTCCACATTAACATTCCTCCACATTGTCATTCCTCCGCATTGTCATTCCTCCGCATTGTCATTCCTCCGCATTGTCATTCCCTCCCCACATTGTCATACCCTCCCCACATTGTCATTCCGAGGCCTCCGAGGAACCTTGCCTTTCGCAATTTGTGGACTACTTGACAGAAATCACTATAAATAAAAGGCAAGGTTCCTCGCTCCGCTCGGAATGACAATATTGAGGGGGTGTCATATCCTCCCCACATTATCATTCCTCCCCCATATTATCATTCCTCCACATTGTCATTCCCTCCCCACATTGTCATTCCCTCCCCACATTGTCATTCCGAGGCCTCCGAGGAACCTTGCCTTTCAACTCCCATTTTTCACGGTTTTTTTACGTTAAAAAACTATGCAAACCTGAGTTTTTCATCTTTTCATTAACATGATCTGTTAATATTTTAGCATGAAATAATATTATATGCAAATCAAGGTTCCAGAGTATTATGTTTATATTATTACCAATCCCACAAAAACAACATTGTATACTGGTGTTACCAACGATTTATCTGTACGATTGGCCGAACATTGGAAAAGTAGGGGTAATCCCAATAGCTTCTCCGGAAAATATTACTGCTACAACTTATTGTATTTCGAAAAATTTGATGACATTACTTCAGCAATTGAGCGGGAAACACAGATAAAGAAATGGAGCCGCGCAAAAAAAGAAGCATTGATCAACGCAAAAAATCCATCTTGGGTATTTCTTAATCAGGAAGTTTGTGGACGATGGCCTCCTTTTGATGTAAATGATCGAACATAGTTTTTGTAAAGTAGATGTAATGACGTTTTGAATTTGCAATGTTGAAATACAGTTATCTAAAAGGGGGGAGGGACCTTGCCTTGGCTGATGACCATTTATTTTTTTCACGTTAGTCGTTGCTCATGCTTTAGAATCAATGCATCTGCCTAATTTCAATCCCAGACTTGAACTCATGAAAAAACTATTACTGATCCTCACTTGTTTCGTTTCAACCTCCATCTCCGCACAGCCAGCTAAAGTGCCGCCTGCCGTCATGGACAGCGTGTACCGGGAGATCCGCACGCCTCATAAATACGGGCTGATCCTCACGGGGTCTGATCCCTCCAAAAAGCTCGATTGTCCCACCGTCTTTCGTAAAGGCCGTCAATGGTATATGACCTATATTGTCTTCGACGGACGAGGTTATGAGACCTGGCTGGCGAAAAGCGATGATCTGCTCCATTGGAAAGTACAGGGAAGGCTGATGTCCTTTTCTGATACGACCGACTGGGACAATAACCAGAAGGCCGGATATGCCGTACTCACCGATCCCGTCTGGGGCGGTGCCAATACCTTACATAAATATAAAGGCCGATCCTGGATGACCTATATCGGTGGACGCGACAGAGGCTACGAATCCGGAAAGCTGGCGATCGGTGTGGCCTGGACAAAGAAATCGCCCACGAAGGCACATGAATGGCAGCGGGTAGATAAGCCTGTCCTGAAGCCGACGGATCCGGATGTCCGCTGGTGGGAGAACCGGAAATTATATAAGAGCACGGTCATCCGCGATGATCGGAAACTCACCGGTCATCATTTCGTGATGTATTACAATGCCAACGGGGATACCAGTGGCAACAATCCGAAGTGGCGCTCCTTTGAACGCATTGGCATGGCCGTGTCTGATGATATGGTCCAATGGAAACGTTATCTCGTTGAACCGGTTGTGCATCATCGGCTCGGCATCACGGGAGATGCAGTACTCCAGCGCATGGGTGATCTATGGGTGATGTTTTACTTCGGCGCGTTCTGGGAAGGAAGAAAAGATGCCTTCAACAGGTTCGCCTGCAGTTATGATCTGGTCAACTGGACCGACTGGACAGGAGAGGACCTCATTCGTCCGACCCAACCTTATGACGCAAGGTATGCACATAAAAGCTATGTGATCAAGCATGACGGTGTCGTCTATCATTTTTACTGTGCCGTTGATGCCGCCGATAACCGGGGCATCGCCGTCGCCACCTCAAAAGATCTCGGTACTTCCACGCTCCGTTTTGAGAAACCCTGATGCGAAAACAACTGATTTTTATTTTCTCGCTGTGGTTATCAGCAAGCAGTTTGGCTCAACTGACGGACCCATTGCGTCAGGCTTTTACCAAGCCTGACCGATCGGCCAGACCCTGGGTCTTCTGGTACTGGATGCATGGGGCGGTCTCCCGGGCCGGCATCACAGCAGACCTGGAAGCCATGCGTGAAGCAGGGATCGGCGGCGCATACCTCATGCCGATCAAGGACACACTGCATCGACTGTCCTTTCGTCCTTTCGTTCGGCAAGGCTCGACGGAATGGTGGTCCATGCTTCGCTTCGCCTTCGAAGAAGCCAAACGCCTGGATCTTCGGTTAGGCATGCACGTGAGTGATGGCTTCGCACTCGCGGGCGGCCCATGGATATCCCCGGAACGATCCATGCAGAAACTCACCTGGTCGACACTGACCGTATATGGTCATGCATCAACCGCGATAAAAATGCCGCTGCCACCGATCCGGGAAAACCATTATCGCGACATCGCCGTATTCGCCTATCCACTGAAACCCAATGGCAGCAATGATCTTGGCGTTCATCTGCCGATCGTTACCGCCAGCGACGGATCCCATCCGAACTTTCTGGCAGACCCTGCCCATCTTCCGCGGGAAACATTCCGGAACGATACCTCAGCCTGGATCCAATATGCGTACGACCAGCCTTTCACGTTGCGAAGCCTTCGGATCCACACGGGCGGGAATAATTATCAGTCGCAGCGATTGGCCGTCTATGCATCTACTAATGGTCATGATTACCGGCTGATCCGCAGGATTGAGCCGCCGCGGCACGGCTGGCAGGATACCGACGAAGATTATACGTATTCCATTCCCCCGGTCGCCGCCCGCTATTTCCGATTTGTTTATGACCGGACCGGCACGGAGCCAGGCTCCGAAGACCTCGATGCGGCCAAATGGAAGCCGGTCCTGCGCATCCGTGGCATCTGGCCATCGTCTGATCCTGTCATCGACGGGATCGAAGGGAAGAATGGTGCTGTCTGGAGATTATCTCCCCCCACAAACCCTGCGTGGATCCCCGACAGCCTGGCCGTCGATCCGCGATCCATCATCGATCTGACCACGCGGATGGACGCTGAAGGACGCATCCGGGGGACACTCCCGCCCGGTCGGTGGCGTATCGTTCGCATCGGACATACATCCACCGGAAAAACCAACTACACAGGGGGAGGAGCGCTCGGACTCGAATGCGATAAGTTCGATCCCGAAGCCGTTCGCTTGCAGTTTCGCCATTGGTTCAAGGCGGCCTTCGATTCCACCGATCCCAACCTCGCAAGGTCGGTCATTGATTTTTTGCACATCGACAGCTGGGAATGCGGCAGTCAGAACTGGAGCCGGCAGTTTCCGGATGCATTCAAAAAACGACGGGGATACGATCTCGTACCCTGGCTGCTGACCATGACCGGCGTTCCGGTCGGCAGCATCACGAGATCCGAACAGGTCTTGCATGATCTGCGACAGACCATCGCCGAACTCGTTGACGAGAAGTTTTACGCCACCCTGAAGCAGGAAGCCAATAAGCTGGGATGCCGCATCAGCGCGGAATCCATGGCACCCACCATGACCGGTGACGGCATGTTGCATTACCGGACCGTGGATGTGCCGATGGGAGAGTTCTGGTATAACAGTCCCACACACGACAAGCCGAATGACATGTTCGATGCCGTGAGTGTCGCGCATGTCTATGGTAAACCGATCATCCAGGCAGAAGCCTTCACCACGGTACGGATGGACTGGTCGGAACACCCCGGCAAACTGAAGATCACCGGCGACAGAAACTTTGCCCTCGGGGCCAACCGCCTGTTCCTGCATGTGTTTACGCACAACCCCTGGACCGACCGTCGGCCGGGAATGACGCTGGATGGCGTAGGCTTATATTATCAGCGCGACCAGACCTGGTTCCGCCCCTCGAAGGCCTGGATCGATTATCTCTCCAGATGTCAGGCGATGTTGCAGCAGGGCGAACCCGTTGCAGATATCGCTGTCTTCATCGGTGAAGATCTTCCACGTCGTTCCGTACTGCCGGATCGACTGGTCAATAGTCTGCCCGGAATCTTCGGTTCCGAACGCCTCGCATCAGAACAACGACGCCTGCGTAATCTGGGCCAGCCCATGCGGCAGATCCCTGACGGGGTCAGTCATTCCGCGAACATGGCCGATCCCGAAGACTGGTCAGATCCGCTGCGCGGGTATAAATATGATGCCTTCCATCCTGATGCATTGCTAAAAATGGAAGTCAAGAACGGACGCATCGGCATCCCGGGTGGCACATTATACGCCTGCCTGGTATTTCCGTTGCGCCACGCTATGATGCCCGACGACCGCGCCATGGGACTAACCATCGCCCGCAAGATCCTCAGCCTCTTGCAGCAGGGCGCCCGCATCCTCATGGATCCGGTCATGGACCATTCCCTAGCCCTTAAGGATGACCGTGACTCGCTGCTGGCGGTCATGCGACGCATCCGGGCCTTTGAAGCCAACGGTCAACTTCTTCGGTTACCCTTCACCGGTAGTGACCTCGCCGGACTGAGCATCGCCCCCGATCTGCGCATCACAGGTATCCCTGACAGATTCGCCTGGACACATCGCAGATCCGGAGTTGCGGATAGCTGGTTCATCTCCAATCAAACCGATCAGCCCCAGTCCTTTGACGGAGATTTCCGGGTGATGGATGACCAACCCGAATGTTTCGATCCGCTGTCCGGACAGATCCGGAATCTGAAGGGCGATGTGAAACAAGGGCGTACCCGCGTGCAACTGTCGCTCGCACCCGGACAGTCCCTTTTCCTGGTATTCAGATCTTCCGACGGTTCCGATCTGACGGCATTCTCGCAGGACGATCCATTGATCGGCACGGCCGTCAAATATCAAGGTCTCTGGTCCATCCGGTTCGATACGTCCTTTGGAGGACCCCGTCATCCCATCTTCCAGGATCACCCTCAGCCATGGACGACCCATCCAAACGATTCAGTGAGATACTATTCCGGGACGGCCACCTATCTGAATCATTTCGAACTGGCCGATGCTGACCCACTACCGACCTTCCTTCGGCTGGACAGCCTCTCCGACATCGCCAGCGTCCGCATCAATGGGATCGACTGTGGAACGATCTGGACCGCTCCCTTCAAGACGGACATCTCCCATGCGGTACGAAAGGGCTTGAATCGCCTGGAGATCGAAGTCACCAACACCTGGCATAACCGCCTCATATACGACGAAACCCTCCCCGAAGATCGCCGGCTTACCTGGACCACCGCGCCCTTCCGGCTGAAGGGAAAACCGCTCCTGCCGGCCGGTCTCGGCGCAATCCCCGTATTTTTGAGGCCGGTGAAACCAAACCCAACCGGATATTGATATGCGCATCTTCTGCCTCATATTTTCTTTGTTGATCGCGGTGTGTGCAAGGGCGCAGCAGGACATTGTGTGGACGTCCCCTTCCGCCAGCTCGGAGGCGTCCATGCCCTGTGGCGGAGGAGACATCGGCATGAATGTCTGGGTCGAGCAAGGCGACCTGTTGATCTATGTTGCCCGCAGCGGTAGTTTCAACGAACAGAATGCCATGCTCAAGGCCGGCCGGTTGCGCATCCGCACCATCCCTTCCATCCTTGATGCGCAGGATTTCCGACAGCAACTGCATCTCGATGATGGCTACCTCACCATTCAGGCCAACCGCGACGGACGCACCCTTCGATGCCGGATATGGGCCGATGTCGAACAGCCGGTCGTGCACCTGGAACTCACCGGAAATAAAGGTTTTCAGGTCGAAGCCGCCTATGAGAACTGGCGCTACTACGATAAGGTCGTACCCGCCCGCGAACATTTCGGGAACTCTTACAAATGGACAGCCCCCAAGGATGAAGTGTATCGGCGCGACAGCATTGATTTTGATGGAAAGGCCGTGCAGTTCGTACATTATAACCAGGGGAGGACCATCTTCGATGTCACGGTCGCCCAGCAGGGCCTCGATTCCGTCAAACATTTACTCTTTGATCCCCTGCAGAACCTCGCCACAGGCGGGCGTTTCGAAGGTGCTGGATTTGTTCCGGCCGGCTTGAGGGATGGGACCTACGCAGGAACCCGCTACCGGTCATGGGTACTGTACACACCGAAGCCATCCACCTCGCATCGGTTGACACTCAGTCTGCACCACGCTCAAACGGTGGATATTCCTACCTGGCGTGAGGGACTGGACAGTCTCAGGGCCGTCGTCGCAGATGCCCGCAGGTCAGCAGAACGCAGCGCCCGCTGGTGGCGGGATTTCTGGCAACGAAGCCATATCACGATCGCACCAAAGGGAAGTGACAGCCTTCCCTGGCGGGTTGCCCGAAACTACCGGCTCTTTCGATACATGCTCGGCTGCAATGCCCGTGGCGATTGGCCTACGAAGTTCAACGGCGGACTCTTCACGGTCGACCCCGTTCATACCAATAAGCTGACGCTAACCCCCGACTTTCGCAACTGGGGCGGCGGACTGCACACCATGCAGAACCAGCGATTGTTGTACTATCCAATGATCCGATCGGGCGACTGGGATCTGATGCAGTCGCAGTTCCGTTTCTATCAGCGCATCCTGTCCACGGCCGAACTTCGAAGTCGTATATATTGGGGACACGAAGGTGCCTGCTTCACAGAGCAGATGGAGAATTTCGGCCTGCCCAATTATGCTGAATATGGAACGAAGCGACCTCCCCGCGCCATCCCAGGCGTGGAGTACAACGCCTGGCTGGAATATCAGTGGGATAGTGCCCTGGAGTTCTGCCTCATGATGATCGAAGAGGCCTCCTACACCGGACGGAATATCCACGATCGCGTGCCCTTCATCCTCAGTGTTCTCCGATTCTTCGATGAACATTATCGGAGGGAGGCCGGTCGCCGTGGCATCCGGGAGCTCGACGGATCCGGAAAACTCATCATCTACCCGGGCAGTGCGGCCGAAACCTTCAAGATGGCCCATAACCCGTCTTCCACCATCGCCGGCCTAAAGGTCATCACTTCGCGGTTGCTGGAAGAGCCACTGGCAGGGCTCGACACCACACAACAACGTTGGTTGCAGGACTTGCGGTCACGCCTACCCGAAATCCCGTACAGGACCGTGAACGGACAAGTGACCATCGCACCGGCATTGAGTTGGGAACGCATCAACAATACCGAATCTCCACAGTTATATCCCGTCTTTCCCTGGGGCATCTTCGGACTCGGCCGGCCCGGACTGGACACGGCCCTGTCGACCTGGCATCATGATACCTCGGTCATCAAATTCCGGAGCCATGTCGGCTGGAAACAGGATAATATCTGGGCGGCGCGCCTTGCATTGACATCAGAGGCCTGGCGCCTGACCGCTTTGAAACTGGAGGATGGAGGCCGCAGGTTCCCTGCCTTCTGGGGGCCGGGGTTCGACTGGGTGCCAGATCATAACCACGGCGGATCGGGGATGATCGGATTGCAGGAGATGCTCCTGCAGACGGATGGCCGGAAGATCCTGCTCTTCCCCGCCTGGCCGAAGGATATTGATGTAAGTTTTCGGCTGCATGCACCCGGCAACACATTGATCGATGCAGAGCTCCGCGGCGGTCAGGTTACGAAACTGGTCGTGACACCAGCCGGACGAATAGCAGATCTGCAGTCCTTCATCCCGGTACGGGACGGTCGAAATTGAAAATGCCGTAATTTCCCTGCCGATGAAAGAGAGCAGGGGTGGATCCCACAAAAACATCTGGTACGGCATCGGCCGGCAACGCATCGAGATCCCGAAGACCATCCTCAAATCAAGGGTGGCTGCGAATCCGATGCTGAAGCATCTGCATATCTGCTCCATCGGGTATTATCCCAAGGCACGTGATCATTACACCTATCGTAAGAAAGGCCTGCCGGAAAACTTCCTGTTCTTCTGTGTCGACGGCAGTGGCTGGTACCAGATCGGTAAGCAACGCTACGAAGTGGGGGCCAACGAATTCTTCATACTTCCGCAACATCAGGAACACTCTTACGGCAGCAGTACCGAAGATCCCTGGTCGATCTACTGGGTGCATTTTGGCGGAGACGCACTCGCCGCTTTAAATGATGTGCAGGAAGTACAGAAGAATTTCAAACCGGAACTGGTGCGCAACACGGGTGAGATCATCCCCGTATTCCAGAAGATCTACAAGACGCTGGAGCTCGGTTACAGCATTGACAACCTGCTGTTCGCCAATATGTGCCTGTCGCAGTTCCTCACGCTGTTCATCTACAACAAGCGGCACTACGCATCCACCTCAACGGATCGGCTTGATTGCGTGGACAGCGCCATTCATTACATGCAGGAACACATCAACGACAATATCTCGTTGATCAGCTTGAGTAAGACGTATAACTATTCTGTATCCCGGTTTTCAAATCTGTTCAAACAGAAAACCGGCTATGCGCCCATCGATTATTTTCTGCAGATGAAAATGCAGAAAGCCTGTCAGCTGCTGGATTTCAGCGATCGGTCGGTCAAGGACATTGCTTTCAGCATGGGATTCGAAGATCCATATTATTTTTCCAAAAGGTTTCGAAAGATCATTGGCGTGTCCCCCAGAAAATACAGGATGAGCCGAAATGACGCCGACGGAAAATATGAATAGCAGAGCGGATGATCTGCTTTATTTCGACCGGTTGGTATCCCTGAACTGTGTGGACTGCCTGAACACATGCTCCGCCGCCAGAACCTGCGTGCGGAATTGCATGACCGGTCGTTTACTCTCGATCAACTCCAGCAACATACGAATGGCAGTGGCGCCCATCTCGAACGCTGGCTGACGAACGATAGACAAGGGAGGATCCAGTAATTCCGTGATCTCAGAATTGGAAAACCCGATCAGGGCCATCTCATCAGGGATCTTTATGTTATTCTTTTTCAAAAAACGAAGGCAGCCCGTCGTGAGCCGGTCGGATGTCGCGAAAATGGCATCTGGCCGGTCATCCAACTCCATTAGCGAAGTGATGATCTCCGCCGCTTCCGGCTCAGCCTGACCACCTGGTCTGGTATGTCGGATCAATGTATCATCCACCGGAATTCCGTGCTTATGCATGGCGGCACGATACCCTGCTTCCCTTTCTTTGGTGATAGATAAACCTTCAACATTTGTTACCAGCGCAATACGGCGATACCCCTTCCGGATCAGGTGCACCGTTGCATCGTAAGCGCCGAGCTTATTGTCCACGATTACCTTGTGGGTGTCGATATCCTGCACCACCCGATCGAAGAACACCATAGGCAGCCCCTTCCGGTTAAGTTCCTTAAAAAAACTGGTGTCTTCCGTCTGGTTACTGACAGATACCAGGAGCCCGTCGATGGACCTGGATGTCAGGAACTGGATCTGTCGCAATTCACGTTCCGCCGACTCGAGACTTTGAGCGATGATGACGTTGTATCCACGGTCGATCGCCACTGATTCCACGCCATTGATGATCTCCGAGAAAAATCGATTCGCGATCTCGGATACGATGATGCCAATGCTTCGGCTCTTTCGCTCCCGGAGACTCACCGCGATGGGATTGGGTTGGTAGTTTATGCTGCGCGCATGCTCAAGCACCCGGCGTTTGGTTTCGGTGCTGATCTCATGACTGTCACGCAGTGCACGGGAGACCGTGGAGGTCGAAAGACCCAGCGCTTGCGCGATATCCCTGATGGTGACGGCTTCGTATCTCATGTTGTTTTCTGCGGCGTCTTCGGAAGGTTATTGTTACCGAAAATATACGCTAAATTCGGCAACGTTTGCGTAAATAAAGATTCCTGTGCGATCCCGCCCTTCCCCTTTCATGGCTAGATTGCATGACAGACCACCTTATTATGACCAAACATATTTTACAACCGCTGCATATTATTCATGCATTTATAAAGCCGGCTCTGCTGATCCACTGCCTAATATTGTCGGCGACGGCCTCAGCTGGCATTCCCCTTCCATCACTTCCCGTTTTCAAAAAGGACACCGTCAACATTCTTAAATATGAGGCGGTATCGGACGGCCTAACCCTCAACACCCGCCAGATCCAGTCCGCCATTGATGCCATCCATCGGAAAGGTGGCGGTGTGGTACTGATTCCGCGCGGTCTCTGGATCACGGGGCCCATCGTGTTGAAGAGCCGCGTCAACCTACACCTCGCGGATGGCGCCCTGCTGCAATTCACCGATGACCATTCGCAATATCCACTCGTGGAAGGCAACTGGGAAGGACTTCCGCAGATGCGCAACCAGTCACCCATCTCCGCTTCAAACGCCACAGATATCGCGATCACCGGAAAAGGCATCATCGACGGGAATGGCGACGGATGGCGTATGGTGAAAAAGGAAAAACTCACCGAAAGCAACTGGAAGAAACTCGTCGCTTCCGGCGGTTACCTCGGGGACAACGGAAAGTCGTGGTACCCTTCACAGACATCCTTCAACGGATCGAAATACACCAATCCCGGCGTCATCTCTCCGGAAAAAGATGCCGCTTTCTATGCGAGCGTAAAAGATTATCTGAGACCAAACCTGCTCGTACTCAATAAATGTAAGCGGATCCTGCTCGAAGGCATTACCTTTCAAAACTCCGCCGCCTGGTGCCTGCATCCGCTCATGAGCGAAGACATCACAGTGCGCGGCATCTTTGTCAAGAACCCATGGTATGCGCAGAACGGAGATGGCATCGACCTTGAAAGCTGCCGCAATGTACTCATTGAAAGATCCACTTTCGATGTGGGTGATGATGCCCTGTGTATGAAAAGCGGACGGGACGCCGCAGGACGTAAGCGTGGCATGCCCGTCGAAAACGTCACCATCAGGGATTGTACCGTTTACGCCTCTCACGGTGGTTTCGTCATCGGCAGCGAAATGAGCGGCGGTGCCAGAAACATTGATGTACAGAACTGCAGCTTCATCGGGACGGATATCGGCCTTCGATTCAAGACCACCCGCGGCCGGGGCGGTGTAGTCGAAAACATCAACATCCGAGACATCCATATGATCAACATCCCCGGCGAAGCCATCCTGTTCGACATGTACTATGCCGCAAAGGATCCGATCGCGCTGGTCGGTGAAAAGCGCGAAGCACCCCGGGTCGAATTTAAACCGGTGGATGAAACCACGCCCGTTTTCCGCAAATTCAACATCTCCAATGTCCAGGTCAACGGAGCCGCCAAGGGCATCTTCCTGCGCGGACTACCAGAGATGTCCGTCAAGGATATCGTACTTGAAAACATGTACATCCGCTCAGACATTGCTGTAGAACTGCAGGACGCGGAAGGCATCACCCTCAAGAACATCACCCTGGCTCCGAAACAGACTGAACCCGTCGTACAGATCACCAACAGTAAAAATATTTCCTTTGAAGATATCCGATTCCCTAAAGCTTCCCCCGTCCTTTTCCGTCTCTCCGGTGACCGTGTCGGAGACATCCGTGTCACCGGATCGGATGCTGCAGGGGCGTCTAACCGCGTGGTTGCAGAATTCGGAGCCTCAGCCGGTGTCCTCCAGTGGAAATGAATATAAGTGATTGACTGACCCGGATAATTGAACCCGCATGCTCTTGCAAAAAGAACTGCTGCATAGATCTAAACATCAGGAAGTTTCCCTCCCGGCACCGGACGCATTGAGATTGCCGGAAAAGGTGATCATGTTCGGAACGGGCGTGCTGCTGCGCGGCCTCCCCGCACATTTCATTGAAACAGCTAACCGGAAAGGGATCTTCAACGGCCGGATCGTCATGGTCAAATCTACCGATGGTGGTGATGCCATGCCCTTCGCCCGTCAGCATGGATTGTTCACCCATCTCATCCAGGGATACAGGAATGGGGAACGCGTGGATGAAGCCTTCGTCAACGCTTCCATATCCCGCGTACTCTCCGCCCGTACCGAATGGGATGCCGTGCGGGCACTCGCCGGAGATCCAGCGATATCCGTCGTGATATCCAATACCACCGAGTCTGGCATTGTGCTGGTTCCGGAAGATTCCATCCATGCCGAACCGCCGGTCAGTTATCCCGGAAAATTGCTCGCCCTGCTCCATGCGCGGTATGAGCATTTTGCCGGTGATCCCGATAAAGGATGGGTGATCCTGCCGACAGAACTGATCCCTGACAACGGCCGGAAACTTATGGAGATACTGCGGACACTCGCCGTTTCAAACGGATTGGACAAGGCCTTCATCGATTGGATGGAAAATGCCAACCCCGTATGCAACACCCTGGTGGACCGCATCGTGCCCGGTAAACCGGCCATCGAAAGGCATCGCGCATTTGAAGAGCAATTCGGATACACCGATGAACTCATGATCACGAGCGAACCCTACGCGCTCTGGGCGATCGAGACCTCCCACCCGAAAGTTGCAGCCACCCTGACATTCGCCTCCGTCAATCCGGATATTCATATTCGGCCGGATATCGGTATGCAGCGCGAACTCAAGCTCCGACTTCTGAACGGCACCCATACATTCTCCTGCGGTCCTGCCGTCATTTCAGGTTTCCAGACCGTTGATGCGGCCATGGAACACCCGGTATTCGGCGATTTCGTCCGCCAGCTCATGCTGGAAGACATCATACCCGCGCTGGGGCATCCGGATATATCCTCTGATGATGCAGCCATATATGCCTCCTCCGTCATCGACCGTTTCAGGAATCCGCACATCGGACATCGATGGCTATCCATAACGGTCAACTATAGCCGAAAACTGGAAATGCGCAATCTGCCGCTCATTCATCATGCAATGCATCGGCAGGGTAAGCTTCCGGAAAGGATGGCATTGGCACTGGCGTCCTACCTGCGATTCATGAAAGTGACCCTCGGCCCGGATGGCAGATGGCGCGGATCCGTTGATGGAAATGAATATGAAGTGCAGGATGAATTTTCTGCATTTTATGCCGACCTTTGGGCGACCCACGGGGATATGACAGCGCTGGTGCGACATGCATTCAACAACACGGATCTCTGGGGAGCTGACATGGAAAGTGCGGAAGTCATCATCGGATCGGTGGCCGGCCAGCTGCGATCGATACTCGAACACGGCACCCTGCAGACACTCGCCCGGCTGACAGCACATTAGACCTTGATACAACCTATTCTAATGAAACACAGGGTACTCAAAGTACATCCGGCCGACAACGTCATTGTCGCCCTCACGGACCTCGCCGCCGGCGAAACCGTCTCCTTCGAAGGACATGATTACATCATGCAGGAAGTCATTCCCGCAAAGCATAAATTCTTTCAGACTCCGATGAAGTCCGGAGATGAAGTCATCATGTACGGTGTACTGGTGGGCACCGCACAGGCCGATATTCCCGTGGGTGGGCGCATGTCCACCGAAAACGTGAAACATGCCGCACAGCCCTACGCTTACCGGAATGTTCAACCGACCTGGACGGCTCCTGACGTTTCAAAATATGCAGGCAGGACCTTCATGGGATACCATCGCAATGATGGTCGGGTGGGCACTGCCAACTACTGGCTTTTCATCCCCACCGTATTCTGCGAGAACCGCAACCTGGATGTGATCCGCGAAGCCATGCACAATGAACTGGGCTACGCCGTCACCGGAAAATATAAGGAATACACGCACCGACTGCTCGACGCATGGCGCAAGGGCGAAGACATATCTTCCGTAGATCTCTCTCCTTCGGGTACCCATCACCGTGAACGTCCCTTCAAGAATGTGGATGGCATCAAGTTCCTGAACCATCAGGGAGGCTGCGGCGGCACCCGTCAGGATTCTGCAGTGCTCGCCAAACTCCTCGTGGCCTATGCCGATCACCCCAATGTGGGCGGTGTCACCGTGCTGAGCCTCGGCTGTCAGCACCTGCAGGTCAGCGATTTCAAGGCGGATCTGCTCAGACATAATCCGGGATTCGACAAACCCCTGATCATCCTCGAACAACAGCAGTCGCAAAGCGAAGAGCAACTCGTCGCTGAAGCCATCCGCCGCACCTTCGAAGGCATCATGGAGATCGATCGTCAGGAGCGCAAGCCCGCTACCCTGGATAAACTTTGCATCGGTGTCAAATGTGGCGGCAGCGATGGTTTCAGCGGCATCTCTGCCAACCCGGCCGTTGGATACTGTTCCGATCTGGTCGTCGCTCTCGGCGGAAAGATCCTGCTGGCGGAATTCCCCGAACTCTGCGGCGTGGAACAGGAACTGGTGGACAGGTCCGTGTCCCGCGATACTGCCGAGAAATTCATCGGCCTCATGCAGGCCTATAGCAGCGAAGCCGAACGCGTAGGCTCCGGATTTCACATGAACCCCTCTCCCGGGAACATCCGCGACGGACTCATCACCGACGCCATCAAGAGTGCAGGCGCCGCCAAAAAGGGAGGCACCTCCCCGGTGGTGGATGTCCTGGATTATACCGAACCCGCCGTCAAACCCGGCCTCAGCCTGGTATGCACCCCCGGTAACGATGTCGAAGCCACCACCGGCAAGGCCGCCAGCGGTGCCACCCTCATCCTCTTCACCACCGGCCTGGGAACCCCCACCGGTAATCCCGTCTGCCCGACCATCAAGGTGTCCACCAACAGTAAACTCACCAAACGGATGGCAGACATCATCGATATCGACTGCGGACCGGTCATCGAAGGAGAAAAGACCATCGAAGAAATGGGAGAGGACATCCTGGACTACTGCATCAAGGCCGCCAGCGGACAGATCATACCCAAGGCGGTACTCCTGAACCAGGACGACTTCATCCCCTGGAAACGCGGCGTCAGTCTATAAATGAAGTCGTTCTTCCCTCGGGTCTGTCATGGATTTATGCACATAACCGAACGGCTATGTCAACAAGTTTCATGACCATACCACCCCCTCCGTATCGTAAATTTGCGGAAACGAATCCCGTATGGCCATCCGTTACAACCAGGCAACACTCAACCGCATCGAGAAGATCGTGGAAGACGCCGGATATGTGATCCGTTATGAGCGTGGAAACTTCCAGAGCGGCTACTGCATCCTCGAATCCAAAAAAGTCGTGGTCCTCAATAAATTCCTGCAACTCGAAGGCAGGATCAATACCCTGATCGATCTCATCCCTACCTTCGGCATCAATCCCGATGCACTCACTCCGGAGAACAGAAGGGTCTATGAT
>VFQT010002704.1_pt1 | contig 17577 bp, 15 predicted proteins | sample 3512381 | NCBI WGS metagenome assembly VFQT01 (sample SAMN10412376, study PRJNA504923) | tailings metagenome | isolation source: Relicate 2 Philex TSF3 active mining site | place: Philippines: Tuba, Benguet | collected 2017-08-29
AACCCGCCAAACCAACCGCGGATCAGGGCGATGATGGTGAGCAAGAGGACAAAAGGCTGATACACAAACAAGGATGTGAGCAACATGCCTTGCGTGATGTCTGAAGACAAGGTCCACTTTTGGATGAAGACTGGGATGGAAGAGAAAGCAGCGCCGATCCCACCGGGGGCGGTGAAGAAAAGGGTTCCAGCGAGAAGGAATGCGAAGACAAAAGTTAGAAAGTTGGAAGGCTGGAAAAGTTTCTTGTCAAAGGTCGAAGGTTGAAGGTCAGGTTCTACTTGCACCTGCTCACTTGTCTCTTGTTCCTCGTTACTCGTTTCTTCCGACTCTTCAACACGGCGGATAAGTAACTTTGAAATTCCAAAGGTGATGCCAAGTCCCAACAAGCCAAACCAGACGGATGGTCCACTGAGGAGAGCGAGGGCGGCGGTGATGGCAGCCCAGTTGGGTTTGTTCTTGTTGATGAAGCCTGCGGTGAAGGCAAGGAAGGTGATGGCAAGGATCGGACTCGTCACCTGACGAGAGATGGCAACCAAGCCCGGGTCTAGTGCAAGGAAGAAGGCGAGGATCAGGCTCGGGCGGGGTTTGAGGCGATCATCCAAAAGGCGGGGCGCTAAAACGAGGAGACTGCCAATTAAGGCGGGAATGAAGCGGGCGAGGAAATTTGTCCCGCCGCCATATAAGAGAAAGACAAAAGAGGTGGAAAGGATATAAAGCGGGTGTGGGTCGAGGGCGGGGTTGGCGCTTTGCGAAAGGCGCAGGGCTTGCAGGGCGGGCGCGGCTTCGGCGTCGGTGAGGGGTATGGCGCCAAGACCAATAAAGCGCACGAAAAGGGCGATAAAAAATGCGAGCGCGTACAACCAGCCTTCGTATTTGAAATGGCGATAATTCATGGGCGCTATTGTAATCTGTTTAGGTTAAGAGAAGGATGACGCTCAATTGGTTTTAATTTTAGGTCGGACGATAGACGATGGTCCATTGTCCATCGTCAAGATTCATTTTTCGCTTATCCAACTGGTTATAATCTTCTTGTGGAAACAACAACTGTTAACCGATTACCCCGCAATGTGATCTTGTTAATTCTTCTGGCAGTGCTTGTGGCTGTCGCATCCAGCATGCTGCCAAGCGGATTCTTCACCTGGCTATGGGATAGGCTCAATGTTTTTGCCACGGTCTTCCTTGGCATCTTCGTGGAAGCCGTGCCATATCTTTTGCTTGGCACATTTGCTTCTGGCTTGGTCGAAGTCTTTGTTGACCGCGACCAAATGAGCCGCTGGGTATCCAACCGACCCGGTGCAGCGGCGATCAGCGGCGCGTTCATGGGGATGATCTTTCCGGTCTGTGAATGCGGCGTGGTGCCTCTCACCCGCCGTCTCTTCAAAAAAGGACTACCGCTTTCGGCGGGTATTTCATTCTTGCTGGCAGCGCCAGTTCTTAATCCAATCGTAATTCTCAGTACTGCATCCGCATTTGGTTGGGGCGAGATGCTCTTTTGGAGATTCACTGTCAGCCTCATTATCGCCGTCACGGTTGGACTCGTGTTCTCGGCCCAGGGTGAAGCGAGTGAGGTGCTTCGTCCGGTGTTGGCTGGAGATGATCACGATCATGTCCATGCGGAGGCGGGAGATTCGGTCCGCGAGAAATTCCGTAAGGCATTGCTCATCACTGTGGATGAGTTCTTCGATATGGGTCGTTATCTCATCATCGGATCGCTGCTCGCAGCCGGCTTGCAGACCTTCATTGCGCAATCGTCCTTGCTTGCCATTGGAAGTGGACCGATTCTTTCAGTCTTGATCATGCTTCTGCTTGCCGTTCTGCTTTCCATTTGTTCGACGGTGGATTCGTTCGTGGCGCTTGGCTTCACGGGCGCGTTCAGCTTCGGATCTGTGCTTTCGTTCCTCGTCTTCGGTCCGATGGTGGATATCAAAAGCACCATCATGTATCTGCAAGTCTTCAAACGCCGTGCCGTGGCATACATCATCGGGATTCCTTTCCTGATGAGTTTGATCGCCGGGTTGGTTTTCAATTACTTTGTGAAATAAGACGATAGACCATGGACGATAAACGATGGAAAACCATGGTCAACCGTCCATCGTCTATCGTCGCTCTTGGAGAACTTATGCCTCAACGAATGTTCCGTTCATATCAAGGCTTACTGCTTTTTGGCTTGTTCATCTTTTTCATGTTCAAAGCCATCAACGGTCAGTTGACGTGGTACATTAACTCGCGCTTCGTTCCGTTGACCATCATTGGCATGATCTTCCTCGGCATTCTCGCGCAGACGGTTTTCACCGAGATTCGCCGCTCTCGTCAGCACGACATGGAACATCCTGAACATCACCATGAACATGACCATGCGCCATCGTCCATCAACTTGTGGGTGATGCTCGTTCCACTCTTGATCGGTGTTCTCATCCCCGCCCGCCCATTGGATTCATCTGCATTTTCGACCAAAGGCTTCAACACCTCCGCACCGTTGGTCAGCTCGGAATCATCCGCCAGCATTTTCGAGACCGAATCACAAGAGCGCAATATCTTGCAGTGGCTGAAACTCTTCAACTATCAAGATGACATCACCGAATTCGTCGGGCAGGAAGCATCTGTGGTCGGCTTTGTGTATTTCGATGAGAAGTTGGAGTCAGATCAATTCTTCATCAGCCGCTTCGTGGTCTCTTGCTGTGCCGCAGATGGTTTCGCGATTGCCATGCCCGTCCGCTGGGAGAAATCCGCTGAATTACAGCAAGATGCCTGGGTGGTGGTCAAAGGCACCATCGAGTCATTCGAGATCGAAGGCGTGCGCACCCCAATGATCGTCGCCACATCGATCGAAGCCACAGACATTCCTTCTCAACCGTATCTCTTCCCATGAAACTTCGTCTCACAGTTGACACCCTCGCCATCGGCGTGATGATCGCACTTGCGGTCATCGTTGGCATTGTCATTCTGGTTGGAGAAAGCGCAGGCGTACAAGTCCGCGTGGATCTGCCGGAAGATGGCATTGTGGGTCCGTTCGAGACAGTGACCTTCACCTTCTCTGAAAAAATTTCAGCAGAGATCGCCTCAGACTTGATCTCGCTTGATCCGATCCATGAAGGGTATTTATCCGCTGTGGATGATTACAGCGTGGTCTTCGTTCCGCTCAAGCCATACGAACGGGATGTCACCTACACGTTCAAGGTCATTCCTGGTGAGGTCAATTCCACTTCACGTGCAGTGAAAAAACCGCAAAGCTGGCAAGTCCATGTGCGTGAGCCGCGCGTGGCGTATGTCGTTTCAGAGGGAGGGCAGAGCAGCATCTGGTCAATGACCAAGCAAGGGAGCGATGCGAAGCGTCTCACCGATGAAACGATCAAGGTCATTTCGTTCGACGTCGCCCAAAGCGGAGACTTCATCGTCTTTAGTTCTGCCAATGCAAATGGCGGCATTGACCTATGGCGTGTGAGCCGTGAAGGCGGTGACGCATCCATGCTGTTGGATTGCGGGTTGGACCGTTGCACCACGCCGGTCATCGCGCCGGGAGATACGCGTATTGCCTATTCTCGTGAAGCGGCAGGACCGACTCCCGATCTTCCCTTCGGTTCACCGCGCATCTGGGTCGTGGATCTGCAAAGCGGTGCAGACCAAGCCGTCTATGAAGATCAAAGCATTCTGGGCTACAACCCAACCTGGTCGCCGGATGCGAAGCGCCTCGCCTCTTTCGACGGGCTGGCAGATTTCATCCACATGATCGACTTTCAAACAGGTGACCAATTCCTCTTCCCCTCCACCACCGGCGGACCTGTGACATGGTCACCTGATTCAAATCAATTTCTTTACACCACCTTCGCCCAAACCGAAGAAGGCGGGCGCACGCAGATCAAACTCGCGGATTTAACCACCAACGAAACCATCACCTTGATCGGCGAAAAAGATACCTATGATTATGCATATTATTCCGTGGCATGGTCACCGATCGAAGATCGCGCCGTCCTCAGCCTGCGCGCCGATGAAGAGAAGCCCACGCAAGTGTTATGGGTTTTCGACCCCACCCTGCTCGACGGTATCATCATCGCCAATGACCCGGAGTACACCTACAACTCTCCGCAGTGGGATGCATGGGGCAGCGCCTTGCTTTTTCAGCAATTCAAATTAAAAGGACAATACAAACCAGAGATCGGTCTCTGGCGGGAAGGCACGAATCAATCAGAGGTTATCGCCGAGGGCATCCTGCCGCAATGGCTGCCATGAGCCACTCCGTCATTGCGAGGAGGGCGTTCTTTGCCCGACGAAGCAATCTCCAACACAACCCCGAAGGGATGGCATAGCGCACAATGCTATATCACCCCTTCGGGGTTTTCATTTTCTTCAAAACACATCTATAATCATTTCACTCCTTCGGAGTTTATTTTTTATAAATGGAGCCCCATTGAAACAATTTATCTTTAAGATCACAACGATTCTCGTTGCAGCATTCCTCTTTTTACCAATTCACATCGCCAAAGCCCATCCGGCGGATATTTACGCACACACCATCACCGTCACACTCTCACAAACAGAGATGCAGATCGAATGGCAGATCAAGCCGGGACCATTGCTCGTCAACTTTATTTGGAACGAGATGGATGCGGATCAGGATGGCACTGTCAGCGAAGACGAAGCCCAAACCTGGAGCGCCTCACGCCTCGACCTGTTCCTGATCAGCCTCGATGGAAAATCTCTCCCGCTGAAAGTTGACTCCATCAAGATCCCCTCGTCCATGCAGGCGTTTCAAGCAGGTGAAGAATTCATCATCTACAACCTCTCCGCGGACTTAACCCAAAGCACCAACAACACACAACGCATCGTCATCGAAAACGGCATGGAGACGGCGAAGTCCATCAACTGGTTCTATCTCACTGCCGAAGATGGCACCGCCTTCCTCTTCCCCGCTCAACGCAGTCACATCCTGACCATCGACTACATCCACAACCCAGCCAGCATCGACGATCAAAGCCGCCTGCTCACCACATGGGACAGCGGCGCCCCTGCCCTGCCTTTCGGACAGAAAAAAGATGTTGTGACCGAAACGGCCGAACAAGTCGTCCCTGAACTTTCAGAACGTTCGCCGCAAGAAATCCTGCTGGATCTTGTCCGCAGCAAAGAACTCTCCATTACCTTTTATCTCTTCGCACTTCTCATTGCACTTGCCCTCGGTGCACTCCATGCGCTGACACCCGGTCACGGCAAGACAGTGGTGGCGGCATATCTTGTCGGGTCACGCGGCACATCGTGGCATGCCATTGTGTTGGGAACAGTCGTCACGCTGACGCACACTGGCTCGGTCTTTTTGCTGGGCATCCTTACGCTGGCAGCATCCAAATATTTTTTACCCACGGCGGTCATTCCATTTCTTGAGATCCTTTCCGGTGCGTTGATCCTTGGCTTGGGTGTGTATCTGCTTTGGCAAAGATTTATTTTTTGGCGCAATTCAAGAAAACCAAAAGAACCACAGCAAAAACACATCTCACTCACGCCAAAGTCAACTGTCAAAAAGCCGGTTGGTTCGGTCCAAGTGCAGACCATTGAGCCGGGAATGCACCATCATGGTGACGGAAAAATGCACTCGCATGACGTCCCTGAAACCATTACCTGGCGTTCGCTCATCGCCCTCGGCGTCAGCGGCGGACTCGTCCCCTGCCCGGATGCAATTGCCATTCTGCTGGTTGCCATCGCCATCAATCGCATTCTGCTTGGCTTGGCATTGATCCTATCCTTTAGCCTGGGTCTCGCTGTGGTCTTGATCGTCATCGGCTTGTTGATGGTCAACAGCCGCCGCCTCTTCGACCGCATGGGTTTCCTCGATCGCTTCGCACCTGCTCTGCCCGTCGTTTCGGCGGTGATCGTCGTCATTCTCGGCGCGGCGTTGACGTGGGGTGCAGCGGTTCGAGCGAAGGAAAATGTTGGGTTGGCGCTGCCAGTTCAAACGTCCGTTCGTGAGGCGCGCATCCTTTATCTGCGTGAGAACGAGAGTCGCATCAAGCAATTGTTCATCACAGACTACACGAGCGACACGTCAAGTTTGATCTCGGAAGAAAACCAAAGCGTGGATGATTACATCGTCTCACCAGATGCAACTCGGGTGGCATACATCACACAGGAAGATAGCGAGTCGAGCCAGCTTTGGCTTGTGGACTTGAAAACCGATGCACGCAAAATAATAACGGACTGTGTGGAAGCGATCTGCTCCGGCATGGTATGGTCGCCAGATGGCAGCCGAATCATTTACGAGCACATGAGCATAGACGGCAACGGACTTCCCACCTTGTGGTGGGTGGACCTTGATACTTCTGAGGCACAGCCTGTGTTCCAAGATTCGAACTTGCCGGGCAGCAATCCGCGTTGGTCGCCGAATGGTGAATGGCTGAGTTACGCCACCCCTGAAGGAATCCGTTTATATAACTTGGATAACGGCGAGACGCGCGTGATCCCAAACATCCTCGGCGCGGCGGCGATGTGGGCGCCCAACAGCAAGTCGATCCTTCTGCGCGATGTGGTCATCAAGCACGACCAATTCGTGACACAGTTATTTGTATATGGCATGGAATCAGAAGTGTTGGTCAACATCAGCCCGAGCGAAGGCTTTGAGAACACGCTCGCAGCCTGGTCGCCTGATGGAGAGTCGATTGCCGTGGTAAGGCGTGACTTGTCTATAATTCGCGGTGATCAGATCTGGGTGATGAACGCCGATGGCAGTGATGCCCGCGCACTGACGAACGATACCGATGCCTTACACGGCAGCTTGAATTGGTCGCCGGATGGGAAATATGTTTTATATGAACTATATGCGCTGGACAATTTCCCATTCTCGTCCCGTTTACAGGTCTTGGATGTGGACAGTGGGGACGTGAAAGATCTGGGAATAGACGGTTTCAACCCCAAGTGGGTGTGGTAATGTCAAAAGACAGTCACCTTAAGAGGTGACTGTCTTTTTTCTTGACTCAACAAAATTCTCGCCTTATACTTATTGAAAATGATTATCAATATCGAAAGAACAAAATATGTCCACTGAAGCTTGGCTGGAACAACTGCATGAGAACGGCTATCGCATCACAGCGGCTCGCCGCGCCGTGGTGGATACGGTCTATGGCAACACCCGTGCCCTAACACCCATCGAGGTCTATGATGCGGCACGCAAGAAGTATCGCGCCTTGGGCTTGGTCACGGTGTATCGCACACTGGAAAAGCTCGAAGAACTGCATCTCATCCAACGCGTTCATCAACCCATGGGCTGTCAGGCATTCATCGCGGCGGGTGTTGGGCATCAGCATCTTTTGCTTTGCCAGCAATGCGGGCAGGTTGAATTCTTCGAAGGCGATGATCTCGACACACTGACCAAGTCGATCGCAAGGAAGACCGGTTATCAGATTCAGGAACATTGGCTGCAGCTCTTTGGTCTGTGCACAAACTGTCGTTCATAAAACAAGGCATCCCTCACATGATGAGGGATAAAATTTAGGAGTTCTTAATGAAAAAGATTTTCAATAGCGTTCTCTTGACGTTAACCCTCACGGCTCTTCTCCTCGCCGGTTGTGGGTCTGCCCCACAAAACGAAGAAGACACCTTTAGCGTTCTCGCCTCTACTTCCTTCCTCGCAGACATCGCCCAGAACGTGGCAGGCGACCGTGTGCTAGTTGAAACCCTCCTCCCCCTCGGCGCGGACCCGCACGCCTATCAAGCTGCCCCTTCGGATGTATCCAAGATCGCCAAAAGTGATGTATTGATTTTGAACGGGCTTGAATATGAACACTTCATTGAACCTTTGCTGGAAAATGCAGGCGGCGAGCATCTCATCATCACAACAACAAATGGATTAACCCCGAATCAAATTGAAAGTGAAGAACAGCCCGGCGAAATGGTCGGCGACCCGCACATGTGGCTGGATGCGAATCGTGTCATTCGCTATGTGGAAAATATCCGTGATGGGCTTAGTCAGGCAGACCCGGAAGGCGCAGAAACTTATAAAGCCAATGCCTCCGCATACATCGAGAAACTGACCGAACTCGATATTTGGATCTGGGAACAAGTTCAAACCATCCCTGCTGAGCGCCGTCTGTTGGTGACCAACCACGAAGCGATGGGCTACTTCGCCGAACGTTATACATTTACCATTGTAGGAAGTATCCTGCCAAGTTTTAGTTCCGAGGCGGGTGTATCTGCTCAAGAGATCGCTTCTGCCATCGAGTCGGTCAAATCTTCGGGCGCACCTGCCATCTTCCTCGGCGAAGTGGAGAACACTGACCTGGCAGATCAGATCGCCTCTGAAACTGGCGTAAAAGTTGTGAACACTCTGTATCTCGAGTCCCTGACCGATGGCGCGCCCGCCCCGACCTACATTGACATGATGAAACACAACGTGACAGAAATCGTGAATGCTTTGAAGTAAGATAGAAGATAAACAAACACGTCTCTCAACTGCCAATCCGAAATCGTAGATCAGAAATCGTAAATCAAATGTCTCACACACCACATCGTCTTGAAGTTAAAAACGTCAGCATCGGCTACGGCAACAAAACCATTTTGCGCGATCTGAGTTTTCAAGTGCCGCATGGATCGCGCGTTGCCGTGGTCGGACCCAATGGCGCGGGGAAGTCCACACTGTTCAAAGCCCTGGTGGGGTTACTTCCCTTGCAGCAAGGCGATATCGTCATTCATGGCGAGTCACTGGGTGTGCATCAGGATTGTGTCGCCTACGTTCCACAGCGTGAAGAAGTGGACTGGCGATTTCCCGTCACGGTCGATGATGTGGTGATGATGGGACGTTTCTCCCAAATGGGTTGGTTCAAACGAGCAACTGCCCGCGATAAACAAGCCGTTCAAAAAAGCCTCATGCAAATGGGCATCGCAGACCTGGCTGGGCGTTCCATCGGTCAACTTTCGGGCGGGCAGCAGCAACGTGCATTTCTGGCACGCGCCATCGCCCAGGAACCGCACATCCTTTTAATGGATGAACCCTTCACCGGTGTGGATATCACCACTCAGGAAGCAACGTTGCGTTTGCTTGACCATTTGCAAGAAAAAGAAGTGACCGCCATCGTCTCCACCCATGATCTAAACCTCGCCGGTTCACGCTTCGATCTCGTCTTGTTGCTGAATCATCGTCTCATCGCTTTTGGCACACCGCAAGAGGTGTTCACTAAAGAAAACCTCGCTCAAGCATTCGGTAATTCATTATTAGTGATGGAAAATGGAATGATGCTTGTGGATGAATGCTGTCCACCGGAAGAGAAATTTACGATCGACGATTGACGATTCTCCGAAAATCCTAATCGTCAATCGAAAATCCAAAATCGAAAATCAAATGACCTTTCTTCTCGAACCTCTCACCTACGAATTCATGCAGCGCGGACTCCTCGCCTCTGTCATTGTTGGCGTTTTATGTGCCGTGATGGGAACTTATGTTGTCTTGCGCGGAATGGCATTTCTTGGCGATGCGATGGCACATGCGATCCTTCCCGGCGTGGCGATTGCTTACATCTTGAAAGGTGACTTGCTCGTTGGCGCAGGCGTTGCCGCTGTTGCGGTTGCTCTCACCATCGGGCTTTTCACCAAAGATGGAGCCGTCAAAGAAGACACTGCCATTGGCATTTTATTTGCGGCAGCACTTTCATTGGGTGTGGCGCTCATCAGCACCATGCAAACCTACGCCGTAGACTTGTCGCACATCCTATTCGGTAATGTGCTTGGGGTCAGTGCTGGTGACCTGTGGCTGATCGGCGGTTTGAGTTTTGCCATTTTGCTTACAGTGGCGTTGCTTTATAAACCCTTCCTCGTCATCTCCTTTGACCCAGTCCTCGCCGCAACCTTGAGACTTCCCGCTGAACTTTTACGCAACCTCATGCTGGTATTGCTCGCATTGACCGTTGTTGTCTCCCTGCAAACTGTAGGAGTCAGTCTTGCCGCCGCCATGTTGGTCACCCCAGCTGCAACTGCCTACCTGCTCACTCGCCGCCTTTTGCCAATGATGTTCGTCTCTGCTGTGATCGGTGCTTTGTCATCCGTCATTGGCTTATATATTTCTTATTACTTCAATATCGTCTCTGGTTCAGCTATAGTATTGACCGCAACCATTTTCTTCCTTGTCGGGTTTGGCTGGAAGCGATTACGAAAAGCATAAATTGACATAGACCACCAACGATAAAAGGTTGACCGTGGATAACATCATCCACGGTCTTTTTTATAGTACTAATGGTCAATGTCAATATCCCCCTTAAGTTCATTGTAGAAACGGGCGCTATCCATATAATGAAAATCACATTCAAACGTTTACAAGTATTTCAAGGAGAAAAAATATCATGGCGCTTATTGAAACTTCCATCAAGATCAACAAACCCGCGAGCTTCATCTTCGATCATCTCACCAACCTCGACAATTTAAAAAGTGAATACGTGGAAAAGATCGAAATTGACGGTCCCATCCGCCTCGGGCTCAAGTACAAGATCTTTACCAAGGCAGGCGGACGCTTGATCGAAACCCTCAACGAAGTGGTCGGCTTTGAACAGAATAAATTGGTCAGCACCAAGACCTTTGCCCCTCCTCCCGCTTCAGACCTGGTTAACACCTATATTCTCGAAGAAGAAGGCGGCGCAACCAAAGTCATCTTCCAAACCGAAGCCCAACTTACCGTCCCCGGTATGCCCTCGATGCCTGGCGTGGAAGATATAATGAAGAAACAACTGCTCGCCACCTACGATTCGACCCTTGCCGCATTGAAAAAGAAATTGGAAGGTTAATATAGCGGAGGGAGAAGTTCCCTCACCCAATAAGTAACCAAACATCCTGTTTTCACAGGATGTTTTTTTTATTTCACTCCATCCGGGGAATGTCGATTCATGGTTGTAAGCCAAGGAACAAAGAAAGAATTATGAGATTTTCCGTCATGATCTATGTACACTCTGCAGCGAATAAAGACCTTCAAACCCCATTCTGGAGTTCTCTATCCCAATTATTAAAAAAATTAATTAACAAGCGGTAGAATTGCGTTCATGCAAATTTACAAAAAGATTTCCCTCTCGTTTCTTGTCATTATCTTTTTCCTTTCCGCTTGCTCCTCGAATCAAGCGGCAGAAATTTCCACACCCACCGAGCCGGTCTTCCTCACCTTACCCGTAACCGAAACATCAGCTGCTCCCACCGAAACGCCGATCCCCACGAACACGCCTCTCCCAACTTTGGAACGAGCCAGATACACTCTCAACACCACCATTGATTATGACGCTCATACCGTCACCGTCGACCAGAATATTCTTTACCCCAATCTGACCGGCAATCAACTCAATGCGCTCGTTCTCGCCGTGACGCCCAATCTTTGGGACGGAAGCTTCTCCCTCACTGGAATCTCCATCGACGGTCAACCCGTCACCACCTACACTCTCGATGGACAGCGCCTCGACATTTCTCTCGCCTCGCTCCTCCCTGCTGGCAGCACCACCGAGATCAAGCTTCAGTACACGCTGACACTTCCTTTCGCAGAACAGGAAGACCCCAGCGTTTCCCGTCCACGCATTTACGGTTACACCAGCCGCCAGATCAACCTCGTCAACTGGTATCCATTCGTCGTGCCATACATCAATGGTGAATGGACGCTGCATGATCCGTGGTTCTATGGCGAACACCTCGTTTACGACTCCGCAGATTATGAAATCAATCTCAAATTCATAGACCCTGCCACAACACCCATCGTCGCCGCGAGCGGAGTGCCCGAAGCGCAGCCGGATGGCAGCACCCGCTACACCATCAACTCGGCACGGACGTTTGCTCTCGCCGCCAGCCGCGATTTCCAAACCTCAAGCACCCAAGTCGGCGATGTGACCCTCACCAGCTATTACTTCCCGTTCAGTGAAGCGGGCGGGCAAGCCGCCTTGCAAGCCTCCGCGCAAGCATTGCAAGTATATGGCGCGCGCTATGGTGCCTACACTCACAAGAGTCTTGCCATCGTCATGGGTGACTTCAATGATGGCATGGAATACTCCGCTTTCTACTACCTCAGCCGTGATTTTTACAATCTTTACGATGGCACACCCGCCAATTACCTGACCTTCGTAGCAGTGCATGAAACCGCACATCAATGGTGGTTCGAACAAGTTGCCAATGACCAGGCACTCCAGCCCTGGCTCGACGAATCACTCGCCACTTATTCCGAACGTCTTTATTACGAGAATACCTATCCCGATCTTGTTCCTTGGTGGTGGTCGTATCGCATTGACTTCTACAAGCCTGAAGGCTTCATTGATATACCCATCTATGAAGGTCAAGGCTTCCGTCCGTATACGAATGCGACCTATTTCCAAGGTGCATACTTCCTTGAAAAAGTCCGCCAGCGCATCGGTGACGAAGCCTTCTTCGCCTTCGTGCAAGATTATCTCAATCAGGGTCGCGGTAAGATCGTCACAGCCAACGACTTCTTCAACATTCTGCGCTCGCACTCCGGCACAGATATCTCTGACCTCATCAACCAATACTTCCGCAGCGTTTATCAATAATGAAACTCGTATCACGCATCACACATTACGCATTTCTCGCCGTGCTTCTCGCCGCCTGTGCCGCGCCATCTCCGACGCCCACGCCGCAGTCATTCGGGCAATTCATCATTCCAACTCATGACCCAAGCCTTGCCACGGTCACTCCATTCCAGCCATCAGGGCAGGTGAACACGCCCATCCCAACATACACTGCATCGCCACTTCCAACGTCGACGTTCACCCTCACACCGCCTGCCACCGCGACATCCACTTCGGCTCCTGCCGCCACGGCAGCTGTTTCAACCACCCAAGCCCCGCCCCCGCCGGTCACTTCTTCGCGCACAAATTACATTCTCTACGCCACGCTTGATTTTGCAAATAAGTCCATCACCGCAGAACAGACCATCCGCTATTACAACACTACAGGCACAACTCTCTCAGACCTGGTTCTCTCAGTTCAGCCAAATATCTACACCAACGGCTTCACCCTCAACACCATCGCACAAGATGGTACAACGCTCACCTCCTACACCCTCAGCGGACAACGTCTCAGCGTCAACTTGAATCAACCGTTAACCACTGGGTCTGCCACGACCATTACGTTAAGTTTCGATGTCAAGGTCCCGCAAAAGGGATCGGGCGATGTCTTCGGCTACGACTTCAACCAGATCAACCTTGTGGATTGGTATCCCTTCATTGCGCCCTACGAAGGCGGCTGGATCTTACATGACCCAATGCCCTGGGGCGAGCATCTCGTCTATGACGCTTCAGATATCGAATTGAACATCAAAACGGATTCAGGCGTGATCCTCGCTGTAGGCGCTTCGCCCGAAGCCAATGGCGAATGGACTCGCTACCGCATGTATGGCGCACGGACTCTGGCACTCTCTGCCAGCAATGAATTCATCGTGAATGAGACAACCTGGGGCAATGTCACCATCCGCTCGTATTATTTCGACGGTTATGCCAAAGGCGGCGACGACATGCTCATTTATGCCAGCGAAGCCTTGCAAACCTTCTCAGCCGAATTCGCACCCTACCCGCACCAGACCTTGTCCATCGTGCAATCAGATATGGATGATGGACAGGAGTACGACGGGCTGGTCTTCCTCGCTACAGATTTTTACAGCCAATACACTGGCTCTGCCCGCAGCAACCTGACGACCATTGGCGTGCATGAGATCGCACATCAATGGTGGTACAGCCTGGTTGGCAATGACCATGCCTACGAACCCTGGCTGGATGAGGCATTATCCACATACAGCGAGCGCATCTTCTTTGAAAATAACTACCCTGCCAATATCAGTTGGTGGTGGCAGTTCCGGGTCAATTACTTCAAACCTACTGGCTATGTAGACGCGACCATCTATGATTATGGTTCCTTCCGGGCTTACACCAATGCTGTTTACTTCCAAGGCGCGCTGTTCCTCGACGACCTGCGTGAGCGCATGGGATATGGCAACTTCTCGAAGTTCATCAAAGCCTACGCCACGCGCTACACCAACGACCGCGCCACCACCGCAGACTTTTTTGCACTGGCGCGTGAGACCATCAATGTCAATTACGACGACCTGATCGCCAATTATTTTTCCGGCTCGTATTAACCTCTAGGGTGCGGCTCATGTGCAAATCAGAACTAACTTTAGCTAGAACCATTCTCTAACTTTCGAGGGATGGATAAACAAAGCCAACGCCCCTATAATGATGCCATCCTGAACGGATGGCATTGTTTTTTGTAAGAAGCACAGGGTACAACCTGTCAGTGGAAAATCTTATGAACAGACCTTACACCTTCATCAACGTCGCCATGACGGCAGATGGCAAGATCGATACCTTCGAACGCAAAGGCGCGGCGATATCGTCTAAACAAGATAAGCAGCGGGTGGATGAATTGCGCGCGGCGGCGGATGGAATCCTCGTCGGCGGGAGAACACTTTTAGATGAAGCGCCCAAGCTCACGGTCAAGAGTGAGGCGCTGCGTGAGGGGCGGGTTCAGCAGGGGCGTTCGCCCAACCCCATAAAGGTGGGTGTGGTTACCGTTGCAGACATCCACCAAGACTCAGATTTTATTAAGGCTGGCGATACGCGGTTGGTAATATTTACAACTTCACAGACATCTATATCGCAGCTTGAGAATTTGCGCGCGCTGGGCATTGAAGTGTTCGTGGATGAATCTCCCCGCGTTGACCTGAACAAAATGATGCTGACATTGAAGAAAATAGGTGTGGATCATTTGATGGTGGAAGGCGGCGGGACGATGAACTTTGAACTCATGCGACTTGGTCTTGTGGATGAATTGATGATCTATGTAGCTCCCATGATCTTTGGCGGCGCAAATGCTCCCACCCTTGCCGATGGACTCGGACTTTCGCGCGACGCCGCGCTCGAAATGAAACTCACAGACGTCGAACGTTGGGAAGACGGCGGGATTGTATTGAAATACAAGTTTTTTTGAATCTACGGAGAGAAACATGTCAACATTAATGCATGAAAAAATTCAGATCTTATTGGAAGAAGATTGCTGTCACGAATGTGAAGGCTACGGCGAAGACCATGTCTGTGTGCATATCGAAGCGATGGCTGAACTACCCACCCGCTTTGGTGATTTTCACATTGTGGCTTTTTCGAACAATAAAGATAACAAGGAACATATCGCCATTATCAAGGGTGATGTGATCGGCGCGGATGATGTGCCTGTACGTTTACATTCGGAATGCCTGACGGGCGATGCCATCGGTTCGCTGCGCTGCGACTGCCGCGACCAACTCGAAGCAGCGCTCAAAAAGATCGGCGAAATGGAACGCGGCATGGTCTTGTATCTGCGTCAGGAAGGACGCGGCATTGGGCTCACCAACAAGGTGCGCGCTTATGCTTTGCAAGATACCGGTCTCGATACCGTTGAAGCGAATCTCGCGCTCGGCTTCCGCGATGATGAACGCGATTATGCCGTCGCCGCGCACATGATCCATTCGCTCAAGGTCAACTCCATTAAGCTCATGACCAACAACCCGAAGAAGATCGCCCAGCTCGAACAACATGGCGTGAAGATCAACGAACGCATGCCGCACATCCTTCCGATGAACGAACACAACATCTTCTATCTCAAGACCAAGGCTGAAAAATCCGGTCACATGATCGACTTTCACGGCAAGGAACATTTGCCCGAACAAAGCGACCATGCCATTGTCGAAGGCATGAGCGACGACCAGATCAAAGCGTTGTACGAATGATGAACAGAAATATTGTTATCACAGGCGCAACAGGCGCGCTTGGAAGCTTGGCTGCGAAAACTTTTGCGGGCATGGGTCACAATTTGGCCCTGCTTGATAAAGACCAGTCAAAATTGGATTCCATCGTCCGCGACTTGAACCTGCCCTCAGAACGACTCTTCGCCCAAACCGTGGACCTGCTCAATGAGCAGGCGCTTCATGACTCTGCCGAAGCGGTTCTTTCCAAGTTTGGCTCGGTCCACGCCTTGTTCCATCTCGTCGGCGGTTGGGTTGGCGGCAAGACCTTCAGTGAAACCTCCAATGACGATCTGGAGTTCATGATCAATCAGCATGTCCGTACCACCTTCAATTTGTTCAAAGCCTTTGAAGAACCGCTCTCGAAAAATGGTTGGGGACGTGTGATCATTGTTTCAGCCTCCACAGTTGCCAACCCGCCTGGTAAATCAGGTGTGTATACGGCAACCAAGTCGGCTCAGGAGAATATGGTGCTCTCTCTCGCCGCCGAGTTGAAAGAAGCCAAAGTGACGGCAAACATCATCCAAGTCCGCGCCATTGATGTGGAAAATAAGGGCACAGGCACCACCCCCGAAATGATCGTTGCCACCATGCAATATTTATTTTCGGAGCAAGCAGATAAGGTCAACGGTGCAAGATTGCCGTTGTATTAGAGAATGGAAATAAAAAATGACCGCCGAACGGCGGTCATTTTTTATAGTTATATATAAAGAGTTCTTTCCCTTTTTCCGCTTTTCCCTGCTTGTAATTATTCATCCCATACTGTAATTCCCATTCATGAATATGCGCAAAATTAAAATTCTTGCGTATTTCGGGCGAGTCATCGTATGTGATAAGCCACGAGTGCTCACATGCTTTCATTGTTTTGGCAAAGTCATCATGACTGAAATCGGTATGTAAGATACCGTTCTTTCCATAAAGACGTGATTTTGTTGCTTTCAAATAAGGTGGGTCTAAAAAAGTAAAAACAGACTTGCCGCCATTTGTCAGCAGCTTTCGATAATCCAGATTTGTGATTCGTACACCCTGCAAGATCTCACCCAACGAAGCCACCCGCTCGATCGCCGAAACAGTAAAGCGACCATCAAAAGCCTGTTGAGAATACCCACCCGCCTCCACTAGTCCTGAAAACGTGATGCGGTTCAGTACAAAGAAACGGATCGCACGTTCGAACTCTGTGAGCTTGCCAACATCCACAGTGACCATAGTATTGAACAAGACACGTCCATCTTTATTGCTTTTTCGGATCTTCAATACTTCGTGTGCAAGTTTCTCTGAGTCAATTTGAGCATATTTCCAGAAAAAGAACAGTTCCGGGTTCAGGTCATTGACCCAGCATTTAATGTCTGGCTGCTCCTGCCGTAAAAAGACAAAAAAAGAACCGCCGCCAATAAAGGGTTCGCGATATTCATCAAATTCAACGGGGCTGAAATCTTTTATTTGTTGAATTGCTCGTGTCTTACCGCCGGGATACCGCAGTGGACTCTGAATCATATGAGAAGTTTGAAAGTATAACTCACCATTCTTCAAGCCCACATTTTTCCCTTATACCGCTGCCCTGCCAGGTCAGGTCAAGGGGTGAACAGCCTCTAACTTCATAGCACAACCGCCGAACACTTGAACACAACTCCTGCAATTTCGCATGGATTCCCCAATTTAAGGCTGTTTTTTATAACATCCTCTTTTTTTCAATACAAGTAGGGGTTTCCCGTATTTACGGCTTTGGAGAATAATGAAAAAATAGACCAAACTCATCTTTAATATCAAAATCAGCGCGAAGAACAGGCATCTGTCATGAGCAAAATGAAAAACTCATTTCTTAAATTCTTAAAACACTTGCAACCCCTGTTCACTCT
>VFQT010002705.1_pt1 | contig 17576 bp, 16 predicted proteins | sample 3512381 | NCBI WGS metagenome assembly VFQT01 (sample SAMN10412376, study PRJNA504923) | tailings metagenome | isolation source: Relicate 2 Philex TSF3 active mining site | place: Philippines: Tuba, Benguet | collected 2017-08-29
ATCCGCGCGGTGTTCTCCGCCCGTTCTGTGTAGCGGGCCATCCAGAATAAATGATCAGCTGTGCGGCTTAGCATGTCATCGCTCCAATACCCAAGTGTCTTTGGTGCCACCACCTTGTGAAGAGTTAACGACCAACGAGCCTTCTTTCAGCGCCACGCGGGTGAGGCCACCCGGAACCATAGTGACGGTTTTGCCGGATAAGACAAACGGGCGTAAATCGATATGGCGCGGCGCAATCCCTGACTCAACATAGGTCGGGCAAACGGATAGCGCGAGCGTTGGCTGGGCGATATAGCCCTCGGGCTTGGCGATCAGTCGCTGCCGAAAATCGTCAATCTCAGCGCGTGTCGATGCAGGGCCAACCAGCATGCCGTAGCCACCTGCGCCATGGACCTCTTTCACGACCAGTTGATCCAGATGATCAAGGGTGTACTGCAGATCATCTTTTTTTCTGCACTGCCAGGTCGGTACGTTATTCAGAATCGGTTCTTCCGACAGATAGAAACGAATCATGTCGGGAACGAAGGGGTAGATCGACTTATCATCGGCAACGCCCGTGCCGATAGCATTCGATAGCGTGACACGGCCGGCTCGGTATACCGACAGCAGCCCCGGCACACCAAGTGATGAATCTGATCGAAATACCAGCGGATCAAGAAAGTCATCGTCGATGCGTCGATAGATCACATCAACACGCTGAGGCCCGCGCGTCGTGCGCATGAAGACATAGCCGTCATCCACAAAAAGATCTTGCCCCTCGACCAGTTCTATTCCCATCTGCTGCGCCAGAAACGCATGCTCGAAATATGCCGAGTTGTACATCCCCGGCGTCATCAACACCACGGTGGGGTCGTCCACGCCTTGCGGGGCAACCGATCGCAGCATATCGAGCAGCAGATCAGGGTAATGCGCGACCGGTGCTACTTTGTGACGCGCGAATAATTCAGGAAACAGGCGCATCATCATCTTGCGGTCTTCCAGCATGTATGAAACGCCGGAGGGCACACGCAAGTTATCTTCAAGTACGTAGAATTCACCTTCACCCGCGCGCACAATATCGATGCCGGCGATGTGTGCATAGATATCACTCGGTACAGTGATGCCCTGCATCTCGGGCCGGTACTGCGCATTTCGAAACACTTGCTCAGCCGGCATCACGCCAGCACTAACGATGGTTTGTTCGTGATAGATATCGTGGATGAACAGATTAAGCGCTTGCACGCGCTGGCGCAGGCCCTGATGCAGCGTCTCCCATTCGGTAGCGGGGATGATGCGAGGAATAATATCGAAGGGGATCAGACGTTCAGTGCCTGCTTCGCTGCCGTAAACAGCGAAAGTAATACCGACGCGGCGAAACATCAGATCGGCTTCTACGCGTTTGCGCGCGACGATATCCGCGGGCTGCTCAGATAACCAGCGGTCAAAGCCCTCATAGTGCGGACGCGTTATTGCGCCGCTGTCATCAAACATCTCGTTGAAAAACCCGGCCATTGCCGCAGTACCCTGATCATGAATAGTCGGGTCGGACAATCAAGAAGCATGCCAATGAACTGCGATTCAGGGTGAGCGTAGTTGATCGAGCATCGCCATTTGCCGTTCGCTCGGCGCCGGCGTCAGTAGGGTGACGATCACCATCGCGGTGAAGCCTGCGGGCACGCCGAAGATACCCGCCGATACCGATGCAATGTGAAACCACTGATTAGCCGCGCTGCCGCCAAACGTCGGACTGGTTTGCACCAAATAGATTACACATACCAAGAATCCGACCAACATACCGGCGATTGCCCCTTGTTGGTTCGCGCGTTTCCAGAAAATGCCCAAAACTAGTGCAGGAAATAATGTTGAGGCCGCCAATGAGAACGCGGCACTCACCATCGACAGAATATCGCCCGAGCGAAATGACGCCACATACGCCGCCAGCAGTGCGACCACTAGCAGCAGAAGTTTGGAGGCGGTCACGCGGCGCTGCGGCGAGGCTCTTGGGTTGATCATCTTGAAATAGGTGTCATGCGAGAGCGCGCTGGCAATCGTCAGTAGCAAGCCATCGGCAGTGGATAAGGCTGCGGCCAACGCACCTGCGGCAATCAGCGCTGACATCACATACGGCAGCCCGGCGATTTCCGGAGTGGCCAACACAATCATGTCGCCGTCGATCAGTATTTCGCCGAACTGCACCAAGCCGTCGGCATTGATATCGCTAATGCTGATCATCGGCTTGTCACGATCAATGCCAGCCCAGTAACTCACCCACGACGGCAAATTCGCATAGTCGCTTCCCACCAAAGTAGTAATGATTTCGTACTTGACCAGCACCGCCAGCGCAGGTAGCGCGGTGTAGAGCAACAAAATAAATGCAAGCGCCCAAAATACTGAGCTGCGCGCCTCTGGTACTGAACGCGTAGTGGAAGAGCGCACCAGTACATGCGGTAAAGCAGCAGTACCGAGCATCAAACAGAATACTAGCGCCAGAAAATTATTACGTTGAATGTCTGATGAGACTTGCGCACTACCGGCAAATGCTTGCGCATGCGGCTGTAGCGGTTGTGCTCGCGCCAAGGCCTCTTCGCGCTGTCTTTCCCACAACCGACGCGCGGCGTCCGGGCTTTTGGGGTAGTCGGCTAATGCGCGATTTGCTGCTTTGATGTCGATGAGCGAGGCGTTACTGGTTTGCAGCTCTTGTAATCGTTTGCGCGCCTCGGCGCGTCCTGCGTTCCACGAACTTGGCAGTGATGCGATTTTTGCTTCGAGTAATTGCGCGCGCTTGAGATACATCTTGCGTACTTGTTGCTCACTGTCTTTCTCAGTGAGCGCCTGTTCTTGCTTGGCGAGTCGTTCAAGTGCAGTGCCATAGGCAATTTGCGGCAGCGGTATGCCGGTTTGCTTGAGTGCCAGCCAGGATACCGGGATCATGAATGCAATGATCACGATTACATACTGTGCGATTTGGGTCCAGGTGATCGCGCGCATACCCCCTAGAAATGAGCACACTAAAATGCTCGCCAAGCCCAGAAAAATACCCACCGAAAAATCAATCCCGGTAAAGCGCGAGGTGATCAGGCCGACGCCGTAGATTTGCGCCACCACATAGGTAAAAGAAATGATCAGCGTAGCGATTACAGCAATCGCGCGCACTGCGCCTGCGCCGTCGGTGCCAGCGTAGCGTGCTGCCAGATAATCCGGCACCGTATACTGACCCAAGCGCCGCAAGTAGGGCGCAATCAGTAGCGCGATCAGGCAGAAGCCGCCGGTCCAGCCGAGGATATAGGCCAGTCCATCGAAACCGTGCAGGTACAAGCCACCCGCGAGTCCGATGAAACTCGCGGTAGAGATCCAGTCTGCCGCAGTCGCCATGCCATTGAATACGGGCGGGATGCGCCGGCCGGCAACATAGTATTCATCGAGATCCGAGGTACGACTGAACACACCGATTGCCGCGTACACCACGATCGTGGTGAACAAGAACAAGTACCCCAACCAGAAGCGCGGAAAACCTTCATGCTCAAGAATAGCGAGTGAAGCGAGCAGCGCGCAGAAGCCTGCGGTGTACAACCAGAAATAGCGCCGCAGCGGGCGAGACAATAGATCAGCGCTCATGCTCGGTGGGGCGATGTTCGCTTGCCTCAATTCTTTGCATGACCCAAGCGTAGATGCCGACAATCGCAAGATAGACCAAGGTCGCGCCTTGCGAGGCGGAGTAATAGTGCAGCGGCCAGCCCCAGAGCGATATCGTGGATAGCGGACGCGCAAATACCACGACTGCGATGGTGGTTAGTAACCAGATCACCAGCAGGCCAAGCGTCAGCGCTTGCACCCTGCGCCAGCGATGTTCATGGCCGCTACTCATTCGCTGTAATCGCCCGTGGCTTTGGTAGGTAATCGAAAGCTGATACGGAAAAGACTCCCCGGAAATCGCGGGTCTGAGCTGCGCGGGTTGTTGAAGATATCAACCTCGGCATCATGCCGTAGCGCGATCTCACGCACAATGGCCAGGCCCAAACCGCTGCCTTCGCTCTCGCTGCCAAGGATTCGGTAAAAGCGATCAAATACCAAATCGCGCTCGGATGCTGCAATACCCGGACCATTGTCTTCTACTTCGATAATTGCCAAGGCACGCGGCTGATCGCGCCGGACTCTGACTGTCACGCTACCATGCGACTGCGTGTAGCGCAGTGCATTGTCGATCAAGTTATTCAGCAGCTCACGCAGCATGGTTGCGTTGCCATTCATGACAAGATTCAGCTCATCCGCCTCGAATCCCAAGTCGATCTCGCGTGCTTGTGCGATACCAAACCAATCGTGCACCGTACTGCGTGCCAGCAGCACTAACTCAATACTTTGCAGCGGTGTTGAGTGTGGTGAATCATTCTCAGCGCGCGCAAGCGCCAGAAGCTGATTGACCAGGCGGGTCGCTGAGGCCGAGCTTTTCGCGAGTTGCTCCAGCGAGCGCTGAATCTCTTCGCGTGCATCTTGACGCAGCGCTAGCTCGGATTGCATGCGCATTCCCGCGAGGGGTGTTTTCATCTGATGGGCGGCGTCAGCGATAAATCGCTTTTGCGACTGAATACTCTGCGCCAGTCGCGCCAGCATCTCGTTTAACGAGCGTACCAATGGCGAGATTTCTTCGGGCACACTGCGCGAGTCGATGGGTGATAAATCATCGGGTCGCCGCGCACGAATACTTTCTTGCAGCGTAGTCAAGGGTGACAAGCCGCGCGACAGTGCAAACCATAATAATGCAATCGCGATCGGCAGAATAATGAATTCCGGCAGTATCACGCCCTTGATGATTTGGGTAGCGAGAATGCGCCGCTTCTCTGTAGTCTCGGCCATTTGCACCAGCGCATAGCGCGGTGCCGCAGCAGCTTGCACGGGGTTGCTGCCAGGCTGCAGATTTACGTAGGTGTAGGCAATGCGCACCTCGGCATTTCGCATCTGCGCATCGCGCATCATGACTGCCCATGGTACTGGCGCTTCCTCGTCCTCCGGTAATGGAACGTCGCTATCACCTGCGATCAACTCACGCTTTGGTCCGCTGACCTGAAAGTAAACATTGTCGACGTCATCAGCGCGAAGCATGTCGCGCGCTGCGAAAGGTAACTGCGCGCTGAGCTCACCGTTCATCTCTTTCACTTGCTGCGCGAGTACGGTAACGCGATCCTCCAGCGAGCGATCAAATGGTTCGTTAGCGATCGATTTTGCAGCCAGATAGGTGACGCCAATCGAGAGCGGCCACAGCAACAGTAGCGGCATGAGTAACCAATCGAGGATGTCGCCGAACAGAGAGCGCGGACTGGCCTGCTGAATGGTTGCCGGTGTAGTGTGCGCGACGGGCGCTTTCGCCTGATCGGCTTGCACGGTGCGATTCAGGCGTGGCCAGTGTCATTCGCCGCTAGCGTGGCGGCATTGAATTTTTCCAGGCAGTAGCCGAGGCCGCGCACGGTGGCGATACGAACACCGTCGCTTTCGATTTTCTTGCGCAGTCTGTGCACATAAACCTCGATTGCATTGTTGCTGACTTCCTCGCCCCACTCGCACAGGTGATCGACCAGCTGCTCTTTTGATACCAGGCGACCGCTGCGCTTCAGCAGTACTTCAAGCAAGCCGAGCTCGCGGGCGGAAAGGTCAATCATCTGATCATTGAGGTAGGCGATGCGGCCTACTTGATCGAATGACAGCGGGCCGTGCCGGATCACGGTCGGACCACCGCCGACGCCACGACGGGTCAACGCCCTGACGCGCGCCTCGAGCTCTGACAGCGCAAATGGCTTGGCCATGTAGTCGTCGGCACCAAGGTCGAGCCCTTTCACGCGCTGATCGACCGAGTCGTTCGCAGTCAAAATCAATACGGGTAACAGCGACTCACGCGCACGCAAGCGCCGAAGCACCTCGAGCCCCGGCATTTTTGGCAGATCCAGATCGAGAATCAGCAAATCGAAATCTTGTGTCGACAACGCGCTGTCGGCCGCCTCGCCGTTATTGACGCAGTCGGTGACATAGCCGGACTGTCGTAGCGAGCGCGTCAGTCCATCGGCCAGCACACTGTCATCTTCGGCAAGCAGGATGCGCATAGCGGTTGCAAAGGGTCGGTAAAGATATCGAATCAGTATCTGCGTGGCTCAGTCTATTGGGTTTGGAAGTTGCCAGCAACCAAGCAGAGTCGCGAGATTTAGCGGCTCTTGCCAATCCGATAAGCTCAGGAAAAATTTGCTTGCACTTTCTACTGGAGTTTTATACAGTACTGCCCAGTTTCCACCGCACTGAGAGAGCAAGCATGGACGACAAGAAATTAGGGAATACCGAGAAGGCCAAGGCGTTGGGCGCAGCGCTGGCGCAGATCGAAAAGCAGTTCGGCAAGGGCTCGGTCATGCGCATGGATGGCGCGGTTGCCGAGGAAGTGCAGGTGGTATCCACCGGCTCGCTCGGGCTGGATGTCGCCTTGGGTGTGGGCGGCTTACCGCGCGGTCGGGTGATCGAGATTTATGGTCCGGAATCTTCCGGTAAAACCACCATGACCCTGCAAGTTATCGCTGAAATGCAAAAGCTTGGCGGGACCTGTGCCTTTATCGACGCCGAGCACGCGCTCGACACGGTGTACGCGCAAAAGCTGGGTGTCAACCTTGAGGACTTGCTGATCTCCCAACCGGATACCGGTGAGCAGGCGCTCGAGATTACCGATGCGCTGGTTCGTTCCGGCGCAGTTGATCTGGTGGTGATCGACTCGGTGGCAGCGCTGACGCCACGTGCCGAAATCGAGGGCGATATGGGCGATTCGCTGCCCGGTTTGCAGGCGCGCCTGATGTCGCAAGCGCTACGCAAGCTGACCGGCTCCATCAGCCGCACCAATACTATGGTGATTTTCATCAACCAGATCCGCATGAAAATTGGCGTCATGTTCGGTAATCCAGAGACCACCACTGGTGGTAACGCGCTGAAGTTTTATGCCTCGGTGCGCATGGACATTCGCCGTACCGGCTCTATCAAGTCCGCTGATGAAGTGATCGGCAACGAGACCAAGGTCAAGGTTGTGAAGAACAAGGTCGCGCCGCCATTCAGAGAAGCGCACTTCGATATTCTGTACGGTGAGGGCACCTCGCGCGAAGGTGAGATCATCGATCTCGGCGTGGAAGCCAAGATTGTTGATAAATCGGGTGCCTGGTACAGCTACAACGGTGAGCGTATTGGTCAAGGTAAAGATAACGCACGTACTTATCTGAAAGAGCGACCAGAGTTGGCGCGGGAGATCGAAAACAAGGTTCGCGCCCACCTCGGTGTACCTGAATTGCCGCCTGCGCAGACCCTACCGCCAACGGCAACAGAGACGCCCACCGCTAGCGGGCGTAAGGCGAAAGCTGCAGCGGAAGAGTGATTCGATTCAGTTGCCGTTTCAGTTGCAACATCTGTTCTTGATTAAATCGGGCGAGGTCAGGCAGCTGGCCTCGCCCGATTTGTTTTGTGTTCTTTATTCCCCTTCCTTTCAGCAGGCTGCTCACTGCTGCTACGGTCATGCCGACCAATAAGCCGAGCTTGAAAGCGCGTGCTTTACGTTACCTTTCGGCGCGTGAGCACAGCCGACAGGAGCTGGCACGCAAGCTGATGCGCCATGCCGAAGAGGGTGACGATATCAACGCTGTGCTTGATTGGTTAGAAGCACAAAAATTTTTGTCGCAGTCGCGATTTGCAGAGTCGCTTGCGCACCGACGTGCGGCTCGTTTCGGTAATGCGCGCGTGCTGTCCGAATTACACAGCCACGGTCTGGACGAGGGTCTTGTGGTTGAGGTGAAACAACAACTACTGTCGGACGAGGATGAGCGTGCTTGGCTAATTTGGCAGAGGAAGTTTGGCGTTGCAGCGGATAACCCGGCCGATGTCGCCCGTCAGCAGCGGTTTCTGCAACAACGCGGCTTTTCCTACACCGCGATTCGTGCCGTGATGCGCCGTGCCGCTCAGCGAGATGGCGCCGATGGGTAAAGCCCACACACGCGGCGCATACTGCGCCCAATCTGCGCTAACCGGCGCAGCGCCATGTTAAACTTGCACGGTTTTAATGCTCTGCAAAAGCGCTTCGCTTTGCGGAAACTGCGGCAAATTTTCCAATTGAATTTGAGCGCGCCAGTGCCAGCCGCTGCGCCTCGCCTCTATGCCTTTGCCTGCCCCCAAATCCTCTCGTACGACGCGGCATTTGCGCAGTATGTCCGCGCAGGCATTCGAGCGCGATGACGGTTTGTGGGATATCGAAGCCCGTCTGACCGATACCAAGCCTCGGCCTATCGTACTTGCCTCAGGCAGTCGCGCCGCAGGTGAGCCCGTACATGATTTATGGCTACGTGTGACGGTCGATACCGCGCTGAACATTGTTGATGCGGTTGCCGCCTCAGACGCGACGCCTTATCCCGGAAATTGCGACAGCTTTCCCGAGGTATACCGGCAATTGATCGGGCTGAATTTGGCAAGAGGCTTTCGGCATGCGCTGCGCGAGCGACTTGGCGGCATCGGTGGATGTACCCACCTGACCGAGCTTGCCGGCATCTTGCCGACCGCCACCATTCAGGCTTTTGCTGGTGACGTGGTCCCAACCCGAGATGGCCAGCCCGACGACGAGCAAAGTCAGCCGCCGTTTCAATTGGATCGTTGCCGGGCATTGCGACGCGATGGACCCGCAGTGGCCAAGTACTACCCCAGATGGGTGATAAAGCCACACGATCCATCCTGATACCTCCAAGATTCTTATCGATCGGCTTCAAAGGACATGCGGTATGAAGATTCATGAGTACCAAGGTAAAGAAATCCTGAATAAGTATGGCGTTGCAGTACCGCGCGGAATTCCATGCATGAGCGTGGAAGAAGCGGTCTCTGCTGCGCAGACGTTGGGTGGTGCTGTCTGGGTAGTGAAGGCTCAGATTCATGCCGGCGGACGCGGCAAGGGTGGCGGGGTAAAAGTCGCAAAATCTCTGGACGAGGTGCGTCAGTACGCAAGCAGTGTCCTCGGCATGCAATTGGTCACGCACCAGACCGGGCCCGCAGGTCAGAAGGTTCGGCGGCTCCTGATTGAAGAGGGCGCCGATATAAAAAAAGAGCTGTATGTGTCGATGGTGACCGACCGCGTCTCACAACGAGTGGTGCTGATGGCATCGAGCGAAGGCGGCATGGACATTGAAGAAGTCGCCGCATCCCATCCGGAAAAAATTCACAAAATAGCGATCGACCCGACTACGGGTCTTAAAGATGCAGAGGCTGATGACATCGCTGCCAAAATCGGTGTGCCGGCTGCGTCTATCGCACAAGCCAGAACCTTGCTTCAAGGATTATATAAAGCGTATTGGGAGACCGACGCCTCGCTTGCCGAGATCAATCCACTGATACTCACCGGTGATGGCAGAGTCATTGCGCTTGATGCGAAATTCAATTTTGATGCCAACGCCTTATTCCGGCATCCCGAGATCATGGCGTATCGTGATCTGGACGAAGAAGACCCGGCTGAGATTGAGGCGTCCAAGCATGATCTGGCGTACATCTCGCTTGATGGCAATATCGGCTGCCTGGTAAACGGTGCCGGTTTGGCGATGGCCACCATGGATACCATCAAATTGTTCGACGGTGAACCTGCGAACTTTCTTGATGTCGGCGGTGGCGCAACTGCAGAAAAAGTAACCGAAGCTTTCAAGATCATGCTGCAACATCCCGGGCTGAAAGCGATTCTGGTGAATATTTTTGGCGGCATCATGCGCTGCGATGTGATCGCTGAGGGAGTGGTCACTGCCTCACGCGCCGTCAAGTTATCGGTGCCGCTGGTCGTACGTATGAAGGGCACAAACGAAGACCTTGGCAAAAAAATGCTGGCGGACTCAGGCTTGCCGATTATCTCTGCAGACACTATGGAAGAGGCAGCGAAAAAAGTTGTTGCCGCGGCCAACGCATAATCCATCACGAGGAAGCATCGCAATGTCGATCCTGATCAACCAACACACCAAGGTAATTACGCAGGGTATCACCGGCAAGACTGGGCAATTTCATACGCGCATGTGCCGTGACTATGCCAATGGCAAGCAGTGCTTTGTCGCTGGCGTTAATCCGAAAAAAGCTGGCGAAGATTTCGAAGGCATTCCGATTTTCGCGAACGTGCGAGAAGCCAAGCAGGCGACTGGCGCTACAGTTTCCGTGATCTACGTGCCGCCTGCTGGCGCCGCAGATGCGATTTGGGAAGCGGTCGAGGCAGAATTAGATTTGACAATTTGTATTACCGAGGGCATCCCGGTGCGCGATATGCTCGCACTCAAAGATAAGATGCGCAAAGCAGGTAGCAAGACCTTGTTACTGGGTCCGAACTGCCCGGGCCTGATTACTCCCGATGAGATCAAGATCGGCATTATGCCGGGCCATATTCACAAGAAAGGTCGCATCGGTGTGGTGTCACGCTCCGGTACATTGACGTATGAAGCTGTTGGTCAGTTAACTGCGCTCGGTTTGGGGCAATCATCTGCTGTGGGAATTGGCGGTGATCCTATCAATGGTTTGAAGCATATCGACATTATGCAAATGTTTAATGACGATCCTGATACCGACGCCGTGATCATGATCGGCGAGATTGGCGGCCCGGACGAGGCGAATGCATCGTATTGGATCAAAGACCACATGAAAAAGCCTGTAGTCGGCTTTATTGCAGGCGTGACCGCGCCACCGGGCAAGCGGATGGGTCACGCCGGTGCATTGATCTCGGGCGGTGCCGACACCGCGGAAGCTAAGCTGCAGATCATGGAGGCGTGCGGTATCAAGGTCACGCGTAACCCATCCGAGATGGGTCGTTTGCTGAAAGCGATGTTGTGATGTAAAGCTGCTCCTGCCTTCATGAAACAGAAAACCATCTAAATAGAAAATACCAAAATCAAAAAGCAGTGTAAAAAAGAAGGGGAGCTCAGGCTCCCCTTTTGATTCTGCAGCGATGAGTGTGACGCTACTTGATATCCATTTTTTTTGCCAAGGTAGCTGGCACTAACCAGAGAGGTATCCTGCATCATCAGACTTTTGGCAGGAAGCGTGGAGGTATGCTTCCGGCCACACCCCAAGTCATGCCGCCTGCCTGGTTGCATGTGCCGGTATACACAACGGTGCTTGCATCCGGGACGTTAGGAATGGTGCCGTTATAAGCGACAGTTACTGTTGCAGTTGTTGCGCTGGTACCGGCGACTGTGATGCTCGCTACGTGGCGCCCGGTTATTTGCCCGGCAGCGGGTAGACCCAAATCATCATGGCTGAGTGCCGCTGCCCGCTGCGCTAAAGTGCCGTCGCTGCACGCAATGCCTAATGCGGTCATTGCCGGCGTCGCCAGGCTTGGTCCCTCGGCGACACGCGCGCGAGAGGTGTAGTCCTGATAGGCAGGAATGCCAACGGCAGCCAAAATACCGATGATTGCAACCACAATCATCAATTCAATCAGCGTGAAACCTTGCTGCGCAGGTCTAGTGTGTTTTCGAACAGGGCTGTTCATTGGAGACTCCTTTTTCAGATGACGAATGGCCTATAAATCCACGGTGTGGATCGCGTAATTTGGCAAGCTTTGTGCCACCCATTCGCGGAGACAGCAGCAGTTCGATTATCGAATTTGAGTTATTTGTTCTGGTCGACTACTGTTTCCTCATGTGCAGCTTTGATGCTGCTACGGGAGATCGAACGAATTCAAGCGGGATAAGTCGAAGTCGACGGTGATTTATCCGCTGTTCGTTTATCGCTTTCGCGTTCGTCATGTGACAATTCTTGGTGTTAAAGACAGTTTCTGTCTTTACTGGTCAATCTACGTCAACCACCAGGCGGCTTTGCCATTCATCATGCTGCTGCTGAATCGGCGCACGCAGCTATCGAATCGGCGTGCGAATTTGAATGACAAGTTTCCTTTTGGAATCAAAATGCTAGAATTCTGACCCGACACCGAACAGCCTCGCGAGCACGTAAGTCAGTGCCCTGCGGGTGGGCTTATGGCAAGGGCACCGGATGACGCAGCAGCGCGGCGAGGAAACGAACTGGGAAGGCAACTCGGAATCTCCGGGGCGCCGCCGACTTCGCCGGATTTTCAGCGCATGCGCCTTGATCACTATTGCCGTGATCGCCTACATCACGGGATTGGTCCGCAATTGGGTCGAGATTGGTGTGCTGACGCTCGGTATTGTCTTGCTGACGACGCTATGGCGCCGCTGGAGAGAGCAACGTGGTCAGCGGCGCTGGCGTCGCGACAGTGCGCTGGTGGTGCCCTCGCTGCCGAACCCGGTTTCCCACATCCCCGTCGCGCTGGAGTGGCGTTGGGCTGCAAGCCCGCTGATTCGTGCGCCGCTGGCAACCGCGCTGATTGCGGCGCTCTATTGGGCTATTGTCTTGAACGCGCTGCAATTACCTGCGCACTGGTTGTTCGCGGTGGCATTGCTTGCGCTGCTGAATTTGTGGTGCTGGAGTGAGCCGCTGATGTTGGTGCTGATCGTTGTCCCGGGTGTGTTGCTATTGGCATTACTCGGTTGGCTGGTCGATACGTTCTCTTTGGCGGGAGCGATCGGCGTGGTGATCGTGCTGGCTGTTGTGTTGGCGATCTCTGCATCCGAGATTCGTAAACGCTTTCTCAGGAATCCACCTTCGCAATGAAAAAAGAACCTGGCGTAAATGGAGACTGGGTGCCGGTGAGCATGCAGGAGCGTGTGCATGCGGCTGCGATTCCATCGTTTGTAACGCTCGGCACGCCGATGCTGGTTCAATTTCAGTATGCCTTTAGTAATGGCGGGGGTGAGCGCGGCTGGTTGTTACCGGCAGTGATCTGGTTCTATGGTGTCTTGTTTTGGACGTTTTCTTCCGGACTTGATCTGGTGAGATCCAAGCGCTGGGAATGGACTCCCGAAGCGCTTGAAGAAAAATATCGCTACTGGAGTAATGCGCGGCGCGCCAGCCGTCATTTCTGGGGGCAATGGTGGGTCCGGTTTCCGATCGGGCTGCTGTTTCTCGCCTACGGGGCGCATGGTATGGGTAGCAGGGATTTTGCGACCGAATGGGTCAGCCTGATTTTGCTCATGTCGGCGTTCGTCACGCCGTTTGTGTTTGTGGCTGAGTTGGCGCTGCTACCGTTGGTGATTATCGCGATATTCGCCTACCTCGCACTAATCGTTGCGATACCGATTTCCGTCATCATCATGATGTCGGTACTGGCGCTGCTGGCAACCGTCATGATGGCGATGTCGCGACGCGATCCCAAGCCACCTGCGCCGCGTAAAGAAGAACCACCGAAAGACGCAGCGGCTGACACAACTGCAGCACCGTCTGCTGCTGCTGCGCCTGCTGCCGAGGCGGCAGCGGCTGAGCCAGCCTCTGCCGAGCCGGCCGCAGCGCTAGAGGCGACGCCAACGGCTGAGCCTGCATCCCCGGCAGTTACCGAGCCGGCACCGGCGGCGGCATCCAGTGAGGCATCGCCTGGTATCGAGCCAGTGAGCGTGTCAGTGAGCGTGCCAGTGAGCGTGCCAGTGGCCGCGCCGGCCACGCCAGAGCCAGCGAAGTAACTGGCCGGCATCAGAAACTGCGTAGAGGGTTACAGCGAAATAGGGTGGTGCCTCGGGTCGGAATCGAACCGACACTCCTTTCGGAACCGGATTTTGAGTCCGGCGCGTCTACCAGTTCCACCACCGAGGCAGATGCACGCCGAACAAGCCGGCAATGCGGGCCGGATTATCGCTGATTTGCCTGCCAGCGACAACCCGGCTTGTGCCGTTCGACGCGCAAAACTTGCAGCAATGCTTACTGCATGTGCTGACCGCCGTTGATAGCGATATTGGCACCGGTGACAAACGCGGCCTCTTCCGAAGCAAGATACGCCACCAGACCCGCGACCTCTTCCGGCTTGCCAAGACGACCCATGGGGATTTGCGGAAGGATCTTGGTCTCGAGTACTTCCGGGGCGATCGCAGTGACCATCTTGGTGCCGATATAGCCGGGTGAAATCGTATTGACTGTTACACCCTTGCGTGCGACTTCATAGGCCAAGGCTTTGGAGAAACCGTGCATACCGGCTTTGGCGGCTGAGTAGTTGGTCTGACCAAACGCACCTTTCTGGCCGTTGACCGACGAGATATTGATGATGCGGCCCCAGCCCCGTTCGACCATACCGTCGCACACAGGCTTGGTCATGTTGAAGACCGAGTCCAGATTGGTTTGCATGACTGCATCCCAATTCAACTTGTCCATTTTCTTGAAGGTCATATCGCGCGTGATACCCGCGTTATTGACCAACACGTCGATCGGGCCCATGTCTTTCACGATCTGCGCCACGCACTCTTGCGCTGCGCCGTAATCGGCAACATCGCACGGGTAGGCGCGAAAGTTGTAGCCTTTTTCCTTCATCTCGGTCAGCCATGCGTCGGCCTTGGTATTGCCGGGCGAGTAGGTGGTCGCCACCGCATAGCCCATGTTTGCCATCTTGATGCAAATTGCCTCGCCAAGGCCGCCCATACCACCGGTCACCAGGGTCACTCTGCTCATATTGTTCTCCCTTTATTTGTGATGCTTATTTGCCGATAGATCAGCGCTCGATTGCCAATGCCACACCCATGCCACCGCCAATGCACAGGCTTGCCAACCCGCGCTTGACATCACGCCGGATCATTTCGTGGATCAGTGTCACCAGCACGCGGCAGCCGGAGGCGCCGATCGGATGGCCGATCGCAATAGCGCCACCGTTGACATTGATCTTGCTGGTGTCCCAGCCCATTTCTTTGTTGACGGCGATGGCTTGTGCTGCGAAAGCTTCGTTAATCTCCATCAAGTCAAGATCTTTGTGCGTCCAGCCTGCTTTTTGCAAGCAGCGCTGACTAGCCGGTACCGGACCCATACCCATGATCGTCGGATCGAGGCCCGCGGATGCATAGGCTTTGATTTTTGCCAGCGGCTTTAAGCCCAGTTGCTGTGCTTTTTGTGCCGACATCATCATGACTGCGGCAGCGCCGTCGTTCAGACCAGAGGCGTTACCCGCGGTGACGGTACCTTCTTTGTTGAACGCAGGACGTAAACCGGACAAGGACTCCAGCGTCGTGCCTGCCTTGATGTATTCATCACTATCGAAAACGATAGTCCCTTTTTTACTGGCGATCTCGAGCGGCAGAATCTCGTCTTTGAACTTGCCTGCTTTTTGCGCTGCTTCCGCTTTATTTTGGGATGCCAGCGCGAATTCATCCTGCTCTGCGCGTGACACGTTATATTTTTTGGCAACGTTCTCTGCGGTGATGCCCATGTGGTACTGGTTATAGACATCCCACAGCCCATCAACAATCATGGTGTCGACCAGTTTGGCGTCGCCCATGCGAAAGCCATCGCGTGAGTTATTGAGTACATGCGGCGAGGCGCTCATGTTTTCCTGACCACCGGCGATCACAATGTCGGCGTCACCGCACAAAATCGCTTGTGCGGCAAGATGCGTGGCTTTCAGTCCGCTACCGCACACTTTATTGATCGTCATGGCAGGTACCATATCCGGCAAACCCGCTTTGATCACCGCCTGACGCGCGGCGTTTTGTCCCACGCCAGCAGTCAACACCTGACCCATCAGCACTTCACTGATCAACGCGGGGTCGATACCTGTTTTAGCGACCAGACCTTTGATCACATGTGCGCCGAGTTCTGAAGCGGGTGTTTTGGCGATCGTGCCGCCGAATTTTCCGACCGCAGTGCGCGCGGCGGCGACGATAACAACTTCACTCATTATTGTTCTCCGTAGGGACCTTCAATGAAAAAACGTTCACCGATCGTGCTGAGCGCGCAATACGGAAGCTGAACACCAAAGCGCTTCATGCTAGCAATCACGACCTGAAAATTTTTGACTAGCGTCAACTTCAATCTACACTGCCGTTGAGTGCAGTGGCGCTGACCTTTGAGTAGCGTAGAAAGCCGGGTTGGGCCCACAGTCGATGTAGCTTGGCCGGGGCAGTAACTCGGTCGCTTACGTACCAGAGATTATATTTCAGCAAAGACTATTGTTGCAGCGTAAATGCGCTGATTGCATGTGCGTTAGCGATGTTGCCGGTGTAGCAATCGGACTGGAAGCTGTTTGTTTGCTAATGCACGATGCAGAATTTTGTAAGTATCGAGGTCGAATGCGGGCCGCGCGGGTGATTGCTCCAGCAAATCATGCACTTCATCGTCGCTATGCGCAGTGCCAAGATAGCACCAGTTGTTAACAACATGAACATCGGTGCGTTCAGTGCCACGCTCGATGATTCCTACGGCCTCTGCATACGGCCAGGTATCGACGCGTAACTTGGCCAGTGCGGCTTCCATGCGCGCGCGATGAAACGACTCCGGTTCTTTGCCTACGCAGACGCCGTTACATTGCTTGAGTTGCCAATTAAAGCAGGGTTTCTGTGTGCCGCTGCGGCGCTCCAGCCCGATCTGAACCAGGCACAGTTGGTGTGATTCAGCGAGCGACCGTAACGCACTCTCGGCTTTGCGCTTGCCAGAGAAAAGCCCGAATAAACGATCAGCACGGCCAAAATCCTGCTCGTTGGCGTGGGTGAGCACTGGCATTAACTGACCGTGTTCATTCTCGCGCAGCTGCCATGCGCATAGATCACCTTGCCGCCGCAGCAGCCGGTTATGCACCGGCTGCAGTTCCTTGATCAAGCGTGCTTCGAGTAACAGCGCGCCGATCTCGCCCGCAGTCTTGCGCACCTCAATACGATGCAGCTGCTGCGACAGCCGCATCTCTTTGTATTCTTTATGGTCGGCGTTGAAGTGTGACAGCACACGATGACGCAAGCGCACGCTTTTGCCCACATACAGCGGTATGCCATTCTCGCCATAGAACAGATACACGCCGGGCGTATCCGGAATGTCGTCTACCGCATTACTCGGCAAGTGCGAGGGCAGGCTTGGTCGCTGCAGAAGCTTGCCGAGCGCCGCTTCAAATGTTTCAACTGGAAAGGTGTCGCGCAGTTTTTGCCACAGCTGCCACAGCAAATCCGCATCGGCGAGTGCGCGGTGCCGCGTATCTGATTTCAACTGATGTCGTGCGACCAAGGTGTCGAGATTGTGCTTACGCTCGTGCGGATACAGCGCACGCGACAGCTTCACGGTACACAACACATCGGGCTTGAAGCTGAGCCCAAGCTGGTCAAACGCATTGCGTAGAAAACCGTAATCAAATCGCGCGTTATGCGCGATGAATAATGCACCCTGCAGGCGCTCATAGAGCGCTGGTGCCAACTCAGTAAACGTCGGCGCTGTACGCACCATGTCGTTGCTAATGCCGGTCAGGCTTTGAATGAAGGCGGGTATGGGCAACCCGGGGTTAACAAGGGTAGACCAGAGATTGGCTACGCCCTCGCTGTCGACTTCCACGATCCCGATTTCCGTAATGCGATCAACCACCGGGTTGGCGCCCGTGGTTTCAAGGTCAACGAAGACCAGCTTATGCGTTGTCATGCGTTGTTTAATGGCCGGCATTTAGCCGACCCAGCTATCCTTCAGCGTCACGATACGGTTGAAGACCGGGCGCCCGGGGGCAGAGTCGACCCGGTCGGCAACAAAGTAGCCATGGCGCTCGAACTGAAAACGCTCGTCCGGTT
>VFQT010002706.1_pt1 | contig 17575 bp, 12 predicted proteins | sample 3512381 | NCBI WGS metagenome assembly VFQT01 (sample SAMN10412376, study PRJNA504923) | tailings metagenome | isolation source: Relicate 2 Philex TSF3 active mining site | place: Philippines: Tuba, Benguet | collected 2017-08-29
GCGCCCGACATCGGGGGTCGAGTTGCTAGGCGATAGCCTCTGAATGTGCTAAAGAAGCTAATTCTGGTGATTGCCGCAATTGGGACACTTTCTGGCTGTAGCCAATCCAGCCCAAATCCTGTTTCTCAAGCTGAAAATGACGATATATATGTAGTCAATTGTGTGACTTTTGAGCAAAAACCCGTGGAGATGGTGCTCTACTGTGCTGATGCTGGTCAAATCCTCACAGAAATTAAGTGGTCTAGCTGGACCGGTCAAGAGGCTATCGGAACAGGGATTTCAACCACGAATGACTGCGAACCAAATTGTGCTGCTGGCACCGATGTGGTTACCAATGTCGATATCAAACTAATTAAACCTGTGACTTCAGAAGAAGGACGCAGAGTGTTTAGCCAAATTGAGATGCAATATGAAAATCCTCAACCTTCAGGTGTGATGGATGAAATTTTAGACTTACCAACAGATATTTTACGTTAAATATTTTTTTTAAAAATTAATCTAATTCTTAATCCGCCAAATTTTGAATCTTCTAAACTAATTTTTCCATTATGTTTTTCAACTATTGATTTAATTATGCTCATTCCTAATCCAAATCCACCCGTTTCTCTTGATCTGGATTCATCAAGTCTTGCAAATCTTTCAAAAACTTGGTTTCTAAGATTTTCTGGAATTCCTGGTCCCGAATCTTCAATAATTATCTCAACTGAATCACTGTTCTCTTTTCCACTTACTTCAACTTGAGAATCATTTGGTGTATGCCTAACAATATTTTGAACAATGTTTGAAAAAAGTTGTTGAATTGAATCCTGATCTGCTTGTATAGCGAAATTAATTGGTAAATCTATTTTGATATTTCTGTCTGGATTTTGAATTCTTAAATCCTCAAAATGCTCTTTTAATACTGAATTCAAATCTACAGTCTGATTTCTTTGATTTTGAGATTCATCTGCTTTTGTTAAAGTTAATAAGTCTTTAACAAGTTTTTCCATTCGTAAACTTTCTGTTTCAATTCTTGCAACAGCCCTAGATTGTTGTTCTTTATCTAAATTTGGTTTTTGAAGTATTTCTGAGTAACCTCTGATAACAGTTAGCGGAGTTCTTAATTCATGTGAAGCATTAGATACGAACTGCTTTAAAGAACTTAACATTTTATTAATTGCATTTGTAAGTTCACCAAATTCAGTTCCTGCCTTTGATTTAGGCATTTTTTCTCCAAAATTTCCTAAAGCAACAGAATGCGCAGCTGTCACGATTTGATTAATCGGTCTAAAAATTCTTGAAACAAAGAACCAGGCAATAAGGCCACTTAAAAATGCAATTACGATTGCAGCAATTGCTGTTCGGCTAACAACTTCTCCTACTGCTTCTTGTGCGCCTTCAAGCGATGCTGCTAGAACAAAAATTTCATTTCTCCTACTTTCAAAAGTCAAAATTCTAAATTTATGGTCACCATCTACTGTGATAATTCCTTTACTGGCTTGAATTATTTGTTCAGGAGTTAATTGAGGAAATAGCTCATCATCTGACACATTTCCAGCGGATCGAATTAAAGTTAAACTTCCATCTTGTTCATATCTTGCTATTGAAATAAAAGAATCTGCTAAGCCTCTAATGGGCGCAAGATCAGTGCCTCTTAATTCGCGTAAAAGTCTTGGTTCATTAATTGTTGCAATTAAAGAATTATCTATTGCTTGATTAAATGATCTTTGAGCATTAAATATTGCCACTCCACCTAAAACAAAAACAGGAATTGCTGACAGTAATGCTGCCATCAAAGAAATTTGAGTTCGTAATTTCATTTTGCTTCTATCTGATAACCGACACCTCGGACGGTTCTAATATTTGCATTATTACCAATTTTTTTTCTCAAATAAGAAATATATGTATCAAGAATTGCTCCATCAGTTTCAAAATCTAATCCCCAAACTGCACTTAAAATTTGATCTCTTGTTAAAACTCTTCCTGAATTATTCATTAAATATTGAAGTAACTTAAACTCCGTTGGAGAAATTTCAGTCTCGACTCCATCAATATGTAATCTATAGTTATTTTGATCTAGTTCAAGTTTTCCAACTATTAGTAAATTTCCAGCTGGTTTAATATTTTTTGATCTTCTAAGTACCGCTGAAACTCTCATAAGTAGTTCTTCAAGCCCAAAAGGTTTTGTCACAAAATCATCAGCACCTAAACCAAAACCTGTAGCTTTATCATCTTTTTGATCTCGTGCAGTTAAAACAATAATTGGCACATTATTATTTTCTTTTCGTAATTTTTCTAATACTTCAAATCCATCAATTTGTGGCATATTTATGTCAAGAATTATTAAGTCTGGTTTTTCTTCTCTAGCAAGTCGTAAGGCTTCTAGTCCATGCTTGGCAGAAATAGTTTCATACCCATCCATACGCAAAGCATCTTGCAAAAGGTCATTTAATGATTGTTCGTCTTCTGCAACCAGGATGCGACCTAGGGAGTTAGTCACATGACCTAATCTATTCGATTTGTTTTGCAAGATGCTTTGTGCATTCCTCTTTAAAAGGTTAAAGATGCTGTACTAGCGGTTCCCATCTCTGCACCACGATGTTTTCCAAATTTCTTACCCCATTTTTGTTTAACATTTTTTATGGCATCTGCTTGAGTTTGAGTCAAGGTATTTTTACTTACCAAATCTGATAGAACCTGATCTCTTATTGCAGTTATATCTTCTTTAGGTAAAGCTTTCATTGCTTCATGAACTAGTTGCGCATCAGATCTTGTAATTGTTCCTGCTTGAACTAATTCTCTTAAACCCTTTTTGCTAGTGGCACTATTTTTTATTGAATCAGCTTTAGTTTGAGTTAATGAATTTTTACTAACTAAATCTGTTAAAACAGAATTTAGTTTTGCTACAAATTTTTCATCTAATTTTGCTTTCATGGCAGTTTTAAATGCATCTGCTTGGGCTTGAGTAATTGATCCGGAAGTAACTAAACTGTTAACGCCTTTTTCTCCATGATTTCCTCTGCCACCTTTTCCACCATTGTCGTGTGCTAAAGCCGGTGAAATACTTCCCACCACCAAAACGCTTGCTATTAAAGATCCTGTTAGAGCCTTCTTAAATTTCATAATTTTCTCCTTTAATCTCTTTAATAATGACAATTCCACCATCAAAACATCTGAAATTAACCTTAAAATTTTCTGAGAAAGCAAGCCAAAGTGCCAAAATCGCTATTTAAGGCAATACTTAGCCTATGAAAGTTGTCATTATTGGTGCAGGATTTGCTGGTTTAACAGTCGCCCAAAAACTTGCAGCCCATAAAGGGTTTGAAATCACAATTATTGATAAAAATCCTTACCAACTTTTCTCCCCACTTTTATACCAAGTTGCAACCGGTGGATTACCTGAAGACGATATTGCTTATCCGATCAGAGCAGCGATTCCGGGAGTTAACTACATAAGAGGCGAACTAATAAAAATTAATGATTCTGAAAACAGTATTACCTTAAAAGACCAAACCAGTATTGAATATGAATATTTGGTTTTAGCAACAGGAAGCACAGGAAATACTTTTGGAATACCTGGAGTTAAAGAAAATACTTTACAAATGAAAACCATAGCTGAGGCTAGAAATATAAAGTATCGACTGTTGAATATGTATGAAGAAATTGAAGCAGGACATAAACCCAAAGATGCACTTAAAGTAATTGTGGTGGGTGCAGGACCCACAGGTGTAGAAATTTCTGGAGCAGTTGCTGAGTTACAAAAAAGTATGAAGCATGAATTTCCAAATATTTATAAATTTGCTTCAGTAACTTTAGTAGAAGCCGGTCCGCGGGTTTTACCGATGTTTAAAGAAAAATCTTCAATGCATGCTCAAACAGAGTTAGAGGAAATTGGAGTAACTGTAAAAACTAATTCTGAAGTAGATCGAATGTATGAAGCAACTGTGCATTTAAAAAACGGTGAAATTTTGTTGGGAGGCACAATTATTTGGGCTGCAGGTGTTGCGGCTCATTCTGAATGGTCAAAAATTGGCGAAGCAGATCGATCAAACAGAATTATTGTTGATGAATACTTACGTTCAAAACCAAATATTTTTGTTATTGGTGATGGGGCACATTTCAAACTCGATGGGAAACCACTTCCAATGGTTGCTCCTGTAGCTATGCAAATGGGAAGACACGTTGCAAAACAAATTCTTAATCTAAAAAATAACAAGCCATTAACTAAATTTAAATACAAAGATAAAGGCCAAATGGCAACTATCGGTAGAAGAAGAGCAGTTGTAGAGATGCCCAATGGTTTGAGATTTCATGGCACACTTGCTTGGCTTACTTGGCTTGCTTTGCATGTTTTCTATTTAGCTGGAGGTAGAAATCGTATAAGCGTTATTGCTGATTGGATGTGGAACTACATCGCATGGGGAATTGGACCAAGGCGTACGGTTATTGATTAATTGTTAAACTAACTAACATGTCAAAAATTTTTAAAATGCCTGTTTCAGATGTCTACCCTTTATATATAACAAAAATAGAAAGAAAAGGTAGAAAAAAATCTGAATTGAACAAAGTAATATTTTGGCTTACAGGTTTAGATAATGAAGGTTTGAAACTCCATTTAAAAAACAAAACTACTTTTGAAGATTTTTTTAAAAAAGTTAAAATAAATCCTAAAGCTAAGTTAATAACCGGAACAATTTGCGGAGTAAGAATAGAAAATATTGAAGATCCACTTATGAAAAAGGTTCGCTATTTAGACAAATTAGTTGATGAACTTGCTAAAGGAAAATCTTTAGAAAAAATATTACGAGCTTAATTGTTCTCTGTTCAGACTGAATAAACTCGACATAAAATCTTTTACCTTGGAAGTAAGGCTTCGGATGGTTTTAACCACTTGATTATCTGGATTTTCTAAATCTTCACCTTGAAGAACTAAAGCGTTATCGACATCTGTCTCAATATTTTCAATTAAACCTTGAATAGTTTCATATTTTAAAATGGGGTCATTTTCCCAATTTGAATATTTAACACTTAATTCTTCTTTCGAATCATTTGATTCTTTAAAAGAGGTAACTGTTACAGAATCACTATTTTCTGAAGAAGAATAATTATTTTCTTGATTTACCAATCCTGTTTGTAGATTTTTTCCATCTAGCGCAGTTTTTTCAGGAATTAAAGTTGATTTGCTTGAGATAGAATTACCTTTTCCATCTGTAGATTTATTGGAAATTGTAAAGTTTTTTTCTTTTTCATTCCATTTAACACTTCCATCATTTTTTACATTCACTGTTCCTGTTGAATTATCAATTTCATAGCTATGACCGCTATAACCTGCAACATTTCCATCAGCAGTTGCTCTGGTTTGAAATCGAAGATTGCAATTCGTGCAACCTTGATATTCTCCTGGAAGTTTTCCGCCCCATGATCCACTTGGTCCACAAACATCAGCTGTACAAACAATGACACCATGAACTACACCTGTTGCTGGATCCACAACTGCCCAGCCACCAACACCTTCATTTGCTTCTGCAGGTGGAACATAACTTTCTTCAGTAGGCGTTTCAGCTGGTGCAACTTCTTCACCTTCGGCAAAACTAGGACTGATTAAAAAAGACGAAACGATAAAAGAAATGAAAGTTAGAGTAATTAATCTTTTTTTCTGCACAATTTAATTGTAATGCTTTGACATAAATTAAAAAGCCCCTAAATAACATTTAGGGGCTTTTGTCTGAAATTATTTTTATCTTTGATTAGCGCCTTGATCGTAATCTTCTAGAGGAACAGCTTGTCCTCCACCTGCACCAAAGGATGTGTAATCGATGTCATCGTATGTTGACATTGATGCATACATTGCCTGTTTAGCTTCTTCAGTTGGTTCAACACGAACGTGACGATATCTTGGTAGACCAGTTCCTGCCGGAATAAGTTTTCCAATAATTACGTTTTCTTTCAAACCTAACAATGCATCAGATTTTTCATTGATTGCAGCATCAGTAAGAACTCGAGTGGTTTCTTGGAATGATGCAGCAGATAGCCATGACTCTGTTGCAAGGGAGGCTTTAGTAATACCCATAAGTTCTGGACGACCAGAACCTGGTTTCTTACCTTCAGAAACTGTTTTTCTGTTTTCGCCTTCAAAAATTATGCGATCAACTAATTCACCAGGTAATAGATTTGCATCTCCTGATTCAATAATTGTCACTCTTCTTAACATTTGACGAACAATTACTTCGATGTGTTTATCGTGAATTGATACACCTTGTGAACGATAAACTTCTTGTACAGCGTTTACCAAATGTATTTGCACTTCTCTTGGTCCAAGTACTCTCAAAACTTGTTTTGGGTCTACGGCTCCCACAACTAGTTGTTGACCAACTTCAATTGCTTGACCATCTTCAACAAGTAGACGAGTTCTCTTTGAAACTGGATAAGAAACTTCGCTTGATCCATCGTTTGGAATCACTACGATTTTTCTCATTTTTTCGGTTTCTTCAACACGAATTCGTCCTGCTACTTCACTAATTGGAGCAACACCTTTTGGTGTTCTTGCTTCAAACAACTCAACAACGCGAGGTAGACCATGCGTAATATCAGCACCTGCCACACCACCTGTGTGGAAAGTTCTCATAGTTAATTGAGTGCCTGGTTCACCAATTGATTGTGCTGCGATGATTCCAACAGCTTCGCCAACATCAACTAATTTTCCAGTCGCCATTGATCTTCCGTAACACTTAGCACATGTACCAAGTTTGGATTCGCACGTTAATACTGATCTAACTTTGATTTCGGTAACACCATCTTCAATAAGTTCAGTAATTAAACTCATTGATAATTCGTCATCGCGGTGTGCAAGTGTTTCTTGGTTTAGTTTGACATCATCAGCAAGCACACGAGATGCAACTGAAGTATCTACGAATTCAACAGCACGAACTTTTCCATCGTGACCTTCTTCACCAATTACAACTTTTAGTCCACGATCTGTTTCGCAATCTTCTTCACGAATGATTACATCTTGAGCTACGTCTACCAAACGACGAGTTAAGTAACCAGAATCTGCAGTTCTTAAAGCAGTATCTGCCAAACCTTTTCTGGCACCGTGTGTAGAAATGAAGTATTCCAACACAGATAATCCTTCGCGGAAGTTTGACTTAATTGGGCGAGGAATAATTTCACCTTTTGGATTAGACACCAAACCTCTCATACCTGCCAACTGTCTGATTTGCATCATGTTTCCACGAGCACCAGAGTGAGCCATCATCCAAACAGGGTTTGAAATTGGGAAATTCTTTTCCATTGCTTCTGCAATTTCAGCAGTTACCTTGGTCCAAATATCAATTAATTCTTGTCTTCTTTCAGCATCTGAAATCATGCCTCGTTCAAAATTCTTTTGAACTTTTGCTGCAGTTTCTTCTGCTTTCTTGAGCAAGGTTTCTTTTGTTGGTGGTTCAACAACGTCATCAATAGAAATTGTTACACCAGATCTTGTTGCCCATCTAAAGCCAAGTTCTTTAAGTAAATCAAGAATTTGAGCAACTTGAATCTTTGGATATTTTTCAGTCAAATCATTAATAATTTGACCTAAACGTTTCTTATCCACTACTGAATTTATATATGGATAGTTATCAGGAAGTGCTTCGTTGAATAAGGCACGACCTAAAGTGGTCTTTAAAGTTAATGGTTTTCCAAATGACCAACCTTTTGGTGTGTCATGCTCATGTGGAGGATAAACATTCTTTAAACGAATTGTGATTTCTGCTTGTAAATCTAATTCGTGCTTATCAAATGCCATCAAAGCTTCTGCCACAGATGAGAAAATTCTTCCTTCACCTTTAACTTTTTCAGTATGCAAAGTTAGATAGTAAATTCCCAAAACCATATCTTGAGTTGGAGTGGTAATAGGTTTACCAGAAGCTGGAGACAAAATGTTGTTTGAAGACAACATTAAAATACGAGCTTCGGCTTGGGCTTCTGCAGAAAGTGGTACGTGCACAGCCATTTGATCACCGTCAAAGTCTGCGTTAAATGCAGTACAAACTAATGGGTGAATTTGGATAGCTTTTCCTTCAATCAATAAAGGTTCAAAAGCTTGAATACCTAATCTATGCAAAGTTGGAGCACGGTTTAGTAATACTGGATGTTCAGTAATAACTTCTTCTAATACATCCCAAACCACTGGACGTGATCTTTCAACCATACGTTTTGCAGATTTAATGTTTTGAGCATGATTTAAATCAACCAAACGTTTCATCACAAATGGTTTGAAAAGTTCAAGTGCCATTTGTTTTGGTAAACCGCATTGGTGAAGTTTTAATTGTGGACCCACCACAATTACTGAACGACCTGAATAGTCAACACGTTTTCCAAGCAAGTTTTGACGGAAACGTCCTTGCTTTCCTTTCAACATGTCTGACAAAGATTTCAATGGTCTGTTTCCAGGACCAGTAACTGGACGTCCACGACGACCGTTATCAAACAAAGCATCAACTGCTTCTTGTAACATTCTTCGTTCGTTGTTCACAATAATTTCTGGTGCACCAAGATCTAACAATCTCTTTAAACGATTGTTTCTATTTATTACACGACGATATAAATCGTTTAAGTCAGATGTAGCAAATCTGCCACCATCTAATTGCACCATTGGGCGTAAATCTGGTGGAATCACTGGAATTGCATCAAGCACCATTGAAGCTGGTGAATTTCTATTAGCATCAAAAGCATTAATAACTTTTAATCTCTTCAATGCTCTAGTTTTTCTTTGACCTTTACCAGAATTAGCAATTTCTTTTAAAGCTGCTTTTTCTTGGTCTAGATCAAATGTTTCTAATCTTCTTTTAATTGCAGCTGCACCCATGCCGCCTGTGAAGTAGCGACCATATCTATCTCGCATTTCACGGTATAGAACTTCATCGCCTTCAAGGTCTTGAACTTTTAAGTTTCTAAAACGATCAAACACTAAAGCTAAACGATCAATTTCAGCATCTGATTTTTTACGAATTGAGTTCATTTCACGTTCTGCAGCTTCACGAACTTTACGTTTTTGATCAGACTTAGCACCGTCTTTTTCTAATACTTTTAAGTCTTCTTCAAGTTTTTTATTTCTCGCATTTATATCTGCATCACGTCTGGAAGTAATTTTCTTCTTTTCAGATTCAAGTTTTGCTTCCAAAGATGGTAGATCTTCATGTCTGGCATCTACATCAACATCTGTAATCATGTAAGCGGCGAAATAAATTACTTTTTCTAAATCTTTTGGTGCAAGATCTAGTAAATATCCCAAGCGAGATGGCACACCTTTGAAATACCAAATGTGAGTAACTGGTGCTGATAATTCAATGTGACCCATTCTTTCGCGACGTACTTTGGCGCGAGTTACTTCAACACCGCAACGTTCGCAAATAATTCCTTTGAATCGAACACGTTTGTATTTACCGCAATAGCATTCCCAATCTCTGGTTGGTCCAAAGATTTTTTCGCAAAACAAACCATCTTTTTCAGGTTTTAAAGTTCTGTAGTTGATCGTTTCTGGTTTCTTCACTTCACCATGTGACCAGCTTCGAATATCGGTTGCAGAAGCTAGGCCGATACGCAATTCGTCAAAGTTATTTACATCTAACACTTTTTCTTATCCGTCCTTTTTTCCTAGTTTCTTAAACTTCTTCTACTGAACTTGGTTCTCTTCTTGATAAATCAATGCCAAGTTCTTCAGCGGTGCGGAATACGTCTTCATCTGTATCGCGCATTTCGATTGCTTGACCATCACCTGAAAGAACTTCCACGTTCAAACCAAGTGATTGCATTTCTTTTACTAATACTTTGAAGGATTCAGGAATTCCTGGTTCTGGAATATTTTCACCCTTCACAATTGCTTCGTAAACTTTTACACGACCTAAAACGTCATCAGACTTAATTGTTAAAAGTTCTTGCAGCGCATACGCAGCACCGTATGCTTCTAATGCCCAAACTTCCATTTCACCAAATCTTTGACCACCAAATTGTGCTTTTCCACCAAGTGGTTGTTGAGTAATCATTGAGTATGGACCAGTTGAACGAGCGTGAATCTTGTCGTCAACTAAGTGAAGCAGTTTCAAAATGTATGAGTAACCAACTGCAATTGGCATTGGAAATGGTTCGCCACTTCGTCCATCAAACAATCTGGCTTTTCCATTTGGACCAATTAAGCGATCACCATTTGAAGAAGGCAATGTTGCAGTCATCAAACCAGTAATTTCATCTTCTCTTGCCCCATCAAAAACTGGAGTTGCAAGTTTGGTATTGGCAGGAACTGATTTCATATTGTCTGGAATGTTTTCTGCCCACTTTGGACTTCCTTCAATTTTCCATCCAGCTTTTGCAAGCCAACCTAAATGAAATTCCAAAACTTGACCAAGGTTCATACGTCCTGGGACACCAAGTGGATTTAGAACAATGTCAACTGGAGTTCCATCTTCCAAGAAAGGCATATCTTCAACTGGAAGAATTTTTGCAATAACACCTTTGTTTCCGTGGCGTCCCGCTAATTTATCTCCAGCAGTAATTTTTCTTTTTTGTGCAATGTAAACACGAACTAACTGATTAACTCCAGGTCCAAGTTCATCATCATGTTCTTTATCAAAAACTTTGATATCAATAACAGTTCCAGATTCTCCATGTGGAACTTTTAGAGATGTATCTCTTACTTCACGAGCTTTTTCACCAAAGATTGCTCTTAACAATCTTTCTTCTGGTGTTAATTCGGTTTCACCTTTTGGTGTAACTTTTCCGACTAAAATATCGCCAGGAACAACTTCTGCACCGATTCGAATAATGCCTCGTTCATCTAGATCTGCAAGTACTTCTTCAGAAACGTTTGGCAAATCTCTGGTGATTTCTTCGGCTCCAAGTTTGGTATCGCGAGCATCAATTTCATGTTCTTCAATATGAATTGAAGTTAAAACATCATCTTGAACAAGTCTTTGGCTCAAAATAATTGCGTCTTCGTAGTTATGACCTTCCCATGGCATGTATGCCACTAAAAGGTTTTTACCTAATGCCATTTCACCAGCGTCAGTACATGGACCATCAGCTAAAACTTGTCCAGCTTTAACTTTGTCACCTTCTCTAACTATTGGTTTTTGATTGTATGCAGTTCCTTGATTTGATCTGCGGAATTTTTGTACTTTGTAAGTTGTTGAAGAACCATCTTCATTGTTGACATCAATTGTGTCTGCACTTACTTCAGTTACTACACCTGCTTTTTCTGCAACCACAACATCGCCTGCATCTACTGCTGCGCGATATTCCATTCCAGTTCCAACAAGAGGAGCTTCAGTTCTAATAAGTGGTACAGATTGACGTTGCATGTTTGCACCCATAAGTGCACGGTTTGCGTCATCGTGTTCTAAGAATGGAATCATTGCTGTTGCCACAGACCACACTTGGCGTGGAGAAACATCCATGAAGTCAACTTCTTCAGGCAAAATAAAATCTACTTCGCCACCTTTCCGTCTTACTAATACGCGATCTTCTGCAAATGTTCCATCATCATTTAATGGTGTATTTGCTTGTGCAATAACGTGACGATCTTCTTCATCAGCTGTTAGATAAGAAATTTGGTTAGTAACTTTTCCTTTATTTACTTTTCTATAAGGAGTTTCAATAAATCCAAATTCGTTAACACGTGCAAATGAAGAAAGGGAGCCAATCAAACCAATGTTTGGTCCTTCTGGAGTTTCAATAGGACACATACGGCCGTAATGGGATGGATGCACGTCACGAACTTCGAAACCTGCACGTTCTCTTGATAAACCACCAGGACCAAGTGCTGATAAACGACGTTTGTGAGTTAAACCAGCAAGTGGGTTTGTTTGATCCATGAATTGTGACAATTGGCTAGTACCAAAGAATTCTTTGATTGAAGCAACAACTGGACGAATGTTAATTAAAGTTTGTGGAGTAATAGCTTCAACATCTTGAGTTGTCATTCTTTCTCTTACAACTCTTTCCATACGTGATAAACCAGTACGGATTTGATTTTGAATTAATTCACCAACAGTTCTTAATCTTCTGTTACCAAAATGATCAATGTCATCAATTTCAACAACAGTTTTTCCACGGGCTTTACTTAATTCTTCAACACCAGCATTTAAAGCTGCGATGTATTCAATAGTGTCACAAATATCATCAAGAGTTAATGTGGTTTGTTGTAGTGGAAGTTGTGAACCTAGTTTTCTGCCAACTTTGTAACGACCAACTTTTGCTAAATCATAACGTTTAGCATTGAAGTAGTAGTTATCCAAAAGATTTCTGCCACCTTCAACTGTTGGCGGTTCTCCTGGTCTCATCTTGCGATAAATATCAACAAGTGCTTCTTCTTGAGTTTGCACTGTGTCTTTTGCCAAAGTATCAATCACTGCTGGATATTTTTCAAATCTTTTTGCAATTTGTTCTGTAGTCATGCCAAGTGCTTTTAATAACACAGTTGCTGATTGTTTACGTTTACGATCTAAACGAACACCAATAAGTTCTTTTTTATCAATTTCAAATTCTAACCAAGCACCACGACTTGGAATGATTTTTGAATTAAATAATTCTTTATCAGTTGTTTTATCTCTAGTTTTTTCAAAATAAACACCAGGAGATCTAACTAGTTGTGAAACAACTACACGTTCAGTTCCATTAATAATGAATGTTCCCTTATTTGTCATGATTGGGAAATCACCCATGAAAACTGTTTGAGATTTAATTTCACCTGTTTCATTATTCATAAATTCTGCTGTTACGAATAATGGTTGGGAATAAGTTACGTCTTTATCTCTGCATTGTTCAACTGTATATTTTGGAGGTTCAAATCTGTGATCTCTAAAAGATAGAGACATTGAACCTGCAAGATCTTCAATCGGAGAAATTTCTTCAAATATTTCAGTTAATCCTGAAGTTGTTGGCACATCGGTTCTTCCTGCATCAAGTGCAGTCTTAACTCTTTGTTGCCACTTTTCATTTCCCATCAACCAATCAAATGATTCGATTTGGAGATCTAACAGATTTGGAACTTCTAACGGTTCTTTAATTTTTGCAAAAGATAGTCTTTGATTTTTTCCTGAAGCTTTGGCTGCAGATGCCAATGGGCGTCCTTTCTTCTAAAGAACACTAAGTCTTAAAAACTTTTGGTCGCAAAACAAAACGAGCCCTTGCGGGCTTTGGTTTTATGGATGCAAAATAAAAGCATACCTTTGGGGTGCCGCCTTGTAACACCCACCTACCCTTTTCGTCAAGTTTGTGAGAGGCGTGGGGCAAATTGTTATCTGGCCGAGACCTGGAGGCTTTTCTTAGGCAAAAGGGTCACTTACCCTCCAAATGATGTTTCGATCCTCTTTATTGCCGTGGCGAGCCAGTACAGGGTTGAAGTCATCTCGTCTTTGCCAGTCATTTAAAGACAGTGATCTAGATATACCTGCCATTGTTTTGTAATCAAGTTCTTTTTCTTGCCAATCTAAAACTCCAGCATGATCTATCACGGTGGAAGCAATGGCAATTTCACCTTGTTCTTTTACAAATTCCAAAATTCTTGATTGTTGTGGCCAATCAATATGTGATGCGGTGGTCAATTCTAAAAATGTTGAACCATCTGATCTGGTATGAATCCCAGATGCATGACGATGCACATGTCCTGCAATCCAAGCTATTAAATTTTTATGTTTATAAAGTTCTTCTAAAAGTTCGTCTTTCACTATTCTTCTTGGCATACCAGTTGGGGCATATCCATTAATTAAAGTTGGTGAAGGATGATGAGACAACAGAATACAATATTTATCTTTTGCTTCAGTTAATTTTTCTTTAATCCAAGAAAATTGATTTTCATCAATTGAACCTTGCCAGCCCCCAAATGGATTAACTGTATCCATTGAAATTAGACGAACATTTTCTAAATCTTTAAACCAGTAAGCAGTATTATTTTTAACATTTTCATTTGTGAATCCATGACCATCGGGATTGCCACCTAAATCTAAATGTGCTTTTGCAAATGTTCCAGGGGTGTTAAAAGCTCTTTCTTGATCTGCAGTTATTTCTACTCTTGGTGACTCATCCGTGTGAGGATATTTAACTGGACCAACTTCTGCAACTGCTGGAATTATTACTTCTGGTGATTCAAAATTTTCAGGAAGTCCTACAATTCTTTTATTTCCAATTGTTAAATTTGATAAATCTTCATCTGGAGCAACTGTTCCTTGTAAAAGCTGGTCATGGTTTCCATAAGTTGCAAACCAAGGAAATTTCAATCCATTTGAAATAAATTCACTTCTTGCTTTTTCGACTAAACCTTTAATAATCGGAAAACCAAATTTAGAAATTGGTCTGTCCAGTTCTTGTCCATTTGGTGCACCATCTGGATGCCAATAACAAATATCGTAATCAACGTTTAGTGAACCAACCCATTCAGATTTTTCTCTATTTCCAGATACAGGTTTTACTTTTCCACCATTTAAGGTGTTGATGTACCAATTAGCTTCATTTTTTTGAGCATTATCTGTCATGTCTCCGGTAACAACCACGGCTTCAATTTTTGAATTTGTTAGTGGTCCTTTTTCAATATCGTTAATTGCATCAACCATGGAAGCTAAAACTTGGGTGGTTAATATTTCTTGCGCACGATATGTTCCGATATATCCCACTACATCTCGCATGGGATTATCTGGATCTGAATATCTATCTAAATATTCAATTCTTGATGGTGACTCTGCATCACAAACATGTAAATCTGAAAAATGACCTAAAACAGTTAATACTTTTCCTTTTGGTAAATCATTAATATGTGATTCACCAGGCTGTTCAACTAATTCTTTCCAACCTAATTCATTTGCATTAGCCGGAGCAATTGTTACTTTGTCAGTTCTTGACACGATAGTCAGTTAACAAAGTTGGTGCAGCAATTTTTAAATCCACTAAAGTTCCAGGAGCAAATGGACCTGCTTCAGAACTTGGTAAATCAACGTGAATATTTGTTTTTGATTCACTAGTCACAATCGTTAAACGAGTTTGAGGGCCTAAAAATGATCTTGCTAATACCGAACCAGTTTTTGCTCCACTCGTTTTTGCAACACTCACTGTGATACTTTCTGGACGAATCAACGCAACTAAATCTGAACCTGAAGCTCCACCACCGTGACTAATACTTTGTCCAAGTGTGTGCACTTTGCTTGCATCTAATTTTGCAGGTAAACGATTCATAGCGCCCACGAAAGAAGCAACAAATGCACTAGTTGGACTTGAATAAACAATATTTGGTCTATCTATTTGTTCTAATCTGCCATTGGACATAACTCCAACGCGATCTGCCATTGCCATTGCTTCTTCTTGGTCGTGAGTCACAAACAAAGTAGTTGTACCAACTTCAATTTGAATTCTTCTAATTTCATCTCTTAATTGAGTTCTAACTTTTGCATCTAAAGCAGAAAGTGGTTCATCAAGTAAAAGTACTTTTGGTTCGATTGCTAACGCTCTAGCCAAAGCAACTCTTTGTTGCTGACCGCCTGACATTTGGTGGGAAAATCTATTTGCTTGGGTAGTTAATCCCACTAATTCCAATAGTTCATTAGCTTTTTTTAATCTTTTATCGGTATCTACTCCTCTTACCTTTAAACCAAATGCTACGTTTTCAACTGCAGTCATATTAGGAAAAAGTGAATAGGCTTGAAAAACCATTCCCATATCTCTTTTATTCGCAGGAACATTTGTTAAATCCTGTCCATCAACAATCACATTTCCTTCATCAGCTAAATCTAAACCTGCAAGAAGTCGAAGTGCAGTAGTTTTTCCGCAACCAGAAGGACCTAGAAGTGCCACAAGTTCACCAGGTTGAATTGTTAAATTCAAACCATCAAGGGCTGTGACATCACCAAACCTGCGAACCAAATTACTTAATTCAACTAAACTTCCTTTTTGTGAAACAGTCACTTAAACGCCTCCTAGGTTTACTTTAACTTTTCGCTTTCTGTCTAACAAACTCATCAACATTAGTAATAACCAAACAAACAATAAACTCATCACAGAAATTGCAACCGCACCTTCTGCATCAGACATTCCAACCAGTGCCATCCAAACTGGCAAAGTGTTCCAGATAAGTAGTGATGAAACGACGAATTCGCCTAAAACTAATGCAACTGCTAAAAATATTGCTCCAAAAATTGCGGATTTAATATTTGGTGCAATTACCGAGGATAAAACTTGTCTCCAACTTGCGCCTAAACCTCTACCTGCGTCAACCAAAGTTTTAACATCGATTGCATTTAAACCTGCATCAAGGGATCTGTATGTGTAAGGCATCGTTAGTGCTCCGTAAGCAAAGCCAAGTAAATAAGGTGAATCTTTCAGAAAACTTGGCATCGAACCTAATAAACCTAGTGCGGTAACTACTGGTGGAATAATTAAAGGCAAAATTGTTATGAATTCAACAATTCTTTTTGCTTTTTGTGCACGAATATGTAACCACGTAACCGTTGGCACCATTAAAAACAAAACTATGGCAACAGTCATAAATACCAATTTTGTTGAAAGCCACAAAGAAGATGACAAACCTGGATCCTGCAGCATTCTGGTGTAAGCCGTAATTGTGTAAGTTCCATCACCTACTTGAACTGAAAATAGTGCTGCAGAAAATATTGGCACAGCAAAAAATAGAAACCCGAGTATTAACCAAGTATTTAATCCAACTCCAGGCTTTGGAGTAACGGTTGAGCCGGCTTTGATTTGTTTTGCCATTATCTTTTACGCCATTTCGATGTTTTTCTATCTAAAAATATGTATCCACCCATTGTTATTGAAACTACAATAATCATTTCTAATCCCATTGCCATTCCAACATTCATTTGATCGGCGACAACGTTTCCATTAACTAGTGAACCAATTTGAATTGGTAATAGTGGCAAAGTTCCACTAGTCAAAACATTCGCTGTGGCATAAGCTGCGAAAGCATTTGCAAATAAAAGCAAATAAGCACCCGTAAACGCTGGAGTCAAAATTGGAATTCCAATATATCTCCAGTACATCATTTTTGAGGCACCTAAATTAACAGCAGCTTCTCTCCATTCATTTTTGATTCCCTCAATCGCAGGATAAGTAACAATAATCATTAATGGAATTTGAAAATATAAATAAACAATTATTAAACCGCTAAAGCCAAATAAAGTGAAATTACCGGCATAAATATCAATACCTAATCTCTGTAAAAAAACTGTCACTAAACCATAATTACCAATTGCTGCGATGAAAAAGAATGCCAAAGGAACACCACCGGTGTTTGCGAATACACCGCTAGCTGTTGAAACTATTCTTTGTAATTTTTTTCTGCCACTTATAGCTACGGCATAAGCAATGGCAAGTCCAATTACAGAACCTGTTAATGCAGAAGTAAAACCTAATTGCAAACTTCCAATTAAACTTGTGAAATAAACATCACCAAATGCAACTCTTATGTTTTCAAAAGTCCATTCACCTGAATTTCCCCTGAAAGCATTCACTACAACTGAACTCGTAGGAAGTCCAATAAAAATAATTGTAAAAATAAAAAAAGGAATTAAACCACTGTAATCAAATAATTTTTTACGTAACTCAGAATTTTGTCGCT
>VFQT010002707.1_pt1 | contig 17565 bp, 8 predicted proteins | sample 3512381 | NCBI WGS metagenome assembly VFQT01 (sample SAMN10412376, study PRJNA504923) | tailings metagenome | isolation source: Relicate 2 Philex TSF3 active mining site | place: Philippines: Tuba, Benguet | collected 2017-08-29
TTTCGACCTGGACGCAGAACGGATCGAAGAAGAGAAGAGCGACGCTCACTCAACTCAACCTCCCGGAAGGTCGCTCGCTCACTCAACACGGACTGGCGGCTCGCCAAAAGGCTCAATTCACGGATGGCATTTTGGCAGGGATGCCGCTCTTCTCTCTTCGATCCGATTTTTTATGCGCCTGCCAATATTCGCCCGCACAACTCTCTAAATGGGTTTGTTGCCGGACTCCAGAGCGATTGCCCCGTCTGCGGAGCACTGTTGCCATTCGCCCACCGAGTCGTTCACTTATGACTCGGGAATTCGGAATGTCGAGAATGTCGCCATATTGCGATTCCCTCGTTATTGTGATTCCCGTTTGCCTTCATTGGGCATGAGACTTCGATATCAGCAAACCTTCTGATTGCCGGCACCTGGTGCATTCCGGGAGGAGATTCTGGTTAATCATCGCCCATCGGGCTTCCCTGGAAGATAAGAAGAGTCCCAGAAACCTTCTTCATTTAGCTTCGCTGCGCCAGGGATCGACCAGATCCCAGATTTCAAGGAAGCCCTGTTCGTACTGGTGAGCGGCAAGAAGCAGATCATTCTGGGGAGAGAAGGCAATGCATTCGTACAATTTCCCGGGATCCTTGATTTGACCAAATGTCACGATTTGACGCCCGGTTTTGGTATCAATCAAACGGATGTCGGATGAAGCAATAGCCAGGTATCGACTGTCAGGAGTAAAGGCCAGACTGAAGACGTTCACTGGAACAGAAATCTGTAGCACTTCACGATTCTGCGTTACATCCAGCAGCACAACGTTGCCTCCCGCTCCACCTGCTGCTATGTAATGCCCGGACGCATCGGTCTCCACGCAATAGAAGTCGACTCCTTCGGCAGAATAGAGGAGCCGTTGATTTCCCGTGGACGTATTGACTTCAACAATCGTACCGCCGGGCAATAGCAGAATGACGCGGCTTCCTTCCGGATCAAAACAAAGATCAAGTACCGGACCTGCGTGTCGTTCCAGCTTTTGTTGAGGTCCATTGACCTGCCAGAGATGCAGGCGTCCATCGGAAGTGACTGTTGCCACTTGCTGACCATCCGGCGAATGAGCCAGTCGGTCAACCGAATAATCGTGGCGGAGAAGGATTGCATCAGAGTTGGCATTTTGGACCGAACTTTCCAGGCGAACATCACAACCGTCGATTAGTCCGACACGAAACACTGCGCTTTGCGACGATGTCGGATGCGGGTAATGTCGCCAGTGACCCTGATACGGGTCGGTCAGTCTGGTGTTTTCCTTATCAACCGGATTCTTGTGCTGATAGACGCTCCCAGATAACTCTTGTCCACTGCGGTCCAGAGTGACAGACATCAGTCCTAACGCTCCGCCCACAAACTGCCTGCCATCGGAATGAGCCTCCAGCCGTCGCAGCTCCTTTGCGGGTCGGGTTTTTCTCACATCGTCCAATACTCCCGAGTACACGCAAACGCGCTTATCATCACCAATAGTCAGGATTCGTTGAGGCTCCGAAAGATAATAATGAGACCGAATCTTTCCCGTATGTGGCGTCATCTGACGCAGCAAGTGATCGCGCTGCGGTTGATGAACGTCAAACAGTTTTAAAGCCCCGGTACTTTCGCCAATCAGCAGACGATCCTGCTGTGGAATACTGATCGACCACGCCTGGTCAACCGTAATTTGCTGAATCACCTGCTCATTGGAGAGGTCCCAAACTTTCACATACGAATCGTAACCACCGGCCGCAACAAATCGATTGTCAGAACTGATCGCCGTTGCCAATACTGTGGTCTGGTGCCCGGCAAAATCGTGCTGCAGTTCTCCTGACTGAACTGACCAGATCCGTGTTCGCCCATCCGTGCCGCCCGTGACAAGGATTTGCCCGTCGGCAGAAATGCAGACATGCTGTACGATATCATGAGCCCGCACTTGACGTTCGACCGTCCAGTTCGATGTGTTCCACCAGATCAATTGGTTGTCACGAGCACCGGAGATCATGTAACGACCATCAGGAGTGAAGACGATTGCTTTTACAGTCTGTTGATGCTGGACAAGATTCGTCACCACCTTCCACGTCGTGGTTTCATAAAGACGAATGCTTCCTCCTGTTCCGCCAACGGCTAGCAAGCTTGCGTCGGGCGAGAACTGCAGGCCAAAGACTTCTCCCGGAAACGGCTCCAATTGCTGCAATAGTTTTCCTGAGATCGAATCACGAAGGCAGATTGTTCCCTGTTTATCTGCTGTCACGTACCACTGTCGTGAACTCGCTACGGCCGACGATAGAACTTCGCACTGGTGCTCTTTGTGTTCGAAGACCTGTCGATTGCAGCAGGAATACAGGTAACGCCAAACAAAATCTTCGCGCGGCGACTCATCGGGATGCTTTGTCAGAGTTTCTAACTGCCTCTCGGCCTGTAAGTGTTTCCCCAATTCAATCAGGCTCGTAACATTCTGCAGTTCCATGACGTAATTGATGTGGCGTTGCGCGTGCTGAATTTCTTCAGCAATCTTCAACGCATCTGCCTTCCGCTGTATCGCGTCCTGCAGTTCATTGTTCCGCTCATCAAGCTGATCAATCAACGCCTGCTGCTGACGATTGTGCCGGAACTGCAGACCGGAAAAGAGCAGGGTTGCCAGAAAAATGACTGCTAACCCCAACGCTGCCGTTCGATGGTATCGCATCCATTGTCGCAGTTGTTGCCATTTTCCGGCGGGACGCAGACTGATGGGATCTCCAGCCTTGATCGCCCTGAGATCCGCCAGCATGTCGGACACAGTCTCGAAGCGATCCTCCGGTGCCTTTTCGAGTGACTTCAGGCAGACGAGTTCAAGTTCAGTGGAAAGATCTGTTCTGAGCCTGCGAGGCGACTGAGGACGCTCCGCTTCAATCTGTCGTAAGGTGCTGATCTTCGTGGCACTTTCAAACGGAGGCTTTCCCGAGATCAGCCAATACAATACGGCTCCCATGGAATAAATATCTGTCCGAGTATCCGCTTCACTCGACTGCCCCGTCGCCTGCTCCGGGGCCATGAATGAGACCGTTCCCATGATTTGATTTGTCTGTGTCAGTTCGGAATGCTCGTCCAGCAGTTTTGCAAGTCCAAAGTCCGCCAGCTTTGGCACCCACTTCTGCCCGTCGACATCAAATCCCTCAACATGGTCCAAGTGTGATCCGCGACAAATCAGAATATTTCCGGGCTTGATGTCACGATGCAGGACACCCCTTGAGTGCGCGTGTCGCAGAGCATCGGCCAGACAAATCATGATGTCGATGATGGCCAATTCACTGAGAGGACTTCGCAGCTTTGTCACAAAATGCGACAACGTCCCGGCATCACAGTATTCGTAAACGATGGCTGGCTGATTGCCGGTTGAGGCCTCATAAACCGTCACGATATTCGGATGATTGAGGTTTGCAACCGCTCGAGCTTCCAGCTGAAACCGCCTCTGCGCCTCATTGCTCCCGAGCAATGACAGAGAGGGAACCTTAATGGCGACATCTCGCTGCATCTGCTCATGACGAGCGAGGTAGACAATGCCAAAGCCACCACGCCCCAGTTCCTTCAGGATTCGGTAACCCGCATAGTAGAGAGGGGACTGCGCTTCGGCAGGATTCTGTCCGTTCCCGGAGTGAAGACCAGCAACCGTCGTATGCCAGGCCGAGCTGCTGCCGACCTTTGCCAGCAGTTCGACACACTCCAGCAGGCTGCACAGTTTATCGGCGGCATCCGGCATAAGTCCGGCCATGCTGCAGGAGATCCAGTCCTCATCTCCCTGAAGACGCCGTTCATCGGCGGCCAAAAAACGGTCAATCAGGACATCTTCAGGATCGTCAGGCGGATGATGAGCATTGAGTTCGGAGCTCATTTACAAGAGCCTCCACCGCACGATAATGAACCTTGCGAATGGCTTCAGAGCTGTCGCCCAGTCGCTCAGCGATCTCATCATAAGTGTATTGCTCCCAGTAACGCATGTGCAGGACCTGTCGGTAGCGATCCGGCAATTTTTCAACCGCCGCCGCAAGAGCCTCCTGTTGCTCTTTGAGCAGGAACTGAGCCGACGGTGAGTCGTCGACCCTCTTTGCCACTGATTCAGCAACCGGAACACCATTCACCTCCCTGCGAATGTCGCGTTTCTCGGCGTCGATATAACGCCGGCGCAGATCGTTGATGTTGTTTTTCAGAATGGTTCGAAGCCAGTTTCGCCACTGAGTTTCTGTCTGACCATGAAACTCCTGCGAACATTTCTGAGCTTCCAGAAAGGTGTCCTGCACAAGGTCTGACTTTGAAGCTTTGCCTCGCAAATCTGAATCGAGCTCAGATTCGGCGATCAGCATCAGGTAGTCTCGATAGGATTCCAGAGACTCGCTGAATCTATTGGTTGTATCCTGCTCCGGATTTCCACACGGACACAATCTCCTCGTTCCCGAATCCATGATGAACTCGGCGCCAGAGTGATCTGGATCAATGACCATAGGCGAACTCTGCAGCAGGAACGGCCACCGTAATCTTTCGCGGCAACCCGGATTCTTCGAATTCCTCGCCACAGATCATTGTCAGGACAACACGGTCTGATGCAAGCCGTCAGGACCGAATTATTGATCCACGTCATCGCAAACAGGACGGGAAAAGAATCCAGAGTTTTTGTGTCCTCCTTCTGTGCGAATTACGCCCGCGAGGCATCACGCATCACAGGTTGCCAAAATCAGAAATCAAGGAGTTTTCGATACTCATCGTGTCCGGTCGGCATAGGAAATTCGCCTCAGTTCTGCAGTGCAGTTTCCTCATCCTGGCCCTGGCCATTGATCAGACAGCTTGAATCCCGCCACATGAGGAATGGATGAGATTGGGCCTTCACCTCCGGTGACACTTCGGTGCCGGGCTTTGCTTTGCAGGGATTTCCGCCTGTGCGGGAACTTCACCCTGCGGAGCTTTGCCTTGATCCAGCCTTGCTTTGACTTGCATTCGAAACACTGCACACACGGATGGGCTGACCGACGGCACGGATGAGACCTGATCAATCGCCTTTTTTGCCTTCAAGGTCCTGATGATCAATGTTCAAACAGATTCGCACGATGATATTGGTGGTGGGATTCAGCTTCTTCCTGAAGCCGTCTTTCGGGGCGATCATTGTCAGTTATCAGGGAAGCACAATCGGATACGGCAGCACCGGGTTCGTCGATGTGCTTGTCTCAAGTGACGCCGCGCCCGGGAGTCCGGATGTGCTGGATTCGTTTTCGGCGCATTTTCTGATTACTCCGGTTGGCGGTGCGGTGAGTAATGGGCTGCAGTTTGTGGATCCCCAAAGCGATAGCCAGCTGGCAATGGGGAACTATGTCTTTGCGGGCAACAGCCTGACGCCTCCGCCTATTGGAACTGTGTCCACAGCCACGAATACGAACGACACCTACATCGGCGGCGATGCGACGTTTGACGGACTCGGAACGGCATTACACACCGGAACGGGGAGTTTCCTTTTATATCGCCTGGATTTGAGCGCCCTTCTGGCCAACGTCAACGACCAATTCACCATCACGCTTCAGAACTCAGGAAGCACCCAGTTCGTGGATCCGGGATTCACTCCTTTGCTGATCGACAGTTCATCCTTCACTCCATTCACGCTCACGGCCGTTCCGGAACCAACGAGCACCGGATTGCTGCTGGTTGGCTCCGGCATGGGATTCTGGCTGAGGCGTCGAAAAGGGCGAGCGTCGCAAGCCTACTGAAAGTGTCGTCCCTCGACGTCCTGCCTGAGCAAGTAAATTAATCGAACCATCCATTCAGCACTTCTGGCCCCGAGAAGTCCGGTTGGGAGAAAACATTGACAACAACTCTCCAATCGCCAGAGGGCATTCTGGAGCCTGATGCAAGGATACCAGTCAACTACCAGTACACACCTGCCCTTGTGGAGATTCTGCAGCATCTTGGTGCTTCTTTGGTCATTTCGACCTATCAGGCCGGCAAGATCCTGGTGCTGGGAGTTCACGCGGGCCAGCTGACGATCTCATGGCTGGACTATGATCGTCCGATGGGCGTCGCTGTCGGCCGGGATCGTATCGCGATTGGAGCAGGTTCTTCCATTCATTTTCTGCGGGCCAATCACGAAGCAGCCTCAAGCGTTCAACCTGCCGGAACGTTTGATGGCTGTTTTGTGGCACACACGAGTCGACATACGGGCCGCATCCTGGGACATGATCTGGGCTGGGGCCGAGAGGGCCTGTGGATTGTCAACACGTTGTTCTCATGTCTGTGTACGCTCGACGATACTCACAGCTTCGTCCCGCGCTGGAAACCGGCGTTCATTTCTAGCCTCGCGGATGAAGACCGATGCCATCTGAATGGGATGGCGATGGAAGACGGAGCGCCCCGCTTTGTCACGGCTCTGGCCGAGACAGACACGGCGGCCGGCTGGCGGGCCGACAAAGCCCGCACGGGAGTGCTGATGGATGTGCAGACTGGGAACGTGTTTTCACGTGGACTCTGCATGCCGCACTCGCCGAGAGTCCGGAACGGAGAACTGTTCGTGCTGAATTCCGGCCACGGAAATCTGTCCAAAGTGGATCGCAGAACCGCACGACTGGAACCGATCGAACAGGTCCCCGGCTACACGCGTGGGCTGGCGTTCTGTGGCCAGTTCGCGTTTGTGGGACTGTCACGAATTCGGGAAACCAATGTCTTCGGCGGTCTGCCCATTGGAGAACGCCGTGACGAACTCTGCTGCGGCCTTGCGGTGATCGACATGCTGACCGGCCGCACCGTGGCGACGTTTCGCTTCCTGTCGGGCGTCGAAGAGATCTTCGCGGTCGATGTCATCCAGGGGCATCGCCACATCGCCATCGGCGGTGCAAGTAGCGACGAACGGCAACAGGAAATCTGGGTCGTGCCCAGATCGGCGGCCAGAGTGCCGGGACGACTTGTGGAATCGGGTGCCGAGGGTAACGAATCTGTCAGCCTCGATCCCTCCGGTGAGAGTTTCCAGTCGAGATTGACACTCTGCGAACCGCGGGTCGGTGCATCACTTCAACCAGTCACCAATTCAGGAGTTTGCCCAGTGTGAAATATGGGCCACTGAGCAACGAAGACCAACCAACTTCACTCACTACACGACGAGCTCTCTCGCGGTTTCGCCTTCTTCCGGAGTCTAAGCCCGGGCACAGCAATGACATTCTCTCCATTTCAATAAATCCTTGCCTGTTCGATCCTATCGAGGTGTTGTAATGCATTCTTTTCTAAGTCAACTGAAAGCAATTTTCTCACAGAACGCGTGCATACTGAGACGAACAAATCTTCGACGTTCCATGAATCGTGGGAACTCAGAACCGCTTGAAGCTCGGACAATGCTGGCGGCTACGATTGTCAAGGACGTCCATACGATTTCATCGCCCAACGAATTAAATCCATCTCAGATCACAGCAGTTGGTAACACTGTGTTCTTTGTCAGTACTGTCACAGGTTATGGAGCGGAACTTTGGAAGAGTGACGGAACTGCAGCCGGAACCGTGTTGGTGAAAGATATATTAAACGGCAGTGGCGGGTCGAACCCCGATTTTCTGACAAACATAAACGGCATACTGTATTTCCGAGCAAACGATAGCATAAATGGCAACGAGTTGTGGAAGAGCGACGGCACGGCTGCCGGAACAGTGATGATCAAGGACATCCGCAGTGGAATAAGCCCTTCAAATCCGCGTTACTTGACGAACGTCAATGGAACGCTGCATTTTGCCGCAAATGATGGCACCAACGGTTATGAGTTGTGGAAGAGCGACGGCACGGCTGCCGGAACAGTGATGATCAAGGACATCCGCAGTGGAATAAGCCCTTCAAATCCGCGTTACCTGACGAACGTGAATGGTACGCTCTTTTTTCGGGCGGGTGACGGTCTTACTGGAGACGAACTATGGAAGAGCGATGGAACAGCCAGCGGTACAGAACTTGTGAAGGACATCCTTCTCGGAAACGGCCATTCTTCTCCGGCGCAGCTTACCAACGTCAATGGAACCTTGTATTTCCGGGCTGCGGACAGCGCTGCCAACGGCTTCGAGCTGTGGAGATCCGATGGGACGTCCAGTGGAACCACCATCGTCAAGGAAATAGTTGGTACAGGGGCGGTTTATCCCGTACATCTGACAAACGTCAGCGGCACGCTCTACTTCATTGGAAATGATGGTTCGAGTGGACACGAACTTTGGAAGAGCGATGGCACGTCGGTGGGAACGGTGATGGTGAAAGATATCCGTGCAGGAAGCGACGGGTCTATCGCAAGCAATTTAACGAACGTTAACGGCACTGTGTATTTCACAGCAAATGATGGTTCGAGTGGACACGAACTTTGGAAGAGCGATGGCACGGCTGTCGGGACAGCAATGGTGCGGGACATTCAAAATGGAGGCGGTAGTTCCATTCCGACGCTCTTGACTAACGTAGCTGGAACGCTGCTGTTTACAGCGAATGATGGTGTAAACGGTCTCGAACTGTGGAGAAGCGACGGGACCAGTAGTGGTACCCTGATGGTGAATGACATCTGGAATGGATTCATTGGGTCGGCAATCAATGCCCTCACGCACGCTAACGGCGTGGTCTATTTGCGCGCCGCTGACGGTACACATGGAGCAGAATTGTGGAAGAGCGACGGAACCACCTCGGGGACCCTGATGGTAACGGACTTTCCCGGTCGCAGGACTGAGAGCTCGAACCCCGGCCCTCCTGTCGGAGTAGGATCTGAGATCTATTTTCGTGCCCGCGGTGATCTGTCTGGCTATGAGCTATGGAAGAGTAATGGGACCTCGAACGGTACAACGCTTGTTAAGGACATACAGGCGGGAGCAGGGGAGGCCAATCCGAGCTATCTCACGAATGTGAATGGTACTCTCTTGTTCAAGGCCAATGATGGTATCAGTGGTGATGAGCTCTGGAAGACTGACGGCACTGATTCGGGTACGGTACTGGTCAAGAATATTCGCAGCGGCAGCAACGGTTCTTTTCCCGGCTCCTTGACGAATATGAACGGTACGCTGTATTTCCGGGCGGAGGATGGCACAAACGGTGTTGAGCTGTGGAAAAGCGATGGGACCGCTGCTGGCACTGTGCTGGTGAAGGACATCAATAGTGGCAGTGGCAGTTCTTCGCCCGCGAATCTGACGAACGTCAACGGGACGCTGTATTTCTCGGTGAACGATGGCATAAGCGGTACTGAGCTGTGGAAGAGTGATGGGACCGCTGCCGGCACGGTGCTGGTAAAGGACATCAATAGCGGCAGCGGCAGTTCCTCGCCCACGAATCTGACGAACATCAACGGGACACTCTATTTTATAGCGAATGATGGCACGAATGGCGTCGAGCTTTGGAAGAGTAACGGAACGAGTGCGGGGACTGTCCTGGTGAAAGACATTCAGGGTGGAAGCGTCGGTAGTTCGCCGCAATTCCTTACCAACGTGAATGGATTGCTTTATTTCCGCGCGAACGATGGCACCAATGGTGTTGAACTCTGGAAGAGTGACGGGACAGCCCTTGGGACCGTTATGGTGAAGGATATTTTGGCAGGGACGGGCGGCGCCGTTCCAAACTACCTCACCAACGGAAACGGAGTTCTGTTCTTCTCTGCGAATGACGGCACGAACGGTGTCGAGTTATGGAAGACGGACGGGACCACCAGTGGGACCGTGATGGTTACGGATTTACGTGCTGGCTCTGCCGCATCTAATCCTCGTCATCTCGTTTTTTTCAACGGAACCGTCTTCTTTCAAGCCACTGATGGTATCAACGGTGAGGAATTATGGGAGTCTGACGGTTCACAGGAGGGAACGTTTCTTAACACCGACTTGGTTGCCGGAACTGCTGGTACAGCGCCTCAGCGACTTTCGGTTGCTGAGAATGACCTCTTCTTTACGGCGGAAACGCTCGAGTTTGGCCGAGAGTTGTACGTTATGACGAATGCTCATCCGAAGCGTGTATTGCTTTCGCCCTCGAGTATTTCCGAAGGAAGTGCCGTGGGCACAGTGGTGGGAACGTTGACCACTGTCGATCCGGATGCGGGCGACACATTTACTTACTCCTTTGTCTCCGGCTCAGGCGATAATGACAACGCCGCGTTTACGATAACGGGCGATCAACTGAAGCTGGCCGTTGTGCCGAACTTTGAAGTAAAGAACAGCTATTCCGTACGAATTCGCACGACCGATGCCGGCGGGCTGACCATTGACAAAGCTCTGACGGTGTCGATCACGAATGTGAATGAACCGCCTTCGGATATCGGCATTTCATCGAACAGCATCGCTGAGAATTCGTCAATTGGCACGGTGGTCGGAACGTTCGCGACAACGGATCCCGACATCGGAGACTTGTTCACCTACAGCCTGATCACAGAGGCGGGCCTGAGTACCGGGGCCACGAATCAGTTCTCAATTGACGGCAACAAGTTGAAGCTGAATTTCAGTCCGGATTACGAGTCGAACGGCTCTTATACAGTGACGGTCCGATCTGAGGACTCGGGTGGATACCGTGTCTCCAGGGCATTCAATATCCTGATCACAGATGTGAATGAACGCCCCGTCGTCGTGGCAAAGTCGATCGAGACCCAGGCCGGTGTAGCGAAAGCCGTGACGCTTTCGGCAACCGACCCGGAAGGCGCTCCGGTGACTTATTCGATCAGCCAGGCCCCACAGCATGGGACACTATCCGGCACGGCCCCGAATCTGACGTACACTCCCAATGCAGGCTTTGTCGGCGAGGACGAATTCTATTACCGGGCCAGCGATGGTGTGCAGCAGTCGTTCGAAGCAATCGTGTCCGTTGCGTCCATCGTGCAGAAACCGACAGTCACAATTCTGTCCGCAGACCGGGTGGTTGGGGAAATTGGTTTTGGGGGTGCTACCGGGGTTCAATCTCAGGTCTACATTTCATTGAGCGAAGCAGCTCCATTCGACTTGCTGATACCGTTTTCAATCAGCGGGACCGCGACTCGGGATCGTGACTTCACGTTCCCGGCAGAGATTCTCGTGAAATCAGGACAGTCGCTCATCATTGTTGAAAGTCGGATTATCGATGATTCTGACTATGAGCCCGGTCAGGCAGAGACAATTACAGTGTCGCTGCAGCCCTCGCCTCTCATCACGCTCGGGGCGAAGACCAGCCATACGACATCCATTGAAGATAATGATGGTGTTCCATTGGTGTACTTCGATAACAAATCACGTTATCTCAAGGAAGGTCAGTCGACAGACATCGGTGTGGTGCTCTCTTCCGTTTCCACCGTTGATACGACAGTCACGATCGGCTGGCTGCGGGACGTAGGGCGATACCATGCCAGCGACAACGATTTTACATGGGTGGGAGGGCCAACCGTTGTGATTCCCGCCGGGCAACGCCGCGTAACAAAGACACTCACCGCGAATCGCGACGGAATACTCGAAGGTGCGGAGGGCGAGTTCTTCTACTTTGAGGGATTAGTCAACGGGAACTTCTCTCCGAATCCAGCGACGCCAACTCGACTTCAGTTGGCGATTGAAGACAATCAGGATCTCCCCAAAGTCAGCTTTGAAGTGGCCAGTCGGGACATCAGAGAAAATGCCGGCACGGTCACGCTGACGGCAACGCTGGATGCGGCCTCAGCGACACCACTTTCTGTCCCCTTTGAAATCAGCGGGACGACCGACAGCAATGATCGGACGATTTCGCCGGACAAAGTCGGCAATGTCAATCCTGTGCTGCTGTTCCCGGCCAATACCACAACCGCTTCGATTCAGATTACGGTCACGGATGACAGTCTCGTCGAAGGCGATGAAAAACTCATTTTCAAACTCTCATCGCCCTCCGGAAGTTATGAGCTCGGAGCGGTCTCGGAAACCGTGCTCCGTTTCCTCGACAACGACACCCTGACGGTGGGCGTTTCATCCACGGCCACAGAATTCTGGGAAGATGTGGGTGAGATCACGATCAGGGCCACCCTGCAGAAGTCGTCTGCCACTCCGTTGTCCGTTCCATTTGTGATCTCGCGAGCCCAGCGGAATGGAGCGACCAGCCCGGACGATTACCAGCTCAATCATTCCACCTTCGAGTTCGCCGCCAACACGACGGAAGCCACTCGCACGATTACGATCAGGAATGATTCCACGAATGAGCCGACAGAAACGTTTGTGGTCACGCTGAAACCTGCGTCCGGCAGTGGCATCGCTCTGGAATCAAGGAAAGACAGCGTCACGCTGACGATTAAGGACGATGATCCGTTTGTGACGATCAAGCCCGCAGGCAATGGCACAGCTTCCGAGGCCGATACTTCTGTCAGCTACACGGTCGAACTATCCGCCGCAACAAACAAGGAAGTCACCGTGCCGTTAGTCCTGAGTGGAACGGCCACGAAGGACGTGCACTACAAGAAGCCTTCGTCAACCACGGTCAGAATTCCGGTCGGGAAAACGTCTGGCACCTATGTCGTGGATTTGAAGCAGAACGATAAGCAGGAACGTGATACGACACTGACGATTGGCGTCAGTAACACCAGTAGTTCGAAGCCGGCGAATGCCGTTGTTCCTTCCAATCCGAAATCAGCGACAGTGACGATCAAGGATGATGATTTTTCAAAAATTGGTATCTATTCGAGCACGGGCGACTGGGAGGGCACAACGGGATCGAAGGAATTCAGTTTTACAATCAATGTGGAGCCTTCTGTACGCGACATCTCTGTCAAACTCGACACATCCGACTCCACGGCATCGAAAGGCAGCGACTGGGATTATGATCTGCGGAAACGTTCTGATGGAGTCGCTGCAACGATTCAGCGATTCTATGATGCTTCGTTCAGAGAAGTTATTGGAGGATCGTTCAAGAAGGATATACTTGTCATTCCCGCAGGAACAAAGTATGCCTTCATGCTCTTCAAAGTATTCGGCGACAAACTGAACGAACAGACTGAGTACATCCGCATTCGAATGAAGGATGTTAAAGGGGCCAGTATAGACTCGTCTGGCGGTTTCGACCGCACTCGTTTCGAACACGAAATTACAAACGGTGACCCACCGCCTCCTCGAAAGAGTGAAAGACGAGGCTTTTTAGGTGGCTTCATTTCCGGATCGACCTTATTCGTCGACAGTAACTTCAATGGAGTCCCGGATTACCAGGATCTCAATGGCAACGGAATTCGGGAACAAGATGAGGCCGAGGAGCCATCGCAAAGCACAGACCTCGGTGGCAGCACCACTCTTATAACTCCGTTCGAATTCGACCGCGATGGTGATGGAATGTTTGGGCCAACTGAGGCTCGCCTCGTCGGAGTAGGAGGCGTCGACATTTCTGTGAATTTGCCCGTCCGAATTATTGGCACGGCCCCGATTTCATCGACCAACGTCACTCCATTATCGACGGTTGCAGAAAACCTGAGCCGATTGTTCGGGATGTCACCGACAGACGCCTTCGCTCGGACCGGGCAGGCTTTGGGAGCCGGCGTCTACAATATTGCCCCAGGAGGAGCACTGCTGGACGCTGCCGAGGGTGATGAATCGGCGGTGGCCGCCTACAAAGCTCTGGTGACCGTATCCTCGACCGTGATCGGCATCAGCGAACTGCTTCATGGAGCAGCTCCGGATTTCGCCGTCTTGCCGCTTTCTGAACTGGTTTACCAGGAGATTGCCAAACGCATCGCTCCCACAGATTCCGTTCTTGATCTGTCCGATGTCGATGTGGTGCGCGCCCTGCTGGAATCGGTGATGGCGCGGACCGGGATTACGTTTGGAGACGAACTCCTGACTCCGGACGGACCGTTCAATCCAGACGTGATTGGTGCGGCCACTATCATTTCGGAGGCCGGACGCCAATACGCGGCCCTCCGTCTCGAAGACTTCGCAACACCCATGTTATTCCTTGAACAACTCATGCGTGTCAAGAGAGTGTTTCAGGGCGAGGCTGCGACAGCACTGGCTGATGCCGCGGCAGAACAGCGGACGATGGAATCAGTCGTCGATGATTACACAGGTGTGTCGCTGGCGACAAAGATTGCAGCGGCAGCGATTGGCGTCATCATTCCGCCGACGATTTCTGTCGGAAGTGCCGTTGTTCAGGAAGGAAATAGCGGCCCAACGATCCTCAGTTTCCCTGTAACACTCATCGGAGATCATTCGTCAGGCGTCACCGTGAACTATGAGACCAGCGATGAAACAACGACTGCGGGAGTCGATTACGTTGCTGCGGCCGGCACGCTGACATGGGCGGCTGGGGACACGTCTACGCGATACATTCAGGTGACTGTCAATGGTGAGACCGACCTGGAAGGGGATGAGACGATCCGGCTTGTGCTATCCGGGGCTACAAACGCCGTCATTGACGCTGGTCAGGTCGCTGGCACGATTCAGGATGACGAGAACGTCAATTTCACAACGAGCAGCTCTCCGACTGATGGGAGCAATCGTGTGTTTCTGGTTCTCAGTGCAGATGAACTTCAACTGAATCAAAATGGGAATTCGGAACTGAGCATCGATCGAATTCTCTCGACGTCGGCAGGCATCAATGGTCGAGATAGTCTCAGTGACCACCTGACGGTCGATTTCACTGCCAATTCATTCCGAACAGACACCGTTTCATTCGACGGCGGCAATGGCTCAACGGTCGACCGACTGACATTGCAGGCCGGAGCTTTCGAATTGGTGTATCTGGTCCAAACCGGTGCGGCTGCCGCGTCGATTACGGCAGATCCCCTGAGCGACGAAGGTCCTGTGCAGGTCTCATCGACCGCAACAGAAGCAATAGATGTCTATGCTTCCTCTATGACGGAGTTCAGGATTCAACTCGTGGCCGACGTGGGCACCGTGATCCTGCAGGATGCCGATCCGGATTCGCCCGGAAGAATGACATTGTCCAGCCCATCTGGTCGATTTGCGCCCATTGAGTTTACATCGCCAGATGTAACCCTTCGACTGCTGAGCGGAGGCGGTATTGGCAACTTGACCATTCTGTCTCTGGACCCTGCATTCAGTGGAGCAATCGTCTCTCAACTTCCAATCACGCCAAGTGATTTGAACCTCTCCAGCACGTCCATTCTCGAAAACCAGTCTGCGGGAACTGCAATTGGCACATTGTCGACGATCGACGCGGACTCTGCGATCGGGTTTACCTATGATTTCGTTAATGGGCTGGGCAGTGACGACAACGGTAGTTTCCTGATCGATGGCAGCAGTTTAAAGAGTAACATGGCCTTCAATTTTGAGTCGAAGAATGCATACAAAGTTCGAATTCGCTCGACTGATCCTGACGGGTTGTCCGTGGAGAAATGGTTCACTATTCACGTCACTGATATCAATGAAGCACCGACAAATCTCAGCCTGTCGAACTCGAGCATCCCGGAAAATGCCGGAGCCGACGCTAACATCGGCACTCTGTCTGGCTCCGACCCGGATGCTGCCGATACTTTGACGTTCAGTCTGCCGAGTGGTTTAACCAATAACAATCTGTTCAACGTAAACGGAACGTCGCTGCGTGCGAATGCCTCCTTCGACTTTGAGGCAGCGTCTTCTTACACAGTGACGGTTCGGGCCACTGATGCAGGGGGGTTGTACTACGAACAGCAGATCGTGATTACCGTTACGGATGTGAATGAAAACTCGGCTCCCACCAACATCAGCCTGTCAAACAGCAGTGTGGCCGAGAATCTGCCAAGCGGAACGTCAGTCGGAAACCTGTCGACGACAGATCCTGACGCTGGAGACTCGTTTACGTATTCGCTGGTCACAGGTGCCGGCGACGCGGACAACGGAAGCTTCACGATCGACGGCAATGCGCTGAAGACAGCGGCGGTGTTCAACTTTGAAACGAAGAGCAGTTACTCGATCCGAGTTCGTTCAACCGATCAGGGTGGCCTGTCGTTCGAAAAGGTATTTATGATCAACGTGCTGAATGTCACGGAACTTGGCGGCATTGATGTGCAGCTTGGACAGAGTCAGCGATCGTATGTTCGGTATCTGGATATTCTGTTTGATCGTCCTGATGACATTCTGGACATGATCAACAATAGTCGTTTCCAGCTGACGAAGCGAGACCTCAACGGATTGAATCCCGTCAATGTTCCGCTGACACCGTCGATGTTCAGCCAAGTGGGTAATTCCGGTCGGATTGATTTCGGAACCAATGGGCTTGGAGGGAATCGTAATTCGAATGTCGGTGATGGCTATTATCAGATAGGAATCGACATGGATGGCAATGGTTCTTTCGAATCGACTCGTTCTTTCTACCGTCTGCTTGGTGACGTGAACGGCGACCGAAAAGTGGATTCGACCGACAGCAGTCTGGTGACGTCTTCCTTTGGCTCGACCAGTCCGGAACGTGACGTCAATGGTGACGGCACCGTGAACTCCAACGACCGGACGCTGGTTCTGCGAGCAATCGGACGCAAGCTGAAGGAGGATCTGTTTGCGGATGACTGAAGTATGGCAGTCCTGCCTGCTCCACAAGGCTTCGCTGAATTTCCGCCATCTCTCCACTTTCTCGTTGTGCGTTGCTAGACGAACGCACACGGTGCTTGACCAAAGGTCCACCGGTTGCCATGGTGGAAAAGGGAGACTTGTGGTCTATCGGCTGTGGCCCGGTCAGAGACCGGCCACAACTGAAGATGGCCAAAACGAAGCTTCGGTCGCGTCCATCTTGTCCGGGACGGAGTTTCGCATGACTCGAAGAGCCCCCTTCGCTGCGGAGAACTGGCTGATCCCATGAAACGCACGTCTTTCGCTGGACCCGAGTGTTCGAACAGATCAGTCGTCGGGCCGGCCTGAAGAAAGCGCGAGTGGCAGTGGATCGTCGTTTGCCGCCCGCACAACTCTCTAAATGGGTTTGTTGCCGGACTCCACATACCGCCGCAGACCACCATCAAACACCTGTCGCCATCCTTCGATCGGCGAATCACCGCCCAGGACGCCAAAGCGATCATCGCGAATCTTCAGCAGCGTTCCTGACTCCGTGGGAGCGAGCGTGATTCGCAACGCTGTCACTGCCGGCCCGCCAAACGGTGGAAGCAGATGCCCGGCCAGCAAGAGTTCTTTGCCGCCGTCAACGCCCAGAACGCTGTACCACAGAAGCCCTTCATCGTTGCCAAAATCTTCAAACACGCGTCCACCCACTTTGGCTTCAATGACAAATCTCCGAGTCCGCTCGGAAGTCACAAAATCCATGGGCCACCAGCGCTCTGATTCACACGCCAGCGCTTCCCAGACACGCGCACAGTCTGTCGCAATCGAAACCTCAAATTCCCATGACGCTGATGACACCTGTCCGGACGACATACCGTGTCTCCTGAAATAGCCTGCTGTTCATTCACAAATGGCAGGCGGATTGTTGACGCTGCCTGAGGCTTGTCGCAACCATCCAATAACGTCCCACTCCACCAGAATCCGATTTTTCGGGTTTCATGCAAAGCCAGTCGTTGTCGCCGCAGACGCTGCACGAGTTAGAATGATCCCATGGACCTCGAACGCATCAGAAAAGAGATCGCCTTTGAAGCCGCGCGGTTAATGGCGAACCGCCAGGAATCACGCTACATGGAAGCTCGCTGGCGTGCAGCCCGTTCGATCACTCGCAGCTACCTGC
>VFQT010002709.1_pt1 | contig 17549 bp, 10 predicted proteins | sample 3512381 | NCBI WGS metagenome assembly VFQT01 (sample SAMN10412376, study PRJNA504923) | tailings metagenome | isolation source: Relicate 2 Philex TSF3 active mining site | place: Philippines: Tuba, Benguet | collected 2017-08-29
GACGTAGCGCCTGGCTCGCCGAGTCGCGACAGCTCACCGATCGTTTCGGGGATCGGGGACGCGTTCTCGACCGTCTCCGTTTACAGCGCCGAGACCTGCACAGGCGCAATCCTCGGCTCGGGCACCGTCGGCTCTAACCAGACCTTTGAATTCGCCGTCGAGGTCATTGGGAACGCCAACACGCCGCTCTACGCCCAGGCTTCAGACCTCGCTCTCAACAGCTCCGCATGCACACTACTCATGTCGTATGTGCATGACGACATTGCGCCTACACCGCCGAGATTGCCCTTTCCGCTCATGTCCCCCCAGGCGACTCCTACCCCGGTGATTCGCGGATGTGCCGGCACCGGGGCGCTCGTCGAGGTTTTCAGAGATGCGGGCTGCAAGGATGCGGTGGATAGTGACATCGCCGACAGCATCGATTTCGACTGCGGTGGCACGGACGCCGCAAGCCAGGAGCGCGCCTTCGAGGTGACGTTGCTCGCGGAGGAGAACAAGCCGATACAAATCTACGGACGGAGCTCGGATGCGGCGTCGAACCGCTCTGCCTGCGTGCAACTTGCGACCTACAAGTGGGACACCGAAGGTCCGGGCGAGCCCCTCGTTCGCGCTCCCCGGCCGTTGAGCTGGGACGATCGTCTCGTCGAGTTTCATACCGTGGGAGAGTCGGAACCACTCGGCTATCTGCGCGTCCTCCTCGTGCCAGCGGACTACGAGTTGCCTGCCGATGGCCTGTGCTCCGGTGGAGAGGTCGGTTCGGCGCCCGTCGATGAAGACGGCCACTTCAAAGTCGACTTTCTCGCGCGACTCGACGAGCCCGTCCATGTGGTCTTCCAACCACTCGACTCGCTCGGAAACGAAGGTCGCTGCTCCCCACCCCTCGAAGTCGTTGGCTATGCCAATGTCGCTGCGCATGATGACGACAATGGAATTCCCTTCATCGACCCGGGACAGCTCATCCTGTTTCACCGCCCAGATGGTTCGATTTTCGAGACATCGACGATGGACGGCTACACTCTGGAGGACAAGGGGCCTCGTGCGCTCGTTTTTGCGGGATGTTACGCTTCGACCACCTGGGAACGCGCGGCCTACGAGACCGTGGACCGCTATCTCGACACCATCGGCATCGAGCCCGGGACGGAGCTCGTCTTCCTCCCTCCGAAATCGCGAGAATTCCGGTACTCTCAATACTTTGGCTCTATTTCGGCGACGGTGACGGAAGTCGGAGATTTCCAGAAGTTCTTCGTCTCGAGTTGTGAAGTCGGCTACTTCTTCGGGGGCACGGCCAATGCCAATATTTACGACAATTGCTATGACAAGGTGACCTGTGTCGGGCCGCTCGAAGCCCCGTGCAGTGAGGTCGAATATGAAGCGACCCTGCTCGCGGTCGCTTATGACAATCAAAATGCGCCCCTCGCCTACAGCATGACGACTGTCTCCTGGTTTTCGACCTTGGACGGACTGACCGTGGAGATGCCCGCATGGAAGACTGACTTCCGCGAGACGGACGTGACGCTCACGACCTCGGGAGAAGATCTTGCCTTCGTCGAGGTCGCCCTGAGCCAGTACGGGGGCGGCAAAGAGTTCAAGGTCGATGGCGGGCCACATCAGATGTACGCGAACGCGACCACGAGCTCGACACGGACGATAAGGACCATCCCGGGTCTTGGCGTCGGCTGGCAGCTCAGCATGGCGAGAGGGATGACGGGCCTCGAGGGAGGGCGCAGCGATGGCGGTGCGATGCGGGCAATCCGTTACGAGCGGCGTGCGGGCCCGGCCCCAGCGTCGGTCATCGTCGATGACGCCGAGGACTTCTCTCCCTGGGTGGGGCCAAGAGACGCAGGTGACTTCTCCGACCCCGCGCGGCCGGTCTTTGGCCTGCTCGGACTCGACGCGATGGAGGAACATGACGCGGTCACCGCGACCCTGACCTTCCAGGGCAGGTCGAACCTGAGGTGGCGCTTCATCCAACCAGCCTGGCAGTCAGAGAGTATCCCCTATCCGGAGCTTCCAGGGGCTCTCGAAGATTACATGCCAACGGCCTATGGTGGGGTCTTCAACGGGCAGGTCGTCATGACCGACTTCGACTTTGCCGACGATTATCGGGGAGCCATCAGGACGGTCGGGTCGAAGGTACTCGGTCTATTCGACGAAAGCAGCGGCAAGCCCGAGGAATACCTCCCCGCCGAGGGTTTCTCGGTGAGAGCTACAGGATGGTTCTCGCTTGGCTGCTCAGGTGATTGCCAGGTCAACGCGGCGACGGCGATCGGCAAGTAGGCTCTCAGGCACGCTTTCCCATCGCCTCGAGAATCTTCGAGGCATGGGACACATCCCGTGTGAGCCAATCCGCGAGCACGCGTTCGCGCGCTTCTGAGTCAAGCGACCAGACGAGGCGTGGCACCTCTCTCTCGAGGCGGAGGCGCAATGCGGAGAGCGCAATTCCGAACGAGACGGACACATTGAGCGATTGACTGAAGCCCTTCATGGGGAGGGCGACGCAGAGCTCGGCCGCCTCGAGGATGGCATTGCCGAGACCCAGTCGTTCGTTGCCAAAACAGAGCGCGATTGGCTTGTCGAGGGGGAGGGCTTCAAGGGGAGTGAGGTTCGGCCCGGTCGGGGTGAGCGCAACGATACGATAGCCCTCGAGGGCGCCGATTGCGCTCGCTGCATCCGAGTGAATCGAGAGGTCGAGCCAGCGCTGGGCCCCGAGCGAGGTGGCGCGACCGAGGTCGGTGGGCTCGAATGCATGGCCGACTTCGGGGATGGCATGAATCGACTGGAGCCCGAGCGTGTCGGCAGTGCGCGCGCAGGCGGCGACATTCAAAGGGTCATGGACGCGGTCGAAGAGGGCCGTGAGATGATTCGTGCGCTCGTCGAGGACAGCGTGCATACGAGCGATGCGAGAGGCCTCCACAAAGGGCGCGAGGTACCCGATGACGGTCTTTGGATGAAGCGTCACGGGAGGGACTCGTGCCGGAGAACGAGGTGCGGCTCGCTGCGAAGAGTGCCGAGGATGACCGCGTCGAGGAGACGTTCAGGGTCGAGTGCGTCACCCTCGCGGAGGTCGCGGTCGAGGAGGGTCACCTCGAAGGGTGCACCGATGCGTAGACCGGTCTCGGAAGGCTTCGAAGTCCGGAATCCGGTGACGGGTGAGGCGAGCATGGCACCACGGGAGAAGGCGTCGATGGCCGTCCTGAAATCGAGACGCTCGTCTGGATAGAAGGGCGCAGAGTTGGGCTCGGGCAAGCGCCGGGTGAGGGCCGCGAAGAGCCCGAGCAGGGGACGGTAGGACTCGACAGGGGCGTCGGAACCAAAGGCGAGGCTTATCTGTGCATTGGCGAGGGTCTTCCAGGCGTAGGCTCCTCGGATGCGCAATGGCCCGAGGCGCGCCTCAGCCCAGCGGGAGTCACTCGTTGCGTGGGTGGGTTGCATCGAGGCGATGGCGCCGCTCGATTTGAGGCGCGCGAGGTCCGATTCGAGGTCGAGGACCTGCAGGTGTTCGATGCGATGGGCAAGGCCTGGTCGGACAGCGTGGGCGGCTTCGATGGCCTCGAGGGCGAGGAGATTGCCGCGGTCGCCGATGGCATGGATGGCGACTGGATAGCCGAGGGCTGCCGCGCGCCGGGCCTTTGCGATGAGGGTCTCGGGGTCGGCGAGTTGACCGCGGTGGTGGGGCTCGTCGGTGTAGTCGTCCTTCAAGGCGGCGCCGCGGCTCCCGAGGGCCCCATCGGCGAAGAGCTTGAAGCCTGCGACGGCGAGATCGGGAGAGAGCGCGTGAGGGCCTCGATGTACGCGTTCGGCCCAGGCAAAGGAGGCGTCCGAGTCGTCGAGATACACGACCACGCGGAGGGGGAGGCGAGCCTCGCGTGAGAGGGCCTCGAGGGTCTCGAGCTCGGGGACGCTCGTCGCCATGTCGGTGACCTCGACGAGCCCGACGTCGGCGCAGGCCGTCATGCCGCGGGCGAGGTGGCGTCGGAGGTCGCCTGCGGTCGGAGCAGGTGCGAGGAGCTTCATCCAGGCGGACGGCGGGTCGATGAGGACACCGGTCGGGCGATGGCGTGAGTCACGCAGGACGCGTGTCGCCTGTGGGTCGGGGCCCTCGAGTTCGCGCGCGATGAGGGTGAGTGCAGCGTCATTGAGCCACAAGGCGTGGCCGTCGATGCGGCTCAGGACGATGGGACGGGGGTCGGCGGGGAGGTCGACAGCGGTCGGCATGCCCGACTCGGGGAGCGACTCGGGCCAGAGGGTCTGATCCCAACCGTGGCCTTCGATGACGGCGAGCTCGGGGTGGGCCTTCGCGAAGGCCTCAACCCGAGCGACGACGGCTGCGAGAGAGCCGAGGCCAGTGAGGTCGACCTGCTCCTGCGTGCGGCCGATCCAGGCGAGGTGGAGGTGGGCATCGACGAGACCCGGAAGGGCGAGGGCACCCGGGAGTTCGACGACGGGAAGCCCTCGCGGAGCAGAGGCGACATCGTCATGCAGCGCAGTGATGCGTCCGTCCGAATCGACCTCGACCGCCGCGGCTTGTCTCTGCCCGTCCCAGAAGACGGGACCGACGTAGACCGTGCTGGGCTCGCCCACGGTCGCGCACGCGCCGAGGGTGAGTGTCACGAGGAGGGACTCGGCAATGGGAAATCGGACCGACGCGTCGCATTTCATGGGGCGCGCGTAACATAGGGGCTCGGAGAGGAACAAGCCGGGGCGAGACAGGCCCCGCACCTTTGTGCGGGGGCTCGAGATGGACGCAGAGCCTCAGCGAGTCACGGCCGGCACGAAGGCCTCGCGAAGGAACGACGCGTAGCTGCGCGCTGGATGTCCGCTGAGCTTGTCCACGAAGGTCGTCGTGAAATCGCCCCAACCTTTGGCGTAGGCCGCCGAGTAGTCAGCCATGAGAGCGGCCGCCCAGTCGCCCCAACCGCGCTCGAGGATGGTCGAACGGACCTGTTCGGGGCTGACGGGGATGTATTTCACCTCGCGGCCGAGTGCTTGGCCGAGCAGTCTCGCGACGTCGGCGTACGAGAGGGACTCTGTCCCGGTGAGCTCGTAGATACCGCGGTCCCACTGGGGGTCGAGGAGCACCGCCGCAGCGGCATCCGCGACGTCGCGCACATCGATGAAACCGAGTTTTCCATCGGCGGTGCCCTGGAACATCATCCCCGACGTCATGATGGACTCGGCCGACCCGAAGAGGTTCTGCATGAAGTAGTTCGGGCGGAGGATGACGTAGGGAAGACCGCTGTCCTGGATGGCGCGGTCGGTGCGTCCGTGGCTGCGGGTGTTGTCCGTCGGGCCGTCCTCGGAGGCCTTGATGGCGCTGAGGCGGACGATGCGTGGATGGAACGGTGACTTCTTGGCGACGGCGAGGAAGCGATCGACCATGCCTGCAGCATCGGGGTGCGGCGGGGTGACAAGGAAGACGCTCGTGATGCCATCGAGCGCGGACTCGAGTGTGGCTGGCGTCTCGAAGTCACCTACTGCGAGCTCGACGCCGAGGCTCTCGAGGCTTGCGGCCTTTTTCGGGTCGCGGACGAGCGCGCGGACTCGAACACCTTTTTCGCGGAGCTGTGCCGCCACAAGGGCGGCGGTCTTGCCGGTGGCACCGGTGATGAGAATATGAGCGGACATGGTGAGGGGCTCCCTGGAGTCGGAGAAGGCCGTCCCTCGGCGGGACGGATGGCACAAGGTGGGCTCGAGGGGGATGGAGGACAATCCCAGATTTCGAGGCACACTGTCCCATTTCTGGGACACTTGTTTCCGAGACCTCAGGTGGCGTCGCTCAGGACCTTGACGAGCCTCGGCTCGACGAAATCGATGAAGGCCCGCGTCCGTGAGGGCAGATGTCGGCCACCGACGTGAACGATGTGCAACGGGGTCGGTGGCGACGCGTGGGCCTCGAGAAGTTCGACCAGGCGGCCTTTGCGAAGCGCCTCGTGCACGATGACGCCCGGAAGGCGTGCGATCCCGAGGCCTCGCTCGGCGGCAGTTCTCAAGACGACGAAGTCATCGCTGACGAGGCGGCCGCTGACCGGGACGTCGACCTCGCGCTTGCCGCGGCCGAAGGTCCAGCTTGTCCGGACGGCCGTCCCTAGGCTCGTAAACCTCAGGCAATGGTGGGTCGAGAGGTCTGCTGGGCGCCGAGGAATACCGTGGGCTTCGAGGTAGGCGGGGCTCGCGACGACGCGATAGGTCGAGGCGCCGAGGCGCTTCGCGACGAGCGACGAGTCGGCGAGGGCCCCCGCGCGAATCGCGATGTCGAAGCGCTCGCTGACGAGGTCGACTGGGCGATCGGTGAGATGGAGGGTCACCTCGACCGTGGGAAAGGCCACGAGAAACTCAGCGAGAATCGGACCCAGGCACAATTCACCGAGAGGGACGGTGGTCGTGACGCGGAGCTTGCCACGGGGCGCGCGCTGAAGCTCGACGACAGCCGCCTCGGCAGCCTCGAAACGGGCGATCGCGAGTTCGGCCTCCTCGACGAAGGCCGTGCCTGCGTCCGTGAGGGCGAGGGTCCGGGTCGTTCGCACGACGAGCTGTACCCCGAGCTGTGCTTCGAGCTCACCCACCTTACGGCTGACGGTGGACTTGGGCATGCCGAGCGCCTTCGCAGCACCGCGGAAGCTACCCGCTTGAGCGACACGAACGAGGACGAGGGCGGAGTTGAGGTCTAATAATCCCATAAGTGGGATGATTGATACGAATTCGTATCGATTGTCCACATATGCGCATGTGTTATCACACAGGGCAGGAAATTCGACGGACCCGATTGGGCGTTCGATAGTGTCCGAACCGGGTGGTGGCGACATGAAGCAGTTCCTGACCGTAGTCCTGAGTCTTTGTGTGTGGGCGGGCCTCGCGGCATCGACGGGTTGCTCGTCCTGCGATGAGCCATCCGCGGGCCTCGACTCAAAGACAGATGACGGGGCCGACCTCGGAGACCTCGGCCGTGTGGATCCTCCTCCCTCGAGCGGCGTCGAGGGGCAGGTCATCCTCCCTCGGGGCCTTTCTCCGGAAGGCTCGGTCCTGCTCAATCGCTTCGGACGATTCCCTGTGGCTGCCAACGGACGCGTCACCTTCGAAGCCGCCCGTGACGGCCTGACGCTCTCGCTCCTGCTCCCCCCACAGGGCGATACAGGTGACAAGGCCGGGGGCCTGCTCTTTGCGACGTTGAACCTCGATGAGCGCGAGCCCGTCGAGACACAGCTCCTCGATATGCGCGCCGCCGCGATAGCGCTGACATTGCTCGACCCGCGGACGAGTACGCGCAGTCCGTCCGAGGTCGACGCCCTGCTCGAGACCGCTCAGAACCACCCGAAGATTCGCGCACTCGCCGACATCCTCGGGGCAACCTTCGACCCGAACCGCAACATCACGTCGGACCCGCAGGTCCTCGCCGCCCTCGACGTCGCGACCGACGCGCTGCTTGCCGAACTGAGACACGTCGGCCCCTTCCCGACGACCCACATCCCAGAAGACCTGCTTCACGATGGTCTCGAGCTCGTGCGTCCCATCGCCGTATCGACGCGCCTCATTGCGCTCAGCATCGACGACGGCCACCTTGCATTTTCGCCATTGCCGCTCGTCCCCAACAGCCTCGTCCTCGATGTCCACGAGGTCGATCTCCAGCAGACCCCACATGCCGATCGCGGAGCCCTCTTCGAGGGCGAAGACATCGCCCTCGGCGCCCCTTTCGACCTCGACTCCCCCATCCCCACCGACACCGTCCTTGCGGTCTCCGCACGCTTTGGCGACGACGAATCCGAGACCCTCCTTGCCAACGAGCTCAGCGCCCGCTGGGCCCCGCGCATCTCTCCATGCGCCGAGCCTCCTCCGCCCGGATTCGATGCCGCCATCGCCCACGCGCTCGCCTGCCCGGGCGCGACCGAGGCCGAACGCGAGGCTGGCCGCCGCATCACCGCGCTCGGCCGCACCCTGTCCCTGCGCACCCTCGCCCGCCACGCTTCGAGCCCACTCGGCGCTGGACTCGACCGGGCTGGTGCCTGGACAGCGGTCTCCGAAAAGAGCCTGACAGACCGCATCTACATCGTCTCGGGAGACCCCTGGACCCCGCGCCCCACGCTCGCAACCGCCCCGGTGTCTCCCCTGTCACCTGGCGACACCGTCGCTGTCGGCGGCCACCTCGTCACCCACCCGAGGACCGTCCTCCTCCTCGAAGACGCCGCTGGACGCCGCGTCCGTCCGCACGTCTCGCCGTCCGAAGACCTCGTCGAGGTCGACATCCCCGATGGCCTCGCAGGCGCCATCACCCTCGTCGCGATTGCCGATGGCGGGACAGGCCGCCTCCCGCTCGGCGAGATGCGTCACGAAGTCTCACGCTTCGTCCCTGCCGCCATCTCCGGCCCGGCAACAGTCCGCGTCGAAGGCCGCGGCTTCTACCCCGGGCTCGTCCTGACGCTCGGCACGACGACGATCACCGCCCCCGCCGACACCACCGAACGCGCCTTCACCGTCGACATCGACCCCGCGAATTTCAACGCAGATACGATGACTTATGGCACCGCCACCCTGACGCGCCTGACCTCGCTCGCGGTCCTCGAACCGACTGGCGACATCTCCCTCCAGGAGGGGGAGAGCCTCATCGCGACGCTCTCTGGCCTCACGCCTGACGCGCCCCTCACGGTCGAAACCCAATCCCTCGCCCTGCCCGTCCGCATGCTTAGCCCTGGCCGCTCGGAGGGACGCGCCATCGCCAACATCGACACGACCGGTCTCTCGCCTGGCGCGCACACCCTCACCTTTGCGGTCGGCACGCGCACGACGACGCTCCCCCTCACGATCCGCGGACGTCCTACCCTCACCCGCGACATCCGCTTTCGCGCGCCGACCGAGTCTTCGCGGGCCATCGAGCTCTCGCGAGCGCTCGGGATCGCCAACGGCACGCTCGTCGTGTCAGGCCGGTTCCAGCGCGTCGACATGGGCTTCAAGCTCGGCAACGTCTGGCATTGCCCCCTCGATATCAGCCCCGACGAGGCGGCTATCCCGCCCGCGTCTTGCTCGTCGACCTACGTCCGCTGCGACGAGGGCTGGTATTGGGACACCGTCTCGAATCCCGATCGCTGGCTCACCGTGACGAGGCCGCCCGGACGCGGCTCGACGGGGGTCCGCTGCCCGGTCATCGAGGGGCCGAACACCTGGGAGGGGATGGCTCCCGAGAATGTCTTCGACCACGTGACGACCGAGGACGCGGTCGGACTCGGCGGCCAGGTGCTGACGGGCCCGATGGTCAAGCTCACGCTCCCGAACGCGCGCGGCGGAGGACTCACCGTCACCGAAGTCGCAGGCAAGCGCAACGACGTCGTCCTCGATCTCGTCATCGGCGAAGCCTACTCGACCTCGAATTTCCCGGTCCTCACGCTCGATGGAGCGGTCGGCGTGCGCGGCAGGGTCACGATCGCAGCGGCTCCCGGCAATTGCAAGGTCGGCCTAAGAATCGTCGATGCGCAAGATGTCGACCTCGAATCGCTGAGTGTCGAGGGATGCGAAGTGGGGGTCGAGGTCGTCCGCTCGAGCGACGTGCGCCTTGGTCGTCAGGACGCGCCCGCCATCCTCGGCGATGGTCGAGATGGTTTGAAAATCGAGGAAAGTCGGGACGTGGTCGTCCACGTCGAAGCAGCAGGATTCGAACGGGGTGTCGTCATCAGCGACAGCCAGCGCGTGGGCTTCTCCGGGGCCCTCGCAGACATGAGCCTTGACGCGATAACACTCGCGGCGAGCACCGGTCTCGTCGGACCTCTCGGAGTCGGGGCACCAGGGAACGGCGCGTCGGAGGGTCGAGGTCTCGTCATCTCTGGCGGTGAGGTGACGCTCGTCGATGTCGCGTCCGTGTCAGACGTCTTCTTTGAAGAGGCCATCGTGCAGGCACAGCGGCTGTCACTCGGCGTACTCCCAGACGGGACGACGTCTGACAGCGCGAGCCTCTCGGTAAGCGGCGGCTCCCTCGAGACGAACGACCTCGAGCTCGTCGGTGCCATGACTATCGAGGGTGCGAACCTGAAAGTCCAAGGGCTCGAAGGTCAGAGCGAGGGCTGTCTCATCACGCTTCGCGAGGGCTCTGAAAGCCACGTGTCCGATGTCGAGGCTGACGGCACCCTGTGCCTCGAAGGCGGACGACATGCGCTCGTGAGGGTCTCGGGTACAGAGGTCGACGTGAGCGGGCTCGAATCCCTCGAGATGCTCGACAGCTCGCTCGAAGGCTCGGTGTCCCTCGAGGACAGCCATGCCTTCCTGCGCCATGTCGAAACCCCAACCCTCGCGGTCTCTGACCGTACACAAGAAGACACCACCACAACCCTCGTCGACAGCCAAATCACCAATGATACGTCATTCATTTCGGATGCTTTTGAATCAGGCATCGTTTTCCTGGAGAACACCGAAAGCCTCAAACTTTCGGCCATTGGCGGCCTGTGCGTCGCGCTGCGCGGAGCGGTGTCCGAGCTCGACGCTCGCGATGGCCGCGTCGTCGTCGAGGACGCTGCAATGACGAAGGTCAGTCTGGATGACGTCGACGCGAGGCTCGAGGTCGAAAAGGTCTCCGACTTCGAAGCGCGCGGTACGGGGCGCGTGAGCCTCGAAGCCTCGAACGGTGAACTGAAGGGACGCCTCGGGGTCTCGGATTTCGACGGCCTCCTGAGAGTGCACGGCGGGCGTTGGGCCTTCGAGGGCATGGACGCGAGGGGGTTCGACGTCGAGGATGCCACACTCGAAGTGGTGAACCTCACTCGAGTCGGGCGCGGCCGCATCGACGAGAGCGAGATCACAGGCCCCTTTGACATCCAAGGCGGCGAGACCCTCGAACTTTCGGGCCTCCCCTCATCACGGCTCATCGGGGGCCGCGACATCACCCTCATCAGGCCGAAGGCGGGCGCAGACATCGCCCTCGAAGGCCATCCTCGGGCCATCACCTCCTTCGGCGCGGTCTCCCCGAGCCCTGCGCCTGGGCTTCCGACGGGCGACGTCGCCGTCGTCAAGCGCGATGACGGGAGCGCCTTTGCGGTCGTCTCGGGCGTCCCCGAACATGCGCTCGTGAAGCTCGCGAGGCGCGCAGGCGGGGTCAGCGCCCCCCTCGGCTGGGCCTTCGCACGACGTGGCGTCGCGCGCTTCCCGGACGTCGAGCTCGCCGACACGGCAGGTCTCGTCGCGTCGGTGACGGTCGATGGCCTGACAGGTCCCTGGGCAGACATGCCGATGGCATCCTGCACAGCCTCTCCCGCGCCTGCGGGCGACGAAGCCGCCGCCTCCGAAATCCTCGTCCACTACGACGAGACCCTGCCTGCAGACGTCGTGACACTCGCACGTTGCGGGACCCTCGAAGCGAGCATCTCGAGCGCGGACGATGCCTACGCGCTGAAGCTCGGCGACGGCGAGCTCATGCGCGCCGCGATGATTTCCGGACTCGCCTTCTCGTTCGATTGCGCCGCACTCGCATGGGTCGCAGAAGGCGTCATCGGTGAGACCGACCTGCGCCATGACGTCTACGTCGCGGACACGGCGACAGGCGTCGTGACCCGTCTCACCCGCGACGCAGCCATCGAAGAGGGCACCTTCCCAACCGTCAACGCGGTCTGGTTCGGCCGCGAAGATGGCGGCGATACGGCCCTCGCGCACGTCGATCTCGACGCGGGAGCCCTCATCGTCGACCTCGCGCTCGCTGGTCGAGACCTGAGGAGCCCCCGACCGTCCCCCGAGGGAGACCGCGTCGTCCTGCTCGCCTGCGAAGGCGCCTGCGGTCTCGGAGAATATGACATCGCTTCGAGCACTTACCGCCCCCTCGGAGTCGACGATGGCTGCGAGCTCGAGGCGCCATGGTGGGTCCCGAACTTCGGAGACTCCTACCTCGTTATTTTGCGCGGCCCTCGAGACGGCCCGCTCGTGCCGGTGAGCACGACCGCGAGCGGCATCGTCCGAGGCAGGCTGTGAGCCCCCCTTCGCGGTCCAACTCCGGGACGGACTTGTTCTTGCTCCGAGGGGATGAATCCGCTCACACGATTCGTTGCGCACCTGGAACCGTTCCCCGACGCACGGATTGAAGGGTCGACTGGAGGCGCCGATGAAACGCTGGTTGCTACCGATTTGCATGTCCCTATTGTCGAGCTGCGATGACGCGCGCGCAGAGAGACATGGGCCTCCGTGGGCTCCAGCCACGACCATCGGCGAGCTTCAGACTCCCACCGGATTCGTGCGCGAAACGGTCGCCGAGGACACCTTCGGCGGCTGGCTCCGAACGGTGAAGCTGCGTACGAGCGACGGTCCGCTGTTGCTTTACGATGGCACGCCGAAACCCAATCAGAGCGCGCATTTCGCCATTCTCGACATCGATGTCGGACCGCGCAACCTGCAGCAGTGCGCGGACGCCATCATGAGGCTTCGCGCCGAATACTTCTTCGCGAACGGGCGCGCCAAGGACGTCGCGTTCAACTTCACGAGCGGCCACCGCGTCCCGTTCTCGCGCTGGGCGAAGGGAGAGCGCCCGGTAGTCAAGGGCCGGCAGGTGGTCTGGCAGAAGAACGGACGTGGGGATTCGAGCTACGCGTCGTTTCGAAAATACCTCGACAAAATCTTCGAGTACGCGGGCACGGCCTCGCTCGCGAAAGAGCTCGAGTCCGTCTCGTCCCCCGACGACCTGCGTGCAGGTGACGTCTTCATCATCGGGGGCTTCCCCGGACACGCGATGCTCGTCGTCGATACGGCCCGAAATCTGAAGACCGGCAAGCGTGTCTTCATGCTCGCGCAGAGCTATATGCCCGCGCAGGAAATCCACATCGTGAAAAACCCGATGTCCCAGGGCCTTTCGCCATGGTTCGAGGTGACTCACGAGGGGCGGGTCGAGACGCCAGAGTGGACCTTCGAATGGTCCCAGCTCGAGCGATTTCCAAAGTAATCACACCGTCGTTTCCTACCCGAAGAACGCCGGCACGAGCTCATCGGCGGGGCCCTCGTGACACTCGGTGAAGAGCCGTCTCGCGTCGTCGAAAATCTCGAGGTTCAAAAGGACGCGGCGGGCAGAACAGAGGGCCGCCCACCGGACGAAGCTCGCCGCGGGCGAGACCTGTCCCGAGGTGCCAATCGCGACGAACAGGTCGCAGTCGCGAAGCGCCCTCTTCGCGGTGTGCTCGGCGTCGACGGGTATCTTCTCTCCGAAAAGGACGATATCGGGGCGCATCCGCTCGCCGCAATGGTCCATGGGTGAATCCCCCTGCGGCTCGAGTGTGTCGCCACAGCGCTCGCAGCGCACCCGGCGCAACGACCCGTGGAAATCGCACACCGCGGGGGAGCCCGCCGCCTGATGCAGTCCGTCGACGTTCTGGGTGATGAGGGTAAAGCGCGTCTCGTAGGGGAGCCCCTCTTCGAAGGCGGCAAGCGCGCGGTGGGCAGGCGTTGGAGAGGCCGAGAGCACCGCCTTGCGCAGGCCCCAGAAGAAGTCGAGCGCTTCCTCTCGGCGGGTCGCGAGCGCAGAGACGTCAGAGAGTTCGGCGAGCCGCGGGTCTGTCCAGAGGGCGCCAGGCCCCCGATAGAGAGGCAAACCCGCGCTGTGTGAAATCCCAGCGCCAGTGAGGACGACGATACTGCGGTAGCGTGTGAGGTCCATCGGAAAGCTCCAGCGGGCGTGAGTGCGAAGAAATGGAGCGAAGCGTCCGAGAGAAGTCAAGGATGGGCTCGCTATATGCCGCAGGACGCCGCAGCATGTCTCCCGATTGACAAGCCCACGTCGACGCGGCACTGGGCGGCTATGAATCGCGCTGCAAATTCCCCCTTCTATGCTGTTGGACTCGTCGTCCTGCTCGCCGCCTGCGGCAGCGAATCCACCACCCCCGATGGCGATTCGCAGTCCGATGCCACCGATACCTCTGTCACGGGCCCCGACACCTCGGTGGAGGCCTCGGCTGATGCCAGCGCAGACAGTGGAGTCCTCTCGGACATAGGCGACACCCTTTCACCGTCTGACCTGAGCGACACCCTTTCACCGTCCGACATGAGCGACACCGCTTCGCCGTCCGACCTGAGCGACAGCTCTGAAAGCGGCCCCTGCCCCTTTGGCACGGTCTGCGCCTCGGGCTGGTGCATCTCACCGCGGACGACGAACCAGTGCGTCACCGACGCGGACTGCCCGGGGAGCGCGACCTTCTGCAACCCCGAGGCGGTCGGCGGGATCTGCCTTGGCTGCGGCACCGACAGCGACTGCCCGATTGGGGCCGTCTGCGGCGTCGCCGGGGCCTGCGCCTTCGAGTGCGAGTCCGACGGGGATTGCCCGAACGGCACCTGCTATACCGCGCAAGGCCTCTGTGGCCAGCGCCGCTGCAGCGTCGATGGCGACTGCCCGAGCGGGACGGCCTGCCTCGAAGGCGGACTCTGCGGTCGCGTGAGCTGCCCCGACCCGTGTGCGCCAAACCCTTGCGATGCGATAAACCGCAGCGTGTGCGTCGCGGAAGGCACGGGCCACCGCTGCGAGTGCGACCCGGGCTATACGCTCGACGCGAACGGGGCCTGCGTCCTCCCCGACCCGGGCCCATGCACCGGCGGCCTCTCCTGCCTCGGCTCGCGCTGCGCAGACGCCGACGCAAACGGCTTCCAGTGCGCCCTCGACTCCGACTGCGGGGCGGGCCAGACCTGCAGCACCGCGCTCCCCTCCGGCATCTGCACGGGCTGCGCGTCCACCGACGATTGCCCCGCGGGCCACACCTGCCTTGCAGGCCGCTGCCTCGCCTCCTGCACGAACGACAGCGGCTGCCACCCCGGAATGCGCTGCAACAACGGCTTCTGCGGCCAAAAGCTCTGCACTAACAACGCCGACTGTGGCCCCGACCACGACTGCGACCTCACCGCCGCCGAGCCCCGCTGCGTCCGACGAGCCTGCGACTAGACTCTCGAGACGAGACGGCCCGAGCGACTCGTGTCACCGGCATGGCCTCAGACGCGAGAGGGGGCCTGAGACCCAGCGGAATGGCGGGCCCCAGGCCTCGCTCCAAGTAGTCGGCCAGCTCACCGGCCCTTCATGACGCGGCGCGTCATCACCGCGGACGACACGCCAGGCCCCTTCAGGCGTCGGTCGGGGACGGGCCGCGAGCGCCTCCGACGCGGCCCTGAAAAACGCACGGTCCTCCTCATGCGACGACGACGGGCATGGGATGTCCTCCCAGGAGAGCGCGTCGAGCTCGGGGAGCGAGTGGCCGACCTCGCCCGCTATCCCGAGCCAGAGCGCCTTGATCCAGGGCTCGGGCCGCTGCGCCTCTCCGAGGAAGGCCATGTGTCGGCCCGCGAGGTGCTGCTCCCAGCCAAGGGCCTCGAAGTGGTCGGCGAGCCCCGTCGGCAGGATGTCCCGCCAGGGGACGCGCCCGCTGTGCGCCAAGACCACCGGAACAAATCCAAGGGCGCGAATGAAGTGCTCTCCCACCTGCGTAAACCAACCCGCCCCATAGAGCGCCACCGCGTCGTCTTCGCGCGAAACCACGAGCTCAGGGGCGACACGTGCGCCGAGGACCGCCGCGATGCACTCATCGAGGTACGGCGGACCGAGGGCGTCGCGGTTGCGTTGGAGGTGAGTGAACTCGTGGAGAAACACTCCAGAGAGGCGCCTGTCGATGACGGACTCGATGCCGCCGTCTAGTTCTGCGGCATAGGCCCGAAGGTCGAGCTCGCTCGTGTACAGCGGCGCCGAATACCGTCCGTAGTAGGTCTCGCTGAAGAGCTCCGCGAGTGTCCGGCCAGCGACGAGCTCGACCGCGTCACTTGCGCCCCGGAAGACCGCGAGCATTTCGGGTGACACCCCGCACTCGCGGAGCACCCGGAACAATCTCTCGAAAATCGAGACAAATCGGGGAAAGCGTCCGGGCTCGAGACGCTCGTGAAGAAGGCTCGCCTGGACCCCGCATCGTCCAAGGACCTCGACCCGCCGTCGCTGCAAGACCTCGCAGTGATAAAGCTCGAGCATCGCTCGTTGGCTCTCGTCCCCCTCAGAGAGGGCTCGCACGATGAGCCGCTCGAACGCCGGTGGCAATGCGGGTGATGGGACGTCGGCGACGAGCTCGCCCGCCTCCGAGAGCGCTTCTACAGCGTCGTTGAAGGCCCTCGAGAGCCTCAGGCCGAGCCACTGCACTTCGTCTGAACGAAAATCGTCGCCTTCACTGCGCATCCATCGAGGGTTAGCACACGCTTGCAATTTACGCCCATCCCCCCAACACTCAGAGCGTCATGACACGTCGCCCCACCACCACCATCCACGCGCTCTGCGCCCTCGCGACGGTCGCCCTGCTCGGCTGCCAACCGAGAATCGGACCCGCCGAGGCGCTCACTGCCGAATCTCCGGCCTGCCGCTTCGAGCCCCTCGCACCCGGTCTCGAAGACGACGCCGAGCTTCGTCTTCAAGCCCATGGTCGCCTGCTCGGCATTCTCAACGCCACCCCGCGAGCGATGCGCTACACCGACAAGGTCACGAGCGACGGCTACAGCGTCCGGTCCTTCGCAGGCACCCTGGTCCTCGGTCTCGGACTCCTCGGCATCGGCGCGCTGATAGCCGCGCTGCTGCTCACCTTCGGCCTCACCTTCGGACCGAAGCGACCCCGCTCGCGCTGGCCCGAACGCATGGCACAGGCCATCGCGACCGAGGTCAACCAAATCCGCGCCCTCAACAAGGCGAAAGACGCGCTGCTCACGGCCATCATCGCCCGTTTCGACACCCTCCTCGGCTCGGCTTCCTCGCGCGCCGAAACCCTTCTGAAGCAGGCAACCCCGCTTCTTGTGAGCGCCGACTCGGCGACGTCCACCGCCAAGCTCGACCTCCTCGAGCGCCAGCTCGCATCGATCCTCGCCCAGCTCGAACACCTCCACCTCCACCTCCTCGCCTGGCAGGAGCGCCAGCACGACGCCGACCGGGCGGCCCTCGAAGCCCAGATGGCGACCGTCGTGAACGAGCTCGGCGCCGCCGTGCAAGCCGCTCAGGAGGCCGCATGACCCGCATGCCCCAAATGACCCGCATCGGCCTCCTCGCCCTCGTGACCCTCATCGCGTGCGACCGCAGCGAGCCCGACGAGCCCGCTCCCGCCGCCCCCCGCGACCCCCTCGCCGAGGCCGTCGAAGCCTTCGGAAAGGCCCAGCAAGAGCTCGCCCAGGTCCAGCTCCAACGCGGCTACCAGTGCGGCTGGCAGCAGGGCTACACCAGCCAGGTGGCCGCCGCCCGCAAGGACGGGCCGGCCCGCTTCCGCAGCGACGCCCTCGGGACGGCCTACGCCTGGGGCGTCGTCTTCCTCGTCATGGGCTTTCTCGGCACCTTCGGCCTCGCCTGGCTGCTCCCGCGTCTGCGCCGCCGCCCAAAGCCTCCGACCCGCGAGCGAACAACGCCCCCGACCTGGTCGCGCTGGTTTATTGACCTCTCGGTCCAATCCCTCAAACGCATCGGCCGCCTGCTGCGCGTCGAGTCGTTCGACCCGACGCTCGCAAACGAACGCCAACGCTGCGGCGAACTCCTCCACGAGAGCGAACGCCAGCTCGACATCGCGCTCCACGCTCTGAAAACGCTAGCCGCCGAACGGCCCGAACGC
>VFQT010002711.1_pt1 | contig 17544 bp, 14 predicted proteins | sample 3512381 | NCBI WGS metagenome assembly VFQT01 (sample SAMN10412376, study PRJNA504923) | tailings metagenome | isolation source: Relicate 2 Philex TSF3 active mining site | place: Philippines: Tuba, Benguet | collected 2017-08-29
CCCTCACCACCCGGCGAAGGGCGCGATGTCGGCGTCGCTGACCGAGTCGGCCTCGGCGATCGCCCGCGTGATGGCCTCGATCGCGATCTGGCACTCACGTGCGCTGATCGTGAGCGGTGGGGTGACCTCGAGCACGCTCCCCCCGACGTAGAACACGATGACGCCGAGCTGCCAGGCGCGGAAGACGACCCGGCGGGCGAACGCCGGATCAGCCTCGCCCGTGACCGGGTCGACGATCTCCACGCCGATCGTGAGGCCTCGCCCGCGCACCTGGCCCATCCGCGCGGAACGCCCGGCCTCGAGCCCGGCGATCAGCGTCTCCCCGTGGACGCCTGCGGCCGCGACCAGGCCCTCATCGTCGATGGTGCGCAGGACGGCCCGGCCGGCGGCGGCGCACACCGGGTTGCCGGCGGTGGTGAGCAGGGCACTGGCCGTGGGCCCGTCGAGGACCCAGTCCGGGCCGACGGCGGCCGACAGCGGCAGGCCGCCCCCGAGCACCTTGCCGAACGTGATGATGTCCGGCTCGATCCCGTCATGCTCGTAGGCATTGCGGTCACCGGTGCGTCCCAGCCCGACCTTGACCTCGTCGACGATCAGCAGGGTTCCGGCTGCACGGCAGGATCGAGACAGGAGTTCGAGGAAGCCGTCCGGCGGGATGAGCAGCCCGCCGTCGGACTGGATCGGCTCGACGATGCACGCCGCGTAGGCGCCGGTGGCCAGCGCATCACCGATCTGCCGCTCGAGGTGGACGAGGTCCTCGGGCGTGCGCGGGTACGGCAGGAAGGTCGTGTCCGCGTCCGGTGCGGCCCCTGCCTCGACATGGACCCCGGACACGGCCATGGCCAGTCCGAGGCCACCGTGGTACCCGCCGGTGAAGGCGAGCAGCCCACGACGACCTGTCGCGAGCCGTGCGCACCTGAGCGCGACATCGTTGGCGTCGGTGCCGCAGTTGCCGAGGTAGACCCGTCGACCGGAGACGTCCGCGGTGATGGAGGTGCGCATCAGGAGGTCCTCGGCGAGGCCCACCGTGTGGGGGTTCACCGACGAGATGGCACCCGTGCCCGGTGGGGAGGCGATGGCGTGCTGGACGGCGGCCACGACCGCGGGATGGCCGTAGCCCAGGCCGGCCGCGGTCCAGGAGGCACTGAGATCGAGGAGCTGACGCCCGCCCTCCTCCAGCAGGTACGAACCCGAGCCCCCGGTGACGGCCAGCGGGAAGAAGCGGAGCTTCTCCGCCCCCGCGACCGCCCGGTCGTCGCGCGCGAGCAGGTCCATGCCGGCTCGCTCAGTAGACCGAGGCGTAGGCGCGGCAGCGTCCCGGTGCGTCCAGATCCCGGACCGACTCCAGCTCGCCGCGACGCACGGTGATGGCGGTCTCGACGAGGTCGGGGGCGAACCACGAGCGGGCGATGTCGTCCTTCAGGAACGCCTCGGTCGCCTCGTCGAGAGTCGCCGGGAGCGGCGGGAACGTCGAGTCGTCGATGTGACCGGTGAGCACCGATTCGAGCGAGAGGTTCCGGTCGAAGCCGTCGCACATGGCGTTGATCAGCGCGGCGAGGACGAGGTGGGGGTTCGCGGTGGCGTCGGCCGCCCGGTACTCGAGGTTGAACGACCGTGCGGGGTCGCTGCCCGGCGGGAGGGCCGACACGCGCACGAGCGCCTCGCGGTTGTGGAGGCCGACGAAGGCGCCCGCTGCGCTCCACCGATGCGGAGTGAGACGCAGCGCCGACACGTGACTGGGCGCCGTCCACATGATCAGCGCGGGTGCGTGCGCGAGGATTCCCGCCGATGCTGCGGACGCCAGGCTCGACAGGCCCTGGAGCCCCGACGGGTCGTACGAGACGGGCTCGTCACCGCGCCACAGCGACATGTGGACGTGGACTCCGTTGCCCACGGCATCCGGATGGAGCAGCGGAGCGAACGTCGCCCGCCGGCCGTGCATGCGAGCGACGGTGCGGACGATGTCGCGCACGAGCACCGCGGTGTCGGCAGCGGTCATGGCCGGCTTCGGCTTGACCGTCACCTCGAACTGGCCCGGGCCGTACTCCGGCAGCCAGTTCTCCCAGTCGATGCCGGCGGCTGTGAGCGCCTGCCGCGCCGCAGCGCCGAACGGCTCGCCGTCGGCCAGACCCTGGAGCGTGAAGGCACCTGCCCCCTCGCCGTTGCCGTCCGCATCGACGAGCGCGAACTCGTGCTCGAACGCCGCCACGATCTGGAGGCCGTGATCGGCGTCCAGTCGCGCGATGGCCCGGGCGAGGGCGGCGCGCGGACAGCACTCCCACGGGGTGCCATCGGGCAGGGTCTGGGTGGCGAGGAACACCTGCGCCGACCCTCCGGGCAGCGGGATGGTCGCCTGCGTCGACATGTCGGGCAGCAGCCGCAGGTCACCGAGCGCCCCGAAGGGGTTCGGCTCGATCAGGTGGCCGAAGGCGTTGATCGCCAGGTCGGCCGGCACCCAGCCCACGCCGGAGGCGGGCTTGAGATCGGCGAGAGGCAGGGCGCGCCCGCGCGTCATGGCGGCGAGGTCGTTCGTCACGACGAAGGCCAGGGTCGAGTCGGTCATCACATGCTCCTCAGACGATGGGGACGACGTCGATGGTGCCCGACGCGAGGTCGACGGTCAGAAGGTGACCGTTGTCGAGCGGGCGTTGGTCGGGAGCATGGGGGCGCACCCCCATCGACCACGCACTCACCACCCCATCGTGCACGCCCCAGGTCAGGTGGAAGTAGTCCTCGTCCACGTCGGGCGACCGGTTCTCGGGCTTGTGGAGGCAGGCGACCGCCAGGGTCGTCGGCGTGAGGATCATCGAGTTGATCGAGGTGAAGGCGAAGTCCGCGAGGAGCTTGGCCGTGTGCCGGTAGGCGTCGACCACGTCACCGTCAGCACGGCGCAGCTCGGTCATCAGCACGCCGAAGTAGCGCTCGCTGTCGGTGTTGCCGCGGAACTCCGCCTGCAGGTCGGCGTCGACATGCGGCAGCAGGGCAGCGGACTCCGGGACCATCCCGTTGTGGATGAAGGCCACCGTGCCGCCGGGGGTCGAGGTGAGGAAGGGATGGGTGTTGCCCAGGCTCACCTCGAGGCCCTCGGTGGCCCAGCGCAGGTGGACGAGCCCCGCCGTCGCGGCCTCGTCCTGCATGACCCTCCGGAACTCGGCCGACAGACGGGCCGGCTCGGCACCGCGGACGACGGCGATCTCGGTGCCAGCGGCCGCACGGGCGTAGCCCCATCCGTCGCAGTGCACCCGGCTCAGCTCGGCGAGCTGGTCGGCGTCGGCACCGAGGACCTCACGCGGGGTGAGAGGCGTCTCGCTGCGCCAGGCGAGTAGTCGGCACATGGCTTCGCTGATCCCTTCTAGACCTTCTCGGCCACTCGTTTGCCGAACAGGCCGTTGGGGAAGAACGACAGGACGACGATGACGAGGACGAACGCGAGGGCGTCGCGGTACGGCACCAGGCCCTCGGGCAGCCAGGTCTGGAGGGCGATCTCGATCGCCGCCAGCAGATAGCCGCCGAGCACCGCTCCCGGCAGCGACCCGAGCCCGCCGATGACGACGACGACGAAGGCCGCGAGCACCGGCTTCAGGCCCATGAGCGGGTCGACCGAGCCGCGCTGCATGACCCACAGCACACCGGCGATGCCCGCCAGCAGGCCGGAGATCAGGAAGGCGACGGCGATCAGGCGGGATCCCCGGAAGCCCATGAGGCGGACGGTCTCGAAGTCGTCGGCCGCTGCCCGGATCGCCCAGCCCCATCGACTGCGATCGAAGAAGGTCTTCAGTGCGACCAGGCACACCAGGGACGTCACGATCGAGATGGCCTGGATGATCGAGATCTGCGCGTTGCCGATGGGGATCGAGCCGGTGAAGATCGACGGCACGGGCACGGCCTGGCCGCGTGCCGAGATGAAGTTCTGGAACACGACCTGCAGCAGCATGGCCACCGCGAAGCTCGTCATGAGCAGGGTCGCGGCGTTGGCACTGCGCACCGGCCGGAAGGCGGTGGCCTCCATGATCACCGCGGCCAGGCCGCCGACCAGTGCGGCGGCGAGCACCGACGCCCAGAACGGCACCCCGAGCAGGATCCCGGCGAGCAGCGTGTAGCCGGCGAGGGTCATCAGCTCGCCGTGCGCGAAGTTGATCAGGCGGAGCACGCTGAAGACGACCGCGAGCCCCAGCGCGAGCAGGGCGTAGGTGCCGCCGAGGCTGATGACGTTGACGACGTACGTGATCACGGAGTCCACGGCTATCCCCCCGCCCCGAGGTAGAAGTCCTTGACGTCATCGGAGTCGCGCAGGTCCGCCGAGCGACCGGACAGCACGATGGTGCCGTTGGCCATGGCGTAGGCCCGGTCGGTGAAGTTGAGCACCCGGACGACCTCCTGCTCGACGATCAGCATGCTCAGGCCCTGCTGCTTGAGCTCGTTCAGCAGCTCGTACACCCTGTCGACCAGGGTGGGCGCGAGGCCGAGCGACGGCTCGTCGACGAGCAGCAGGTCCGGCTTCGACATCAGGGCGCGCGCGATGGCCACCTGCTGCTGCTCCCCGCCCGACAGCGTTCCCGCGGGCTGGTTGCGCCGCTCGGCCAGGATGGGCAGCTGCTCGAGGAGCCGGTCGTAGACGGCCTTGTCACCGGAGCCGCGACGCGCCCCGAGCATGAGGTTCTCGTGGATGGTCAGCTGCGGGAAGAGCTTGCGCCCCTCCGGCACCAGGGTGAGCCCGCGACCGACGATGCGCTCGCAGGCCACCCCGGAGATGGCCTCCCCCTTGAAGGAGATCTGCCCGGTCGACTTCACCAGGCCCACGATGGCCCGCAGAGTCGACGACTTGCCCGCCCCGTTCGGGCCGAGGAGGGCGACGGCTTCGCCCTCCTCGACCCGGAGGCTGCAGTCACGCACGGCCCTCACACCGCCGTAGCTGACGGTGAGGGACGTGACGTCCAGCAGAGTTGCCTTGCTGTCCATGGTGCTGTTGTGCTCCCTACGCTGCCGGGACGGTAGCGGGATCGGGAGCGACGACCGCGACGAGCGAGCGCTCGCCGCCGGCCACCTGGACGAGGGTGATCTCGCGGATGGCCATGCGGTCGCCACCCTTGAAGCCGATCGACCCGGTGATGCCCTCGACGCCCTCGAGGTTGGTGATGGCGTCCTTCAGGGCAACGGGATCGCAGCTCTGCGCCTGCGTCACGGCAGCCTCGAGGATCTTGCCGAGCTCGTAGCCGGTGATGGCGTAGATGGTCTCGGGATCCTTGCCGTACTTGGTGTTGTACTTGGCGAAGAACTCACCCATGGCGCCCTCGTTCTTCAGGATGCCGGCGGTCGTGTAGACGACGCCCTCCGCCGTCTCGCCGAGGGCGAGGGTCGTCGGCGAGTCGATGCCGTCGGTGCCGAGGACGGCGGCCGTGATGCCCGCGCCCCGGATGGCCTTCAGGAAGGTCGGGAAGTCGGGCTCGTAGGCCGGGGTCATGATGACGTCAGGCTGCGGGTTCAGCGCCTTGATCTCGTCGGCGATGACGTTGAAGTTGGGCTGGCCCATCGAGTAGGTGCCCTCCCCCACGACCTTCCCGCCGTTGGACTCGAAGGCCGCCTTGAAGTAGCGGGGCAGGTTCGAGGTGTAGGCGCTGTCGGGCGAGCCGAGCGTGTAGGCCGAGGTGTAGCCCTGCTCGGTGGCGTAGTCGGCCAGGACGCGAGCCTGGGCGTTGTCACCGAACGCGTTGGAGAACATGAAGTCGCCGACGGCCACCGGCAGGACGGGCGAGGAGCCGAACCACGACATGGCCGGCACCTGGGCCTCCTGGGCCAGCTGACCGGCCGCGATGGAGGGATCGGCGTCTCCGGGGGTGATGAGGAAGCTGATGCCCTCACCGAGCAGCTCGGCGCCGACGGTGGCCGACTGGGCCGCATCGGAGCGAGTGTCCTTGACGATGGTCTCGACGGGGAACTTGCCGTCGATGCCGCCGTTGGCGTTGGTCTCGTCGAGCCAGATCTGGAATCCCTCCAGGTTGGGCACGTCGACGTAGGCGAGGCCGCCCGTCTGGCCGGTGGCGATGCCGACCTTGACCGTGCATGCCTCGCCCCCGGCAGTGGCCTCCTCCGCCGCTGCCGAGCCCTCGGGAGCCGCTGCAGCGGACTCCCCTGAATCGGAGGATCCGGATGATCCGCACGCAGCGAGCAGCAGTGTGCTTGCCGCCACGGCGACCAGAGCCCCCGTCACCCTGCGGTGATGTGACCTACTCATTGTGGTTTCCCTTCTGTGTACCGGCGGCACCGGTGTGGTCCGGAGCAGGCGCTTGGTCGCGCCAGCCCAGGTATGCGGCCGCAACCTGCGGTTGCGACAGGACGGTCTCGGGATCGCCGTAGGCGATGACGGCCCCGTAGTCGAGAACGGTCAGTGAGTCGCACGCGGATCTGATCAGTGCGACGTCGTGGTCGATCAGGAGGATGCCCACCTCGCTCTGCCGGAGCACCGACTGCAGCTGGGTGAGCAGCTCATGCGACTCCGCCGGGTTCATGCCGGCGGCCGGCTCGTCGAGGAGGAGCACACGGGGGTTGAGGGCGAGCGCGCGGGCGATCTCGACCCGGCGCTGGTCTCCGTACGGCAGCTCGCCGGCGGAGCGGTTGCCGTGCTGCGCGACGCCCAGCGTCGACAGGATCTCCAGGCTCCGCCGGTCGGCGCGGTCGGGCGTCATGCCGGCGGAGATGCAGGCCACGGTGACGTTGTCGAGGACGGTCATCTCCTTGAACAGGCGCACGGTCTGGAAGGTGCGGCCGAGTCCCTTGCGGGCCCGACGCCACACCGGTGCGGATCCGATCGACTCACCGGCCAGCTCGATCGTCGCCGAGTTGGGCTTGGTCAGGCCGGTGAGGCAGTTGACGAGGGTCGACTTGCCCGAGCCGTTCGGGCCGATCAGACCGGAGACCCGCTGGGCGTCGACCGAGATGGACACTCCGTCGAGCGCCGTGAGCCCGGAGAACCTCTTGACGATGTCGGTGGCCGACAGGATGGCCGCACCGGGGGTCTGCTCGCGCCCCTGCCCCGCCGGGCTGACGGCACTGGCGAGCGTGGGCGCAGAGCGGTAGGCGAGCACCTCCTCGGGCTCGCGGAACCCGAGGATCCCCTGCCGCCGGAAGTACAGCGTGAGCAGGATGATGATGGCGAGGCCGGCGTTGGTGAGGCCGAAGAACTCGTTGGCATCGCCGACCCTGCGGAGCACCTCGACGACCAGCGTCACGACGATGGTGCCGACGATGCCGCCCGCGACGGATCCGGACCCCCCGACGATGAGCATCGTCAGCAGCGTGAGCGTGAGGGTGAAGTAGAAGTCCTTTGGTGAGAAGGCGCCCAGGAGGCCGGCGTACGCCGCACCCATGGCGCCCGCAACGGCGGACGAGAGGACCCAGGCGACCAGGCGTGCGTACTGCACCCGAACCCCGGAGCTGGAGGCCGCGAGCACGTCGTCGCGCGAGGCGCGCAGGTGGATGCCCATGCGCGAGTCGCGGAACGTGCGGGCGACGATGACGGCGAGGATCGCGATGATCCCGGCGACCACGATCGACGTGTAGCGCGGCACGCCGTAGAAGGTCTGGCTGCCGCGCGTGAACGGCTCGGCTCCGACCATCGCGCCGTGCAGGATGATCAGGACGGCGAGGGTGGCGATCGACGCCGCATCGCCCAGGCGTGCGATGACGAGTCCGGAGACGACGCCGACGATCGTGGCGGCCAGGACGCCGCCGATCATGGCCTGCCAGACGGGCAGCTCGATCTCCTGCAGCACCGTCGGCAGCAGCGGCAGGGAGCTTCGCTTCACGACCGCGGGCATGGCGAGGATGCCGGTGGCGTAGGCGGCGATGCCGACGAAGCCCACGTGCCCGAAGCTGAGGATGCCGCTGTTGCCGCTGAAGATCTGCAGGGCCATGACCCCGGTGAGCAGGACGAGGGAGGTCGTGACGAGCAGCTGGGTCGCCGATGGAAGGGATCCACCGACGACGATGACGATGACGAGCAGCAGTGACCATCCGACGATGGAGACGACCGTGCGTCGACTGCGTACCGAGATCACCGGCGGCCGCCCAGGATGCCCCGCAGTGCCTCGAGGGATCGATCGATCTCCTCGGATGTCGCGTAGTGCACGAAGCCGAGCCGCAGGATGCCGTCGTCGACCGGGATGCCCAGGGCCTCCATGACTCCCTGCGCGTAGAAGTTCCCGTTCCAGGCGAAGATGCCGAGGGCGTCGAGCTGCCGGGCCGCGTCTGCAGGGTCGTGGTCGTGCAGCCTCAGGCCGAACGTGCACACGCGTCCGTCGGTGGTGGGGCGGCCCAGCACGCTGGCACCGGGCAGCCGGTGGGCACCGTCGAGGAAGCGCGCGATGAGCGCGTGCTCGTGCTCGTTGATCTGCCGGTAGGCGCTGTCGAGCTGCGCGACGAGGGTGTCGCCGGAGCCCAGGGAGGCGAGGTAGTCGATGGCGGCCTGGCAGCCGGCGATGCCCTCGTGCGACAGCGTCCCGGTCTCGAACCGGTGTCCGGGCGGGTACAGCCCCGCCGGTCGCACGCGCTCCGCCGGGAGGGACTCCGCCAGGTCGCGGCGCAGCCACGAGAGCCCCTGGTGCGGGCCGAAGAACTTGTACGGGGAGCACAGGAGCACGTCGGCGCCGAGCGCGGCGACGTCGATGCGCCGATGGGGGGCATAGGCCACGGCGTCGAACCACGCGAGCGCACCGTGGGCGTGGGCGATCTCCGCGACGGCCCGGGCATCGGGCGTGGTGCCGACCGCGTTGGACGCGAGGGTGGCCGCGACCACGCGGGTGCGGGGACCCACGACGTCGGCGAGCTGCTCGAGGTCGATGTCGAGCTCGGGGGTGAGGCCGACGGTGCGCACCACGAAGTCGCGATCCTGCGCGAGCAGCAGCCACGGCGACACGTTCGCGTCGTGGTCGAGCTGGGTGACGACGATCTCGTCACCGGGGCTCATCGTGCGGCCGACGGCCCGCGCGAGGTTGAAGTTGAGCGAGGTCATGTTCTGGCCGAACGAGATCTCCTCGGGCCGCCCGCCGACGAATGCCGCCGCGCTCTCCCGCGCCTTCCAGATGACGGCATCGGTCTCGCGTGTGGCTGCGAACTCGCCCTCGGTGTTGGAGTTGTGCCCGACGAGGTAGTCGCTCATGGCGTCGATCACGCGCTGGGGCACCTGGGTGCCGCCCGGCGCATCTGCGTAGATGACCTCGTCGCCGAGTGGCCCACGACGTGACAGCGCGGGGAACTCCGCACGCACCGACGTCAGGCGCTCCTCGAGCGACGTCACGGTCATGAGGTCGGCGTCCAGCCCGGCCGGTAGGGAGTGCCGTTGTCCCAGAGGTCGGCGGTCAGGCCGACGGACGAGACGAGTGCGCGGATCGCCGGCTCGGCGTCGGCGGGAACCACCAGGAGGATGCCGCCGGAGAACTCGGAGTCGTCGCGGTTCAGCGATGCGGCCATCGCGTCGAACGGCTGCAGGTGCACGCCCCGGCTGCCGAGGCTGGGATAGGTGTCGGCGCAGATGATGAGGTCGCCCGTGGGGCCGGAGATCCACCCGAGCACGCCGATGAAGTGGCCCACGTTCCACTCCGGCTCCTGCCCGGAGGTGTCGCCGTCGACCAGCGTCGCCACCACCTGCTGCAGGTCGACCCGTGAACCCCACAGGAAGCGGGTGGCGCTGTTGGCGATCATCAGCCCGTCGACGTCGAGCTCGGTGACGCCGGTCAGCAGGGCCCGGACGTTGTCGCCGGTCCAGCGTCCGCTGACGGGGATGGCGACCATGCGTCCGTCCGAGAGCTCGCGCGCGGCGACCATCAGCCCCTCGGAGGAGGTGCCGGAGTCGACCTCGGGGTCGTCGGTGCGCGGCAGGTCGAGCACGTAGTCGTCACGACCCGGCTCGCCGGGGGGCAGGGAGTCCGACGTCTGGACCACGCTGAGCAGCGAGCTCGCCGCCCGGCCCACGTGATCCTGCTCCAGATCGCGGCCGTCGAGCGCCCGCAGGGCGAGGGTGACCCAGAAGGCCCCGCACAGCTCGTTCTTCTGCGGCATCTCCTGCTGGTGCTCGGCGAGGATGGCGCGGGCGCCGGGCAGGAGGGTCACGGTGAGGGAGGCCGCTGGCATAGGCGCAGCCTTGATGTCCTCAATGTTCCTGTCAAGGGATTCTGCAAGGTCCGTTGTAACGATCCGTACACAAGTGGCACGATGCCCCGGACGGGCCCCGTGTAGCGTCGGGCCCCAGGTCGTCCGGGAGCCGAGGGGGTGTGATCGTGACCGCAGCCGACCCCGTCGACCCCATCGATCCGGCCTACTCCGCCAGGTCCGCCGAGCCCTTCTCCACCCGGCTCCTGGAGCAGATGGACACCCTGACCGCGAGCGAGCGCCGGGTGGCCCGGGCCATCCTGGCCGACTACCCCCTCGCGGGCCTGGACTCCGTCGCCGCCCTCGCCGCCAAGGCGGGCGTGAGCGCCCCGACCGTCCTGCGCCTGGCCGCCAAGTTCGGGTTCAGCGGCTGGAACCAGTTCCAGGCCGTCCTGCGCGACGAGGTCTCCCAGCGCCTGGCATCGCCGCTGTCGATGTACGAGCAGGTGCGTGCCGCTCCGCGACCCGGCGACGGCGTGCGCGGTGGAGCCGTCCTCGTCGACGCGCTCGGCACCACGCTCGCCCGACTGAAGCCCGAGGTGCTCGACAGCGCCGTCGAGATGCTCACCGATCCCCGCGCCCGCATCCACGTCATCGGCGGCCGCTTCTCCTCTTCCCTCGGCACCTACTTCGCCACCCACCTGCAGCTGATCAGGCCCCACGTCTCCGCGGTGTCGGAGATCCCCGTGCACCGCAGCAACGAGGTGCTCGACCTCGGACGCAGCGACGTCGTCGTCGCCCTCGACTTCCGCCGGTACCAGCGCGACACGATCGACTTCGGCCATGCGGCAGCGGCGCGAGGGGCGCGGGTCATCCTCATCACAGATCCCTGGCTGTCGCCACTGGTCAGCAGCGCTCGACTGGTGCTCACCGTGGAGACGACATCGCCGTCACCCTTCGACTCCTTCGTGCCCGCCATCGCCGTCCTCGAGCTGCTCATCCACCGCATCGCGGAGTCCATGGGGCACGAATCGCTCGAGCGGATGCGCTCCCATGACGAGCTCAACCAGCGCTTCATGCTCGGCCGGGAGAGCCAGTGACGTCAGTGGCGGACGGTGCGAACATCCTGCGCGAGCACTTCGGTCACCTGATCGACGCCGATTCACCGCTGGAGCAGCTGCCGGGAGAGCGCGACATCAACATCCGCGTCGTCGCGCCCGTCGGTGCCGTCCTGAAGATCTACGGCGCACAGGATCACGACTGGCTGCTGGCACAGGACACCGCGCTGCGCTGGCTCGCGGCCGCCGACCTGCCGGTGCCCCGCGTGCTGCATGACGAGCCTGTCGACCTCCCCGGCGACCGCATCGCCCGCCTCGTGACGTGGATCGATGGCACGCCCTGGTCCGAGGCCGTCGCGACTCCCGACCGACTGCGTGCCCTCGGTCTGCTGGTCGGACGCGTCGATGCGCGTCTGCGCGATGTGGTCGTGACCCCGGTGGAGCGGGCCGTCCTCGAGCGGCCCTTCCGCTGGAACATGATGCAGGCGCTGGACCTCGTGGAATCCGTCGATCTCGTCACCGACTCCGACGTGCGCGAGGTGTGCCGCACGGAGCTGGCCCACTTCGCCGAGCACGTGCTGCCGGCACTGCGCACCCTGCCCGGCCAGGTGATCCACAACGACGCGAACGAGAACAACATCGTCGTCGACGGTGAGGCCATCAGCCTGATCGACTTCGGCGACATCGTGTGGGCGCCGCGCATCGTGGGGCTGGCCACCGCGATCGCCTATGCGGCCACGACCCTCGACGACCCCGTCGTCGACGTCCTGCCGCTGGTGCGCGGCTACCACCTTGCGGCACCGCTGACACCACAGGAGCTCGACCTCCTGTGGCCACTCGTGCGCATGCGGCTGGTCATGAGCATCGTCAACGCCGCCGTGCAGATCGCCGCGGATCCCGGCAACGAGTACCTGCTCGTCAGCCAGGACACCGTGCCCCGAACGCTCGTGATGCTGTCCGAGGCCGACGACTACCTCGCCCTGTGCCGTGCTCGCGAGGCATGCGGCTACGAGCCGAGCCCGCGCGCACAGGCGGTGCGCCAGCACCTGCGCACGGCGAGTGCCGCGCAGGTCGTCACGTGGCGAAGCGCCGCCTGGATCGACTGGTCGGCCGGATCCCCCGATCCCCGCACGAGCGAGGGGCTCAGCCGGCTGCTGGAGCGGGTCGACGTCATCGCCGGCCGCTACGGCGAGGACCGCGACGTGTACTCCGGCCCGGCCTTCACCGACGCCGAGCGCACCATCCACCTCGGGCTCGACCTGTTCCAGCCGGTCGGCAGCGACGTGTTCTCCCCCTACGACGGCACGGTCGAGGCGATCGAGGCCCGCCCCGACGACCTCGACTACGGCCACGTCGTCCTGCTGCGCCACGCGACCGACGACGGCGTCCCGTTCTGGACCCTGTACGGCCACCTCGACCCCGAGTGCCTGACCTCGCTCCGGCCGGGCCAGCGCGTGGCCGCCGGAGACCGCATCGGGCGCATGGGCGCCGAGTCCGACAACGGCGGATGGCCGCCGCACGTGCACGTGCAGGTGCTCACCGACCTGTGCGGCATGGGCACCGGCATCCACGGCGTCGCTCCTCGCGCGGAGTCGACGCTGTGGCGCAGCCTGTCGCCCAACCCCAACCTGATGGTCGGTATCCCGCCCACGGGCGGCATGGCATCGGACGCGCACCCCGGACTCGGTCGCGCCGAGATCGCCCGCCAGCGGGAGGTGCGGCTGTCGCGCAACCTCAGCCTGAACTTCCGCGAGCCCCTGCACATCGTGCGCGGGGAGGGCGCCTACCTGTTCGACGCGCAGGGTCGGGGCTACCTCGACCTCGTCAACAACGTCGCGCACGTCGGTCATGCCAATCCCTACGTCGTCGAGGCCGGCAGTCGCCAGATGGGGATCCTCAACACCAACACGCGCTTCCTGCACGACGCGATCGTCGAGTACGCACGCAGCCTGGTCGCCACGCTGCCCGATCCGCTGTCCGTGGTGTTCCTCGTCAACTCCGGCAGCGAGGCCAACGACCTCGCGATCAGGATCGCCCAGGCCCACACCCGTGCGCGCGGATGGCTGACGCTGCGCCACGCGTACCACGGTCACACCGCCAGCGTCGTCGAGATCAGTCCCTACAAGTTCCTGGGGCGCGGTGGGGAGGGCACGCCACCCCATGTGCGCATCGTCGACCTGCCCGGACGCCCCGACGGTGTCGACGTCGAATCGGCCCTCGCCTCCCTCGGCCAGCCGCTCGCGGCGTTCATCGCCGAGGGCATCATGAGCACCGCCGGCCAGGTGACCCTGCCGGCGGGATTCCTCGCCCGCGCGTACGAGGCGACGCGGGCCGCAGGCGGCGTGTGCATCGCCGATGAGGTGCAGATCGGTCTCGGTCGCGTCGGTGACGCGTTCTGGGGATTCCAGCTGCACGGCGTCGTGCCCGACATCGTCACGATGGGCAAGCCGCTGGGCAACGGGCACCCGCTCGCGGCGGTCGTCACGACGCCCGAGCTCGCGGCCTCCTTCCACAACGGCATGGAGTACTTCAACACCTTCGGCGGCAACCCCGTGAGTGCCGCGATCGGCCAGGCCGTGCTCGACGTCGTCCTCGACTCGCGCCTGCAGGCGCACGCCCGCGACCTCGGCGGCTACCTGCAGCAGCAGGTGCGCGCGATGATGCCGCACGCACCGCTCATCTCCGACGTGCGCGGCCACGGACTCTTCCTCGGCGTCGAGCTCGCACGTGACGGGGCGCCGGCCACCGCGGAGGTCGCCGACCTCATGGAGTTCGCGCTGCACCGCGGCGTGATGCTCTCGAGCGACGGTCCGGCGAACAACGTGTTCAAGATCAAGCCGCCGATGGTCGTGCAGAAGGCCGACATCGACCTCTTCCTCGAGGTGTTCCGCGAAGGCCTCGCGGCCGTCTCCCGCTGATCGGATCACATGAGCTCGGGGTAGTGCCTCCGCACGACGTCCGGGCAGTCGCGGGCGCGACCCACCCATCGCGCGTGGACCCCTCCGGGGCTTGATTGGGGACCGATCGGACCTGCGCGGACCAGTACGGTGGGGCGGAGTCACCGGCTCGTCGACGGGAGGGACCATGGCCGGCTCGCGCACCCCGGCGACCTGGACGGTGCCCGTCCCCGTTCCCCCGCTGGCCAGGCCCACCTACCTCGTCGACGGCCGGTGCGGGTTCTGCACCACCTGGATGGGCCGCGTGCAGCGCCTGTTCCCCGGCACGTTCGACGCGATCTCGCTGTACGACGTCGACCTCGCCTCGCTCGGGCTGACCCTCGAGCAGTGCACCCGGGAGGGCCACTTCGTCCGGCCCGAGGGCGACCATGTGCTCATCCGGGCCGGCTCCCAGTCGTGGGCCGGGATCCTGCTGGAGCAGCGCCCTCCGGCGCGCTGGCTCGGCCAGCTCATGGAGCACCAGCCCGTGCGGGCCGTGGCCGACGCCGTCTACGCCTACGTCGCGCGCAATCGCCACCGGCTGCCGCGCTGAGTGCACCCAGCGCAACGTGCGCGCTGAGTGCTACGACAGCTTCGACCGCAGCCACACCCGGGCGTCGTCGACGCAGGACTGCGGCAGCGAGAAGTGGTCGTCGTGCGGGTACTCGCGCGTCTCGATGTCGCCGCCGAGCTTCGTCACAGCCTCGGCGTACTCCGTCTGCCACGCGACGGGGACGACGGTCCCTCCGTCGAACGAGTCGACGCACATCAGCACGGGAGCCACCGGGCGCGTCTGCGCGGCCGAGCCCTTCGCCACGGCGGCCATCCACGCGTCCTTGTTGCCGATCTGCTTCTGCAGGACGGGTCCGCGCAGTCGGAAGAGCCGGCCGAGGGTGTCGTTCAGGTGGTGCACCGGCTGGTCGTTCCATGCCGAGCGGATGATCTCCTCGCCGAGCGGCGTGAAGACGTCCGACAGCGCCAGCGTCGTCGGGTTGGCGGCCTGGTGGCCGCAGAACAGCATCACCAGGTGGGAGTCGGGCGGCACCGTCGGATCGGTCAGGGCCGCCGCTGGGCCGCCCGCGCCGGGATCGGCCAGGAAGACCGACGGCACAGCAGGCGACATCGGCACCGTGCCGACGAGGGTGAGGTCGCGGTAGTCGTCCGGGTCGAGCTCGGCGACCGCGGCAGCCGTGCCTCCGCCCTGCGACCACCCCATGCACCCGAACCGCGTGCCTGCACCGGCGTCGAGCTCACGTGCCGCGTGCGCGATGTTCACCGCATCGCGCGCGTTGGTGCGGTTGACGACGTACTGGTGCATGCCCTCGGTGCCGAGGCCCTGGTAGTCGGTGGCGCAGACCACCCAGCCGTCGTCGATCAGGCCCTGGAGTCCGGGCACGCCGTAGTCGATCTGCTGCGTGCTCTCCGCGGTGAAGTAGGTGGTGAGCTCACGCGCGGGATCCGGCTGCGCCGACGGGCACGCGGCGTCGCCGAGGCCGGTCGTGCCGTGGCACCACGTCAGGATCGGACGGTCGCTGCCGGCTGCCGTCGGTGCGATCACCAGGCCGGTGACCTCGTGCCCGACGCCGTTCACGTCGCGCGAGGAGTACCGCACCCGCCAGGCACGGGCTCCGGTGATGGAGGTCGGCTGGTCTTCGGAGCTGATCAGGGTCCCGGGAGTCATGCCGCCAGCGTAGGGCGCACCGGGGTGAGGGGCCGCCGGTTCGGGAGGGGGTGAATGTCAGGGGTGGGTCGTAGCGTGTCGACATGGGTGATCGACTCGGCGACTGCGGCTGGGAGTCCGGCGCGGAGTCCGGCGCGGAGTCCGACGCGGAGTCCGGCTGGGACTCCGGCGCGGAGTCCGACGCGGAGTCCGGCGTCGACTACGACGCCTACGTCGAGACCCTCACCGGCGTCGCGGCGCAGGAGCGCGCCCTGGCAGCCCTGGCCGAGGCGCAGCCGGCTCCCTGGACCCTCGCGGAGCTGACCCTCGTGCAGCCCGAGGATCTCGACCCCGACGATGCCGTCACCTTCCTCGTCGCGCTGCAGCGACATTCCTCGTGGCTCGCGTCCCTCGAGGCCCGCGCCCTCGTCCGTGCGGCAGGAGCCCACACGAGCATCCGCGAGGTCACGATGCACGAGCCCCGCTCGCATCGCGAGCGCACCGTCGCCATCGTCGACGAGGCGCGCGAGGAGATCGCCGCTGCGCTGCATCGGTCGCCGATGGCGGTGCACGACCAGCTCGAGCAGGCACGCGCCCTGCACGGCCCGCTGCGTCGCACCCGCGATGCCCTCGCCCGCGGGTCCCTCGGTGTCGCCCAGGCGCGCAGCCTCGTGCAGCAGGCGATTCGCATGTCCGGTGCCGACACCACGCTGCGCCAGTCACCCGATGCGGATTCCCCCACCGAGGCCGAGGAGCGCGCGCTGTTCGGCGTTCTCTGCACGCGCCTGCAGGATCGTGTGCTCGACCGCGCCTGCCGGTCGGTGCCGTCCGCCGTGACGAGCATGACCAGGCGCGCCGTCGCCGTGGTCGACGCGCCGGGGGCTCGCGAGCGTCATCGGCGCATGCGCCGGTTCATCGACGTGCACCTGCATCCCGATGACGACGGCCTCGCCGTGCTGATCGCGCGCATGGCGGCGGCCGATGCGGCGCGCGCGTACGAGGCCATCAGCACCGAGGCGGCCCGATCGGGCGACGACGCCCTGACCATCGGCCAGCGCCGCGCAGCCGCCCTCCTCGCCCTGGTGTGCGGCGGCGCAGGGCCAGCGACCGGCTCTGGGGCGGATCCTCATGCGGGTGCGCGTGCGGGCAGCGGTGACGCGACCGGCATCGAGATCGGCGTCACGATCGACCTCGCGACCCTGCTCGGCTGGCAGGACGGATGCGCGACACTGCGCGCCCCCGGCTTCGGCGACGGCGAGCCGATGACCCTCGAGGCCGTTCGCGACCTGCTCGACGATCCCGCCGTCGGCGTGACCCTGCGCCGGCTCGTCACCGACCCGCTCACCGGCGAGCTGCTCGACCGCGGGCGCCGCGCCTATGTCGTGCCCGACGCACTGCGCTCCTTCCTCGCGGCACGCGACGGCACCTGCCGATTCCCCGGATGCCGCCGTCGGGCCTCCTCCTGCCAGATCGACCACGCGATCCCCTGGGTTGCCGGAGGTCCCACCGACCGCGCCAACCTGGGCGCGCTGTGCGTGCGCCACCACCAGCTCAAGACGCATGCGGGCTGGCAGGTGCGGGCGCGTGGCTCGACGGATGCCGGGGACTCGACGGGTGCCGGAGCCTCGGGTGGCTCGTGCACGTGGCAGTCACCCGGGGGTCGCACGTACGACCACGATCCACCGCCGTTCTGACGCGATGCCCGTCTCTTCTTCAGCCCGGGATGTCCTGCTGGATCACGCGCGCCTGGTGCTCCGCCGCCTCACGCAGGATGGCCGCAGCCGGTGACGTGCATCCGGCCGCGCGC
>VFQT010002713.1_pt1 | contig 17538 bp, 15 predicted proteins | sample 3512381 | NCBI WGS metagenome assembly VFQT01 (sample SAMN10412376, study PRJNA504923) | tailings metagenome | isolation source: Relicate 2 Philex TSF3 active mining site | place: Philippines: Tuba, Benguet | collected 2017-08-29
CGAAGAGGTTCGTAAGGATCCGGCGATGCGGTGCACAAACCATGCCCACTGTCCCGCCTGCGATTCAGCAGCTTATGATTAAGGCAATTCTTTTGCTGGGCAATGCACAATCGAGTAACGCGGCGCCCGGCCCCCGGGCCTTCCCTTCGCATGTGCTGATGTGGCACAATTGTTCGTCGGGCCGGGGTCCGTTAGACGACACGAAGTTGAACGTTCAAACTCCTGCGAGGTGTCTGCGATGCCGGCCGCCATGGTGCATCTGACCACATTGTCGGCAGTCGCCGTCCTGTTCGTCCTACTGGCCGGACTGTGGAACATGATGCGGCGCAATTCGAGCCCGAGCCTCAGCCAGACCCTGATGCGTTGGCGCGTGGGCCTTCAATTCATCGCGATCCTGGTGACGATGCTGACGCTCTGGCTCGCAAGAGGCGCTTGAACCGCAACGCGTCTTCTGTCGGGCACAGGCGCGCGCCGGACATCGCCGAGCGTCGCATGCGCCCGCGACAGAGCCCGGCCGAGACGCTACAGTGATCGAAAAACCGCCGTCATCGTCGCGAGGGATCGATCGCCATGCCGGGCTCCACCGCCAAAAAACCGCCGACGCTCACCCGAGGGCACTGCCAGTGCGGGGCCATCGAATACGAGTTCGAGGGTACGCCCAAGTGGGTCATGCACTGCCATTGCGAGAATTGTCGCCGCGCGGTGTCCGGGGCCGTGGCGACATACCTAGGGGTCGATATCTCCCAATTCCGCTACTTGAAGGGCGAACCGGCGGTCTATGAGTCGTCCCCCGGCGTGAAGCGCTACTTCTGCCCGACCTGTGGCTCGCCGATGGCCTATGCGGGCGAACGCTGGCCCAAGGAGGTGCATCTGCTGCACGGGACGCTGGCTGATCCCTCGCAATGGCCACCCACTGGGCACGCCTACGTCAAGGACCAGCTCGCCTGGTTCGATGTCCACGATGAGTTGCCTCGCTACGAGGAGATCGCGGCAAAGGGCGCCAAGCCGATCCGCAAGGGCCCGCGCAAGGCGCACGCCTGACAGGGCCACCTCGCGGCGGCATTCCGGGCAGGCCGCGCAAGATCGAGAAGGAGACGCGACGATGAGCGCGCAAGCGACGATGCCCAACGCCGAGGTCAAGGTCGGCAATGTGACATTTGGCCAGAAGCGGCCGATTGCGGTCCTGGCCGGCCCTTGCCAGATGGAAAGCCGCGAGCATGCGCTGGAGATGGCCTCCGGCCTGAAAGAAATCTGCGCCAGACTGGGGATTGGCCTCGTCTACAAGACGAGCTTCGACAAGGCCAACCGGACCTCCCTGTCGGGCAAGCGTGGCATGGGGCTTGCCGGAGCGCTTCCCGTGTTCGCCGAGATCCGCGAGCGCCTTGGGCTGCCGGTCGTGACGGACATCCACGAGGTCACGCAGTGCGCTCCGGTGGGCGAAGTCGTCGATATCCTGCAGATCCCCGCCTTCCTATGCCGCCAGACCGACCTGCTCGTCGCCGCCGCACGGACGGGGCGCGTCGTGAAGATCAAGAAGGGCCAGTTCCTCGCCCCCTGGGACATGAAGAACGTCGTCGCCAAAGTGACCGATAGCGGCAACCCCAACGTGCTCGTCACGGAACGCGGCGTCTCCTTCGGCTACAACACGCTCGTCGTCGACATGCGCGCGCTGCCGATCATGGCCGAGACCGGCGCACCCGTCATCTTCGACGCGACGCATGCCGTCCAGCAGCCGGGCGGCCAGGGCACGTCGTCGGGAGGCGACCGGCGCTTCGTACCCGTTCTGGCGCGCGCGGCCGTGGCCGTCGGCGTCGCCGGTCTCTTCATCGAGACGCACCAGGATCCCGACAAGGCCCCCTCGGACGGCCCCAACATGGTCCCGCTCAAGAACTTCGAGGCGCTGATGCGCGAGCTGATGGCCATCGACGCCGTCGTCAAGGCCGTACCGCACGCCTCCTGAACCGGACCGGAGGTGGGTACGGCAATGCCCGATCCAGATAGGCGCCTACTCCTTGGGACGGCCACCGCTGCGACAGCCGCCCTCGTCATGCCTGCCCGTTCGAGAGCGGAGGCCCCGCGCATGCTCACACGCGCCATTCCCTCCACCGGGGAGCCGCTCCCCCTGATCGGCCTCGGCACGTGGCAGACCTTCGACATCGGCCAGGACCGCGCCGCGCTCGATCAACGCCGCGAGGTGCTCGAGGTCCTGTTCCAGGCAGGCGGCAAAGTCATTGACAGCTCGCCCATGTACGGGCGCGCGGAGGCTGTCGTCGGCCAACTCCTCGACGAGATGAAGTCCCGCGACAAGGCGTTCCTCGCCACCAAGGTCTGGACCACCGGAGAGGCGGACGGCATCGCCCAGATGCGCGCCTCCCTGCAGAAGATGCGTACGCCCAAGATGGACCTCATGCAGATCCACAACCTCGTGGACTTGCGCACGCACATGAAGACCCTGCGCGCCTGGAAGGAGCAGGGCACCTTCCGCCACATCGGCGTCACGCACTACACCACGTCGGCCTTCGACGAGGTGATGGCCATCATGCGCGCCGAGCGCCTCGACTTCGTGCAGGTGCCCTATTCGCTATCGGTACGCCAAGCCGAGGCGCGGCTACTACCCCTGGCGCTGGAGCGGGGCATCGCGGTGATCCCCAATCGCCCCTTCGACGGCGCCAACATGTTCGCGAAGGTCAAAGGCAAGCCGCTGCCCGAATGGGCCGCCGACATCGACGCCCGAAGCCCCGCCCAGATCTTCCTGAAATACCTGATCGGGCATCCCGCCATCGGATGCGTCATCCCCGGCACGGCCAAGCCCGCCCACATGCGCGACAACGTCGCCGCCGGCCTCGGCCGCCTGCCCGACGCGGCTCTACGTGCGCAGATCGTCGAGTGGTGGGAGCGGCTATAGGCGGCGAGGCGGGCGCTGGCCCCACGCAGCACTCCGCTCTCGTCTGCGCGATGCGCACGAGGATGGCGAAGGCGTCGGTCGCATCGCCTCCGCCTCCACGAGCACGTGGGCCTTCGCCCTCAGCCGATCTGCTGGCCGGTCTTCTTCCAGTCGGCGAGGAACTGTTCGAGGCCCTTGTCGGTCAGCGGGTGCTTGACGAGCGCCTTGAGGATGGCGGGCGGTACCGTGCCGACGTCGGCGCCGGCGATGGCCGCGTCCTTCACGTGGTTGACGGTACGGATCGAGGCCGCCAGGATCTCCGTCGGGAAATCGACGTAGTTGTCGTAGATGGCGCGGATCTCGCGGATCAACTCCATGCCGTCGAGGCCGGCGTCGTCGAGGCGGCCGATGAAGGGCGAGACGAACGTCGCACCCGCCTTGGCCGCCAGAAGCGCCTGATTGGCCGAGAAGCACAGCGTCACATTGACCATGGTGCCCTCGCCCGTCAGCGTGCGGCACGCCTTGAGGCCGTCCCAGGTGAGCGGCACCTTGACGGTGACGTTGTCGGCGATCTTGGCGAGGATGCGGCCCTCGCGCACCATGCCCTCGTAGTCGGTGGCCGCGACTTCGGCCGACACCGGACCCGGAACGATCTCGCAGATCTCCGCGATGATGGTCTTGAAATCGCGGCCGACCTTGGCAATGAGCGAGGGATTCGTGGTGACGCCGTCGAGCAGACCCAGGTCGGCCAGTTCGCGGATTTCGGCCACATCGGCGGTATCGACGAAGAATTTCATGGGGGCGCGTTCCCTTCCTGCCTCAGGCGCGCCAGAAGGGCGCGTCCTATATGGCGGCATATGATTCGGTACGCCTCTTCTAGTGGGAAGGAACACGGTTTGGAAGGGCAGCTCGATCTGACGGGAGGCAAGGCGGCGGCTGGTGCCGTACGCGTGCCCGTTCTGCTGCCCGTTGCGCTCGACCAGACCTACGACTACGGGCTGATCGATGGGCTGGAGGTGACGCCCGGCCAGTTCGTGCTGGTGCCATTCGGCCCCCAGATGCGGCTCGGCATCGTCTGGCATGGCCCGGCGGGCGATCAGGGCAAGCCTGTGCCCGACGCAAAGCTGAAGCCCATTCTCGAACCTCTCGACGTGCCGCCGTTGCCGCGCGACAGCATGCGCTTTGCCGAATGGGTCGCGCGTTACACGCTGGCGCCGCTCGGCATGGTCGTGCGCATGATGATGAGCGCGTCGGCGGCCTTCGAGCCGGTGAAGCCGCGCATGGGCGTGGCGCACGTGCCGGACGCACCGCCACCGCCGCGCATGACGCCGGAACGCCAGCGCGCGCTCGCTGTCGCCGCAGACGGACTGGTGCGGGCCCGCAGCGCGCTCGCCATCGAAGCCGGCTGCACGGCGGGCGTGGTGGACGGTCTCGTCAAGGCCGGCTGCCTCGTCGAGGTGGTGATCCCCGAAAAACGCTACCCCCGTCCCGACCCCGGCCACGCCACCGTCGAGCTGACACCGGAACAACATGCCGCCGCGCATTCCCTGATCGCCAGCGTGGACGCGGAGACTTTCTCGGTCTCCCTGCTCGACGGCGTCACGGGGTCGGGCAAGACGGAGGTCTATTTCGAGGGCGTGGCCCGCGCGCTCGAACAGGGCCGGCAGGTCCTGATCATGTTGCCGGAAATTGCGCTGACCAGCCAGTTCATGCGCCGCTTCGAGGCTCGCTTCGGCTGCGCGCCCGCCGAATGGCATTCCGCTCTGTCGCCAGCCGAACGGGGGCGCGTATGGCGCGGTGCCGCCAGCGGTGAGGCGCGGCTCGTCGTGGGCGCGCGCTCGGCCCTCTTCCTGCCGTTCCACGACCTGGGCCTCATCGTCGTCGACGAGGAGCACGACCAGGGCTTCAAGCAGGAGGACCGTGTCCATTACCAGGGCCGTGACATGGCCGTCGTACGCGGCAATATCGGCAAGGCCGCCGTGATCCTCGCCTCCGCCACGCCCTCCGTCGAAAGCCAGGTCAACGCCCGCAGCGGCCGCTATCGCCACCTCGTCCTGCCCGGCCGCTTCTCCGGTACCGAATTGCCCGAGGTGACGGCCATCGACCTGCGCAAGGAGCCCCCCGAACGCGGCAAATGGCTGGCCCAGCGCCTCGTCGACGCCGTCAACGAAACGCTCGCCAAGGGCCAGCAGGCGCTGCTCTTCCTCAACCGGCGCGGCTATGCGCCCCTCACCCTTTGCCGGACCTGCGGCCACCGGATCGACTGCCCGCAATGCACGGCCTGGCTCGTAGAACACCGTTACCGCAACCGGCTCAATTGCCACCACTGCGGCTTCTCGCTGCCGATCCCCGAGAAGTGTCCGAAGTGCGATGCCGAAGGCTCGCTCGTCGCCTGCGGCCCAGGCATCGAGCGGATCGCCGAAGAGGTCGCCGAACGCTTCCCCGAGGCGCGCACGGCGCTGCTCTCCTCCGACCTCGTTCCCGGGCTGACGGAGATGCGCGCCATCATCGGCAAGATCGAGACCGGCGAGGCGAACCTGATCATCGGCACGCAGATCGTCGCCAAGGGGCACCATTTCCCGAACCTCGCGACGGTCGGGATCGTCGACGGCGATCTGGGGCTGGCGCAAGGCGCCGATCCACGCGCAGGCGAACGCACGTTCCAGCTGCTGCATCAGGTGACGGGGCGTGCCGGCCGCACGTTCGCGCGCGGGCGCGGCTTCGTGCAGACGCACCAGCCCGAGCACCCCGTCATGGAAGCCATCATCACGGGCGATCGCGAGGCCTTTCTCGACGCCGAGATCCGCGCGCGCCAGTCCGCCATGCTGCCGCCGTTCGGCCGGCTCGCGGCGCTGATCATCTCCGCCCGTCACAAGGAGATGGCCGAAGCCTATGCCCGCGAGGTGGCGCGCCGCGCACCAGAAGCGCGCGCCATCGAGGTCTTGGGACCCGTGGAGGCACCGATCGCCGTCATCCGCGGACGGCACCGCTGGCGGCTGCTGCTGAAGGCCCCCCGCGATCAAGACGTCCAGGCCTATATCCGCGAATGGCTCTCCCGTATCCCCGACGTGAAGGGCGACGTGCGGCTCACCGTCGACATCGACCCCTACAGTTTCCTCTGATCCCGTGCCCTGCAATTGGGGTATGCCGGTTTGTCATCTCGCGCGGCAGGCGTGGCGGTGCTATGCGCGACGCTGGCATTGCATCGGAGGGCTATCCGCGTGAGCAAGCTCGACATCACCGTCCTGGGCGCCGGCATCTACGGGCTCTGGCAGACCCTGGAGCTGGCGCGCCGCGGCCATCGCGTGCGTTTGCTGGAGGCGAGCGCCGAGCCGTTCGCCACTTCGACGAGCCGCCTCGCCGGCGCGATGCTCGCGCCCTACTGCGAGGAGGAGGGTGCCGAGCCCATCATCGCCGAGTTGGGCCTGGAGGCGATCGAACTCTGGCGCAAGGCCTTTCCAGGCATCGTGGGCAACGGCACGCTCGTCGTGGCGGCAGCCCGCGACCGGCCCGAGCTGACACGTTTTGCGCGCATGACGCGATGCCATACCCAGGTCGACGCCGACGGCATCGCCACCCTCGAGCCCGATCTCGCCGGACGCTTCGCCACCGGCCTCCATTTCGAGACCGAGGCACACATGTCACCGGTCGACGCGATGACGTTCCTGCTCGATGCTGCCCGCAAGGCCGGAGCGGAGATCCACTTCGGGACCACGAGCGACGGCACCGACACGAACCAGGATCGCATCGTGGACTGCCGAGGTCTGGGGGCCCGCCACCTGCTGCCGCAGCTGCGTGCGGTGCGCGGCGAGCGTGTGCTGATCCGGTCGCGTGACGTGAAGCTCTCGCGCGCCGTCCGGCTGCTGCATCCTCGACACCCCCTCTATGTAGTCCCCTGGCGCGACAACGAGTACATGGTCGGTGCGACGGTCATCGAGAGCGAGGACAATTCCGCGATGACGGTCCGCTCCGCGCTCGAGCTGCTAGGTCTCGCCTACGCGCTGCATCCGGGCTTCGGCGAGGCTGAAATCCTCGATTTCTCGGCGGGCCTGAGGCCGGCACTGCCCGACAACGTGCCGCGCGTGATCACCTCCGGCGATCGCATTCACGTCAACGGCGCCTACCGGCATGGCTTCCTCCTGGCGCCGGTCCTCGCGCGCATCGCCGCCGACTTCATCGAATCGGGCGAGCGGCACAATCAGATGGTCGTCGACGGCTGAAACGTTTGCTCCAGCCTCCGCAGCGGGTATCGTATCGGCTGAACCGACACGCGCGAGAGGCAGGGCAAATGAGCATCGACATCTTGAAGGAGCGGGTGGCACGCGAGTTCGGCACGCCCGCCGTGGTGATCGACCTCGACCGCGTGGCGCGCAACATCGCGCGCGTACAAGCCGTCTGCGATGCGGCGGGCGTGGCGAACCGCCCGCACATCAAGACACACAAGAGCCCGCTTCTGGCGCGCATGCAGATCGAGGGCGGCGCGCGCGGAATAACGGCCCAGAAGCTGGGCGAGGCCGAAGTGATGGCCGACGGCGGCCTCGACGACATCCTGATCAGCTACAATATCCTGGGTGCTCAGAAAGTCGGCCGGCTCGGCGCCCTGGCTGCGCGAAAGACGGTCACGGTCGCCGCCGACAACCCGACCGTCGTCGAAGGTCTTCCCGAAGCGGGTCGCATTGCCGGCCGGCCGCTCAATGTCGTCATCGAATGCGACACGGGCCGCAAGCGCGCCGGCGTGGAGACGCCGGAAGAAGCCGTCGCACTCGCCGGCATGATCAAAGAGCGGCCGGACCTGAAGTTCGCCGGCTTCATGATGTACCCGACCGAGCAATCCTGGCCACAGACGCAACGCTTTCTCGATAGCGCGCTCTCCGGCGTGCGCGCGCTCGGGCTCGAGCCCCGCATCATCTCGACCGGGGGCACGCCCAATCTCGTCAACGTGGGCAAGCTCGCGGGCGCCACCGAGCATCGCGCCGGCACCGCGATCTTCAACGACCGCATGATGGTTGCATGCGGGGCCGCTACGCTGGAGGACTGCGCCCTCAGCGTATATGCGACGGTGGTGAGCCGCGCCGCGCCCGAACGGGGGATCCTCGACTCGGGCTCGAAGACGTTGACGGCGGACCCCGGCGGCGGGCTCGACGGCTTCGGTTTGATCCAGGAGTATCCGCAAGCGCGCATCAAGGCGTTTGCCGAGGAGCACGGCTTCCTCGACCTCTCCCGCACCAACGAGCGCCCGAAGGTGGGCGAGGTCGTCCGCGTCATCCCGAACCACGTGTGCGTGGTCGTCAATATGGTGGATCAGCTCATCGCGGTGCGCGGCGGCGAAATCGTCGAGGTGATCCCTGTGGCCGCGCGCGGCAAGCTCGGCTGAGATCGCTCGGCACCGCCGCAACCGCCGCGGTGTGACGGAACGTTTTCGCACTTCGAACGTTGCACGGAACCATGGCAGCGACATTCAACGTGGACGTCTACTCCGACGCCCTCGTCGTGCTCGGCACGGCGGGCGTCGTCGTGCCGCTTGTGCGACGCTCCGGACTCAATCCCGTGCTCGGCTACCTCGCAGCCGGCGTCATCCTGGGCCCGCTCGGTCTCGGCACATTCATTCCCGACGTCCCGCTCTTGCGCTGGCTAACGGTCGTCGATGCCAAGAACGTCGCGGGTATCGCCGATCTCGGCATCGTCTTCCTGTTGTTCCTGATCGGATTGGAACTCTCCTTCGAGCGCTTGAAGGCGATGCGCCGCCTCGTGTTCGGACTGGGCACATTGCAGGTCGTCGTCACGACGGCGGCCATCTCGTCCGTGGCGATGGCCATCGGCTTAAAACCGGCGTTGTCGCTGATCGTGGGAGCCTGCCTCGCCCTCTCCTCCACGGCGATCGTGCTCGAAGTTCTGGCCGGGCAAGGCCGTATGACGACGAGTGCCGGCCGCGCCAGCTTCGCGATCCTCCTCGCGCAGGATCTTGCCGTCGTGCCTCTCCTGCTGCTGGTCACGATCATCGGCACCGACGCGCAGGGCTCGCTGTGGGAATACGTCCTGTCCGCGCTCATGCAGGCGGCTGCCGCCGTCGTGATCATCGCCAGCGTCGGACGCCTGATCCTGCGGCCCCTGTTCCGCCTGGTGGCCAGCCAGAGGTCGAGCGAGCTGTTCATCGCTGCGATCCTGTTCGTCATAATCGGAACGGGCATCATCGCCGGGCAGGCCGGCATGTCGATGGCGCTCGGCGCCTTCATAGCCGGACTGCTGCTCGCGGAAACGGAGTATCGCCGCGCGATAGAAGCCACGATCGAGCCGTTCAAGGGCCTCCTGCTCGGTATTTTCTTCTTCACGGTCGGCATGGGGATCGATGTGCGCGAAATCGCCCGCGCCCCACTCCTTTTGCCGACGCTGGTCATCGCTCTGATCGTCGGCAAGGCCCTGATCATCTATGTGCTGACCCGGTTCTACGGCAAATCGCGGGCAGCCGCACTCGAGACCGCGTTCCTGCTGGCACCGGGCGGCGAGTTCGCCTTCGTGGGCCTCGGCCTGGCCGGCTCTCTCGGGCTTGCGAGCCGCGATCTGCTCGGCATGGTGCTGGCCGCCACCTCGGTGTCGATGGCGCTGATCCCGCCGCTGGGCATCGCCGCCCGCAAGATCGTCGCCTGGTCGACGGCCAAGACGCCACCCGACCCCGAGTTGGAAGTTCAGCCGACACCGCAAGGCCGCCACGCGATCGTCGTCGGCCATGGCCGGGTCGGCAAGGTGGTATGCTCCCTGCTCGGCACCCACGGCGTGCCATACGTCGCCGTCGACAGCGATGCGAACGCCGTGGCGCTCGACCGTCGGCACGGACACCACGTCTTTTTCGGAGATTCGCGCGATGCCGATTTCCTGCGCGTATGCGGCCTGATGGACGCGAGCGGAGTGGTGATCACGATCCACAATCAGGCCGCGATCGATCTGATCGTGCAGCACGTCCGTGCTTTGCGGCCAGACATCCCCATCGTCGCCCGCGCCCGCGATGCCGAGCATGCCCGGCACCTTTATGCGGTGGGCGCCACGGACGCGGTGCCCGAGACCATCGAGGCCTCATTGCAGCTCTCGGAAGCGGCCCTCGTCGGCCTCGGTATTCCGGCCGGACCTGTCATCGCCTCGATTCACGAGAAGCGAGACGAGTTCCGGCACGACTTGCAGCAGGCGGCAAGCACAGCTGGACGCGACGGCACTCACGCCGTGCGGCAGAAGGTCGGCGCCACCCGTTAGTCTTCCGGCTCCGATACTGGGTTCCCCGTGCGTCGCACTCCTGACCAATCTTCGGCACCAGAAGACGTACGAGCAATTTGACGATTTCAATTCAGTTTTTGCGTCTGACGTCTGGTCGGGAGCCCAGCCGCAACCTGGGACCAAACGTCAGGTTCGCTACGCTGGCATCGCACGATCCGGCGGCGCCGATGGCACCACACCGGCCGCACGTCGCGTCAAGCCTGCAATCCTGCCACCGGAATGAGCCCTGACGCGACGTGCGGCCGGTGCGCGAGGATCATCCGACGCGCATCCTCGCTGCGGCCGGCACGCAGCATGGCGCATGCGACGGTATACTCGAGCAGATCGCGTTGTGCGCGGCTGCCGCCCATCCGTTCGTCCGCCGCAAGCACCGGCCCGATCTCGCGAATGGCGCCGTCCCAGTCGTTGCGGGCGAAGGCGCCGAAGCCGCGCGCGATGGGCGCCAGCATGTCGCCGGCTGGCCCCTTCGGCTGCTCGGCATAACGGGCCAGCGCCTCGCCCTCGCCGGCCATGGCATGCGCCAGCGCGGCATGCATGTCGGCGAAGTTGACGCCAGGGTTCGGGAACCATTTGGCGGCATAGGCGCTCAACTCTCTCCACAACTCCGGCTTGCGCGCGGCGCCGGCGAACTCTGCCCGCGCCAGGAACGAGGCGCAGTCCGTCAGCACGTTAATCTGCGGTCCCCACGAGGCGCCGGGATGCAGACTGTCACGGTAGGTGCGCCAGGCATCGTCCATGTGCCCCGTTTCCATGTTCCAAAGCGCGATGTGCCAACTCACGTGACAATGCAGCGTGCCTTCGCGGCTGTAGTCGCGCGCCCAATCCGTGAGATAAGCAAGGCCCGGTTCGCGCTCGCCCTCCTCGTAATAGAGGTGCGCGCGGATGTGGGCAGCGTGCGCATTGCGCGGAAAGCGCGCCAGCGCGATGTCGATGTCCTGGTGGCCACGCTCGAAGAGACCGAGCTCTATTTCTGCGAACGCCAGCACGGTGCGGAACCACCAATCGTCGCCATAAGAGTCTTCGAGCGGCGCAAGGATCGCCAGCTGGTCCTGCTCCCGCCCGCTCTTGCCGGAAAAGCCGATCAGACCGAAAACACTCGTCGCAGGCGCCAGCGCCATGGCATCGCGCGGCCACTGTTCGACATGCTCCCGGATCATCTCCAAGGCCACCGCGCCCTGCCCGCCCAGAATCTTGTCGAAAATGGCGACATGACTTTGTTCCCGAGGCGTGGTGCCCGCCGCCAGCGCAACAGCACGCTCGCGCGATGCCTTGCCATCCGCCGGACGCCCCGCGATCTGCATGGCGCGGGCGAGCGCACTGTGGGCGATGGCAAAACCCTCGTCGGCGGCAATCGCCTCGCGAAAAGCCGTGTCGGCACCGGCATTGGCCGACAGCAGAAGATCGACACCGCGAATGTAGGCGTCGCGCGCCGCTTGCGACGTCGTGGAAATCGGGTTGTCGTAGCGATCCTTCAGCATCCCGGCCCTCGCATCTGGTCTCGTTTCCCCTGTGCGCCCGTTCGGCGGACGCTGGGGGCGAGACTTGCACGCCGCCGATACAGTGTCGAGCCAACCCGGCCCAAGCATGACGGGATGTTCTGCGTGCTTGCCGAGAAGGCGCGAATGTCAGGTTTTCGGCGCTTCGGGCTCGGTCGTGTCGCCCGGCTCGGGTGCGGCTTGCGCGATGTCCGCCGCATCGGTCCCCGGCTGCGGTTCCGCAGAACCTCGCTGAATGTCGCCAGTCCCCCCGGCGTCCTCGGCCACGTTGTCCGCGGATACCATCCCGGATTCGGAGTCGGCCTCGGATGCGGACACCTCAGGCGGTCTGCCGAGCGCGGCCCACTCCGCCACTTCCTCGTCTGTCATGAACCCCTGGCCGACCTTGTAGGCGGTCTCAAGACCCGGCGCCTCCCACACTGCGTCTGAAAAGTCCTCGCAATAGTCGTCCAGACCATCGGTCTCGCTGAAGATCGGGTTCGTGGTCCACAACTTGCGCAAAGCCTTGTTGCGCAGTTCCTCGGGCACTCCCTTTTCCATGAAGACCCGGAAATCGGACTCGTAGGTCAGCCCTTCGATGTTGATCCTCGCGACGTCCTCGATGTGCCGCGCCGCCGCATCGAGGGCTTCCTTGTCCGGCTGAGGAGGCTCCGCCCCATCGCCGGCCGTCGGTGATGGGCTTCCCTCGTCTGCCGCCCCGCGCGAGGGAGCAGACTTGGCGGCAGCCCCGCCGCCGCGCTTCAGGCGCGACCACCGCGACAGGAAATTCTCGTCCCGGTTGCTCACGCACCATCCTCCCCTTGGCCGGTCCTGCGCCGCCGATTACGCGCCCCGAAGATGGGCTCTTTGCCGAACTTTGCCGCTTCCTCGCCGGAGAAGCTGCGGCGCGCCCGCTTCACGAAGCGCTCTTCCTCGTAGTGCTCGGCCGCAAAGGCTGCCACGAACTCCCGGATCGCATCGGGCATCGGCACCGGGCCGATGATCTCGTCACCGCCCTCGCCATAGGCCTGCACTTCGGTCGGAGACGGTGTCACGAGATGGACCTCGAGCGGAGGCTCGCCGCCCAGGTTCTGCCGCAACACCACCCAAAGCGACGGCTCGATCTCGCAGAGATTGTCGACATACGCTGCCGCCTCCTTGCGATGGAGGACGATATCGAAGCGTCCAGCCAAGAAGATGGCACTGTCGGCCGTCTCGCGCATCAGTCGCCACGTTTCTCCGACGGGAGCCGGATAAACCGCCGAAAGCGGCCGCCAGGCGTGCTCTGCCCAGGGGCTCGGATTCGGTTCCCGCACCACCGTCACGCCGACCCTGATGCTCGTCGTTGTGCTCATCGCTCCGCCTTTGTTCCGCACCGCCCGCGAATTCGACCGAGACGGCACGGCAACACCACGAAAACGCAGGTCCCTTCTAGCATTTGTGATCCCTGGCTGGCACTGGTATCTCCTGCCATGACGAACACCAGACGTGCCAGTCCCAATCTGGCCATTTCCCGAAGGGAGCCCCATGGCAGAGACCGCCCCGCCCAAGCTTTTGGTCTGCAGCTGCCAAGGCACGATGCAAATCGATGGCGCCGCCCTGGCTGCCGGGCTCGGACTGGCGGAAGCTCTGCCTGTGCATCGGGAACTCTGCCGCGCCGGCATTCAGAGCTATCGCAGTGCGCTCGAGAGGCAGGCGACGGTCCACGTCGCCTGCACACAGGAAGCCCCCCTCTTTCGCGAGATCGCAGAGGATGCCGGCTACGACGGCGCGCGCCTGACGTTCACGCATATCCGGGAGCGGGCGGGTTGGTGCACGGCCGGCTCACAGGTACTGCCCAAGATGACGGCGCTGCTGGCGGAAGCCGCTCATGTGTCGAAGCCGGCAGGTCTGCTCACGCTGGAGTCGAAGGGCGTCTGCCTCGTCTATGGGGCGGGGCAGGTTGCACGCGACGCCGCCCAGGCACTCGCGGGACGCCTGAGCGTCACGTTGCTGCTTTCGGATGCGGGCGACGCCATTCCCCCTTCACGCGGCGACGTGCCCATCTACAAGGGCCGTATCAAGCGCCTCAGCGGCCATCTCGGCGCATTCGACGTCCAGGTGGACGGCTACGCGCCGATGCTCCCGTTCTCGCGCCGGAGCTTGGAATTCGCGATGCCGCGGGACGGCGCCCGCTCCACCTGCGATATCGTCGTCGATCTGTCGGGCGGCAAGCCGCTGATGTCCGAGCCAGATCGGCGCGACGGCTATCTCAGAGCCGATCCCGGCCAGCCGGCAGCCGTCGCCGAAGCGTTGCTCGCGGCCACCGATCTCGTCGGCGAGTTCGAAAAACCGCTTTACGTCACGCTCGATGCAGCCAAGTGCGCGCATGCCCGCAGCGGCATCGTCGGCTGCCAGCGATGTCTCGACAATTGCCCGATGGGCGCCATCACACCGGACGGCGACGCCGTGGCGGTCGATCATTATGCGTGCGCCGGCTGCGGAAACTGTAGCGCCGTCTGCCCGACAGGCGCGGTCACCCACGTTCTGCCGCAACCCTTCGATATCATGACGCGCGCGCGGGTTCTGCTTTCCACATACCTCGCGGCCGGCGGCGTGGCGCCCATGCTGCTCCTGCACGAAGAACAACATGGTGGCGAACTGATCGCGGCAATGGCTCGGTTCGGCCGCGGCCTGCCCCCGAATGTCCTGCCGATGCAGGTCACCGCGACGACGGCCCTCGGACACGAGTTGTTGGCGGGAATGCTGGCGCATGGCGCGACCAGGGTCGTGATCCTGGTTCCTCCGGCACGCGCCGACGAGCTGGCCGGACTGCGGGCACAGATGGAACTGATCGATCACATGCTCGCAGGCCTCGGCCATTCCGGCACGCGCTTGGCCATCGCCGTCGAGCAGGATCCGGACGCGGTAGAGGCAATCCTGTGGGATACACCATGGACCGAGGCCGTCGGGGACGCGAACTTCGCCATTCCCACCACGAAGCGGGAACTGGGCCGCCTCGCCTTTGCCGCGCTTCATGCGGCCTCCCCGACGCGGGTCGAGCGCATCTCGCTGCCCGAAGGCGCTCCTTACGGCCGTATCGTCCTCGATACGGATGGCTGCACGCTTTGCCTGTCGTGCGTCAGCGCGTGCCCGGCGAACGCCCTCTCCGACAATCCGGAGCGCCCGGAGGTCGGCTTCACGGAAGCAGCCTGCGTCCAGTGCGGCCTCTGCGTCGCCACCTGTCCCGAACACGTGATGAAGCGCGAACCCGGCTACGACTTCACCTCCGCCGCCTACAATGTGACGGTGCTCAAGGCAGAAGAACCGTTCGCCTGCGTGTCCTGCGGCAAACCCTTCGGCACGAAGTCCAGCATCGAGAAGGTCGTGGAACGGCTGAAAGGGCACGCGATGTTCAGGGATGCCGACCAGTTGCGCATCATCCAGATGTGCGACGATTGTCGGGTCGTCGCCATGTCCCGGGATGCGAGCGATCCGTTCCGGCTCGGCGCGCGGCCGCGCATTCGCACGACCGACGCCTATCTCGAAGCCGAGCGCACGGCCCAGCGCACCGGGCGCAAGCCCGAGGATTTTCTCGACGACTGACGATCGCGTCCGCGCTGCTCAGGACGCCTCGCGCAACGGCAGGTTCACGATCAGGTTCTGCGGCTTCATCAGGACGCGCTTCGACGGCGACATCGCCAAGCCGAGATAGACCGGCGCACCCTTCACGCGGTCGAGCATGCGGCCCTCGTCGCGGATCTGGAGGCGGAAGAGCCCGATAATTCGGGCGCGCGCGTCGAGCCCGGGGTCCTGTCCCTCGTAGAGCGCATTGAGGATGGCGTTCGCTTCGCGGTCGAGACCGATGTGCCAGCGCCAATTCGTGTCCCTGATCTCCCCGACCGGCGTGATGCGCGTTTCCAGGCCAAGGAAATGCTTGAGCCAGATCTCCAGGACGCGCGAGAATGCGTCGGAGGCGGGTTGCCCGAAGCGAAAATCGATCACGGTGTCGAAACGGTCCGAGCGCTCCCAATAGATCGATGCATTCTCGTCGGAGAGCACGTCCAGCGCCACTTGCCGCATCGGCGTGCCGGTAGACGAGAGAAGCTGCGCCAGCCCCGTCTCCTGCACTTTCGCCGACGTCATCTCGACGATCTCCTCGTCCGCGAGCATCACGCGGCCGTCGTCCGTCGCGGCGCACTGGGCGCGGAAGAACAGTTCGGCCGCGCGCAGGCGCATCGGGTCTGTGGTGCTCGAAAGCGCATTGCGCAGGATGAGGTGAACGAGCTGATCGAGAAAGACCGGCGGCAGTGCGATGCGGCCCGACCGCGAAATCCGCAGGTAGGCTTCCTCGAGCGTCCCCGCCTCGAGCAACAGATCCCGAAAACCCAGAACCGCCCGGTAATTGTCGGCCGCGTCGGGGTCGGCCAGCGCACCCAGTGCCTCCTCGGTCACCGGCATCGCCGGCTCTTCCAGCAATGCCTCGTGCAGCGCGATTTCGCGCGCGCAAGACGTCTCGATCGGATGGACCTCGGGTCGCGTGAGATAGGCACGCACATAGTCGGGCGTCGGTTCGAGCCAGCCGTCCGCGCGACGCTTCACCAGATGCAGCCCCGCAGATTTCCAGAAGTCACGCATCGCCGTCGCTCCAGAGCCGCACGTCGTGATCGGCAGCACGCTGCGGCCGTATCGTGCGGAAGGATTCGCGCACGCTGCCATCGGCATCGAGCACCCGGCTCACCGTGATGACCGTGCCGGGCGACAGGTCGCCACACAGGTCGGCCGCGAAGGCGACTTCCTCCCGCGCGACGCCGCGCGCCGCCGCCATGTCCGGCGCGCCGAAGCGTTCCATGATCCTATATCCGGCAGTTGAGCCGGTTGCGTGGCTTGAGAATGTGCGCTTTTCCTTGGAGATGAGCCAGAACAAGCCGCAGCTTCCCGCTCACCTGCCGGGTGAGCCTGCCCAGCACCAACCGCCGGTTGCCGTCAGCCCGCCGCCGCCGGGGGCTCCTGCGCCCGTCGCGATCGACAGCTGGGCCGGTCAGGTCAAGGTCGAGTGGGATCCAGCGGCGCCGCTCACCCCGCTCGGACAGGCCGCGTTCTTCATTGAGTTCCTCAAGGTGGCCGGCGTGTTCGACGCGCTCGTTGCCGACTGCCCGCTCGCGCGTACGAGCCCCAACGCGCCGGGCAATCGCGACTTGGTCGGCACCATCGTGTTGTCGGTGCTTGCCGGCCACAAACGCTACGCCCACGTCACCACGCTCCGCGCCGACAGCGTATTGCCGGAGTTGCTCGGTATCGAGCGCATCCTGAGCGAGGACGCAGTGCGCCGAGGGCTGGCTGCGCTTGCCGAAGAGAAGGGCACAGCCTGGCTGCGCCGGCATCTCGATCACTGCACAGCGCCATTGCTCGGCGAGGGCTGGATCCTCGACGCCGACACCACGATAAAGCCGCTCTATGGCCGCCAGCAAGGCGCCCTGCTCGGTTACAATCCAAAGAAGCCGGGGCGTCCAAGTCACGCCTACCACACCTTCATTATCGCCAATCTGCGCTTGGTCCTCGACGTCGATGTGATGCCCGGCAACGAACATGCGGCCAATCACGCCGCACCTGGATTGTGGGCGCTGCTGGAGCGCATCGGTCGTGACCGCTGGCCGCGACTGTTGCGCGCCGACAAGGGTTTCGCCTCCGACGCGCTGATGAGCCGGTGCGAGACCGATGGATTGCGCTATCTGATGCGTCTTCGCCTGACCAAGAACGTACAGCGTGCCATCGAGCGCCTGGCCGGCCGCCGCGACTGGACCGACGCCGGCCAAGGCTGGCAGGGCATCGAGACGACACTGAAGCTCACCGGGTGGACGCGGGCTCGTCGGATCATCCTTCTGCGTCGACCGATCAAGGCCGATGTTGCCCGCACCCGCTGGCACGCCAAGGACA
>VFQT010002714.1_pt1 | contig 17535 bp, 13 predicted proteins | sample 3512381 | NCBI WGS metagenome assembly VFQT01 (sample SAMN10412376, study PRJNA504923) | tailings metagenome | isolation source: Relicate 2 Philex TSF3 active mining site | place: Philippines: Tuba, Benguet | collected 2017-08-29
GAGGAGGTCGCCGCGAATGTTGCCGAGCCATTCGCCTCGGAGCTTCGACGGACTCGGGCTGAACATGTCATGATCTCCGTTACGGCCACGCTCTGCGGCACGGCTCGTCTTGATTCTCTGATGGGGTTGGGGCGAGCGGGCCTCGGACCGAGGCGCATCCGGGATGTTTGCCGCGCAACCTAGTTGCCTCGTGCCGCACTGTCACTACGGAAACCGGGCAGCACCGGCGCGGCACAAAACATCCCGCGCCATCCCGAAGCCGGAGACGCGGACCTGGCAGGTCCATCCTGCAAACCCGGACGATTGGCGACATCGGCACCGAGATCGTCGCGGCAGAGCCGGTTGCCGCCCAAAACGGGACTAATGTCCGCGCCCATGCGGAACGCTCCGGCCAACACGTTGTCACGGGTCGCAACGCCCGTAGTCTGCCGCAGGCCGAGAAGACCGCCTGCGGCACTCCATCGTGTTGTCGCAGTCGACGGGCAACGCTCGCGGTCGCGGTCGCGCGTCACATAGCGAAACGCGACATGCCGCCATCGACGGGGATCACCGTCCCCGTGATGTAATCGGCCCTTGGAGACGCCAGGAAGGCGACGAGGCTCGCGAACTCTTCTGGCTCGCCGAAACGGCCCTTCGGGATGAACTGCTCGATGTAGCGCTGTTTTGCGACGGGGTCGGGATGCAGTCGCTCACGGATCTGCTCGCTGTCGATGCGGCCCGGCGGCACGCAGTTGACCGTAATGCCGTCGCGCGCCAGATCGCGCGACAAGCCCTTCGCCCAGGCATGTACCGCCGCGCATGCGGTCAGCGCCGCGCTGGTCGCCAGCGGCTCGACGATACCCGTCACGTTGATGATCCGCCCCCAACCGCGCTGCCGCATGTCGGGCATGAAGGCATTGGTAAGCCGCCGCACGGTCGTGAACTTGAGATTGAAACCGGCATTCCAGACCTCGTCGGAATCCATGGGCGACGGTTTGCTCGACAGTCCGGCGTTGTTGACGAGGATATCGAGCCCGCCGAAGGCGTCATTGATCGCCTGCCGGATCGCCTGCGGCGCTGCCTCGTTCATCAGGTCCGCGACAATGACCAGCGGCCGCGCGCCTGTCTCGCCTGCGATCTCGTCGGCCAGTGCCTCCAGTCTCTCGCCGCGACGCGCCGAAATGGCGAGCTTGACACCCTCCTCCGCCATTGTGCGTGCGATACCGACGCCGATGCCGGCGCTGGCGCCAGTGACGAGACACGTCTTGCCTTTGAGCTTCAGATCCAAGGACAATCTCCGGGAAAATGTTTCGGCTCCAGTGCGCCACTCACACCGGCAAGGACATGGCGGTGCACCAGCGATGGCCCGCCTTTTAAGTCATGCTCGCGCGCAGGCCTAGTGCCGGGGTGGCCGTCGGGCAGGCATCTTCCCGCGCCAAGCGCACCATCTCGCGCTGACGAACGGCAAGTCGTCAAAACCGGGCTCTCATGTCGTGTCCGCTCTGATCAGGCGACTGCGGACCAAGGCGATGCCGACAACCGCAGCGCCATGCGATCCCTGGCCGGCAATCACGGGGGCACGCTGCCGACGGTATTCGCCGATGCCCTCATCTCCCGGTATCACGCCGGGATACTGCCGTGACGTCCCTGTAGGACCGGGAAAAGCGCGAGACCCAGCACCACAGCAAGATCGGGCGTCGGGACCGGCATCACGGACCGGCGGTCGAGTGCGGGTTGCGGAACGTGCACCACTGTGATCTGCATCGTGTCGTTCGGGCCACGCGCACGCCAACGGCCAACTTGGGGGCGCAGAGCCATCAACGGAACGGTAATGGATCGCAGCATGCAGAAAGACGCACCCACCCTCGGTTTCATCGGTCTCGGCGTGATGGGCGGCCCGATGTGCCGCAACGTCGTGAAGAAGCATGCGGCCCCCGTGCACGCCTTCGACCTGAATGCCGCGGCGTGTGAGGAGGCGGGACAGGCAGGCGCGACGATCGCGGCCACCGTCGCCGACGTCGCCAAAGCCGCCGACATCGTATTTCTATCCCTGCCGGGCGGTCGTCAGGTGGAAGAGGTCTGCCTCGGCGAAGCGGGCCTTGCGCGCAACGGCAAATCAGGTCTGGTCGTCGTGGACTTGAGCACGACGAGCGTGGCCGAGGCACGCGCGATCGCGGCGAAGCTCGGCGAGGCAGGCATGCACTTCGTCGATGCGCCTGTGGCGCGGACACGGCAGGCGGCTCAGGACGGCACGCTCAGTATCATGGTCGGGGCTAGCGACGAGCTGTTCGCGCGCGTAGAACCGCTGCTGTCCTACATGGGTAGCGACGTCACGCACTGTGGGGCGACCGGCTGTGGACAGGTCGTCAAGCTGATCAACAACACGTTGGTCTTCGAGCATGTCGCGGCGCTCGCCGAGATGATGGTGGTGGCGGAGCGCGCGGGCGTCGCGCCCGAAACGCTGGCGCGGGCGGTTTCGAAGGGTTCCGGAGACAGCTTCGTGCTGCGCAACCACGGCCTCAAGGCGATGGTGCCGCGCGCTTTCCCCGAAAGGTCATTCCCCTCGACCTACGTGATGAAGGATCTCGGCTACGCCATCGCACTGGCGGAGAGTTGTGGTGTGGAACCACGCCTCCCGCGTCTGGTGGAGCAGTTCTATCAGGCGGCGATCGATCAGGGTCTCGGCGAGAAGTATTTCCCCACGATCATCGAGTTGATCGGCAAACGGTGATGGACAGGGGGGATGTCCGCGCAAAAGCCACCCCCCCGTCCTTCTAAACCTTTGGGCTCAGCCTTCCTGAAGCGCCTCGCGATACGCCGCACTCGATCGCGCATAGCGTTCGGCCATGGCGGCTTTGGCGGCCTCGGGCGCGCGGTCGGGATGGCCCGCATCGAACGGTGGCGCGGGATCGTATTCGATGCCGAGCTGGATGGCTTCAGCCGCAGGCCTTCCGGCGATTTCAGCAACCAGATGTAAGCCGAAATCGATCCCCGAGGTCACGCCGCCGGCCGTTATGACGTTGCCGTCGCGCACGACACGCGCCTTTTCGTGCGTTGCGCCGACCATCGGAAGGAGCTGCGTATACGCCCAGTGCGTCGTCGCGCGGCGGCCGGACAGCAATCCAGCCGCGCCCAGCACGAACGCGCCAGTGCACACCGACGTGACATAGCGGGCGCCTGCTGCCTGCCGCCGGACGAAGTCGAGCGAAACTGGATCCTGCAGCACGCCCGTGACGCCAAAACCGCCGGGCACGCACAGGATATCGAGCTGCGGACACTCCGCGAGCGTCACTGTCGGGACCAGTGCGAGACCGCAATCGCTCATGACGGGCTCGCGCGTCTTGGCAGCAATATGGACGCTGGCGCCGGGCAGACGCGAAAGAACCTGCAATGGCCCCGTGAAATCGAGCTGTGTCAGGTTCGGGAATATGAGAAATCCGACGTTGGTTCGAGACATGTTTTGGCTCCTGTTGTCTTGAAACGGGTGCGGAACTCGGTAGGCGTGACGGCGAGCGTGCGCGCGAATGCGCGGTCCATGCGCCGCAGCGAGCCAAAGCCGCTGCTCCGCGCAATGGTCTCGACCGAACGGTCGGTGTCGAGCAGCAGCCGACGCGCCACGTCGATGCGCATGCGCTCCACGAACTCCGCCGGTCCCATTGCGAATTTTGCCCGGAACAGCCGGCTGAGCGAGCGCAACGACATGCCTGCCGCGGCCGAGAGCCGGTCGACAGTCCAGTCGGCGCCGGGCTCCTCGAGGATCTGGGCGAGCAACCGTTCGATACGGGGTTCGGCGGCTCCCTGGGCGACGAGTTCGGCCGAGAACTGGCTCTGGCCTCCGGGCCTCACGCGATAAATGACGTGCCGTCGGGCAATACTCAGCGCAACATCCCGGCCATGATCGGCTTCGATCATCGCGAGTGCGAGATCCATGCCCGCCGTCACTCCAGCGGACGTCCACACGCCGCGATCTTCAATGTGTATGGCGTCATCGTCGACGCTGACAGCCGGCCGGAACCGGCGCAGCGCATCGACGGCGCTCCAGTGCGTGGCGGCGCGGCGACCGTCGAGGACACCGGCAGCAGCCAGGATGAACGCGCCGCTGCATACCGACGCGAGCCGTCCGACGCGTCCTTGCGCGCGGGCGACGATCCGCGATGCCCTGCCATCCGCCAAGGCATCGGCCACACCCGGGTCTCCGCCCGACAACATGAGCGTGTCGATGCCGCCCAGCCGCCGCACCGTGAGGGCTCCATAGGGAAGATCGGCAACCAGCTGCACGCCAGACGAGGTCGTGAACGGTCCGGCGTCGGGCGCCGATATCAGGATCGCGTAGGCACGGCGCCGCAACGCGTCGTTGGCGCCGGCGAACATCTGAAGCGGGCCGGCAATGTCCAAGAGTTGGGCGCCGGGGAACGCGAGCATGACTATCGTGTGCGGTTGGTTCATGCTTACAGCATAGCTTGGAGATGGCACGGCCTGAAGGCCACAACACAGTCATATTCGGCCAACGCCGCCGACGCGCTCGCAATCGAATACATTTGTATTCGGGGGGCCTCCCGAATTCCGGTCTCCCGCCGTCAACCAGCTCCCCGGAATGAGAGCGAGGCTCTTGCTTCACCGGGCACGGGACGTGATCCTCCCAGGAATTCCATCACGCGTTCCCGCCATTTCGGCGTATCGATTCGAGCGGCCAAAGGGGACCGTCATATGTCGAAGACTGCACGCGCGCTTCTCGGGCTCGTCCTGGGCTACCCCACCGGTGCCGCAATCGGCGGCGCCCTCGTCTCAGCGCTATCCGGAAATCCGCACGACAGAGGCCTCGAGATGGTGATGACAGCGGCTTTCGTGACCGGCCCGGCCGGAGCTCTGGCCGGCTGCATTCTTGCACGACCGTGGAGGCGCCAGTGACGCATGCCCTCATGCGCATCGTAGAGCGACCGAGCGCGAGGGCGTTGCAGACTGCAAAACAATTGTGTCGCGACTTGTCGCGAACGTGATCGACGAATGCCCGCCGGGCAATCGGCAAACTGCCTATGAAGGGTTGCAGAAGCGGTATTTTGCGTCCATAATTTTAGAAATAATGGCACAGCGAGCCAGCGATGGCCTGATAGTGCGAATAATGAAATGGTCCGTCACGAAGCGAAATAGGGAGGTGCGCTGCGCTGCTTTAGTGCTGAGGTAGCGGGCATTGGCACAACCGAAAATACAGGTGCAACGCGGCGCGAATTGAACGCGGCGCGATGAACCTCATCGAGCCGGAGCGATTTCCCGTCGCTTCGACGACGGTAGGTTTTTGTCCGCACGATCGTGGAACTCCGATGTCATGCAGCCGGATTTCATGGAACGTGCGAACGCGATGGCATGTCGCCGCCGCGTGGCAAAACGAAACATGGAGGCCAACCACGGTATCTCGCCTTTGCCACCCCAAGGCGCCGCCAGAGCGTCAGGCATGGGCAGGGACACGCAGAAAAACATCAAAGGGAGAGATTGAATGAACCAAAGGGGTTTGCGACCACTGCTTTCGGTTGCTGCAATTGTTGCAGCATCCTTGGGAGCCAGCGGCATCGCCGCCGCCGAGCCGAAAAAGGGCGGCATTCTGAAATTCGTCGTACCCGCCGAGCCTCCGAGCTTCGACGGGCACAAGGAAACGACGTTCGCTCTCATCCATCCGATAGCGCCGTTCTACAGTGTTCTCATCAGGGTCAATCCGGACAATCCTGCGTCGCTGACCGATTTCGTGTGCGATCTCTGCACGGAAATGCCGAAACCCACGGATGACGGCAAGACATACACATTCAAAATCCGCACGGGTGTAAAATTTCACGATGGCTCGCCATTGACCGCGAAGGACGTGGCTGCAAGCTTTTCGCGCATTGCCTTTCCACCTACCGGCGTTTCCAGCGGCCGGAAGGGCCAATGGGCGATGCTGGCCAGCGTCGATGCGCCCGACGACGTGACGGTGATCTTCAAGCTGAAGTATCCGACAGGGGCATTTATCCCCGTCGTCGCAAATCCCTACAATTTCATCTACTCGAAAGCCAAGCTCGACAAGGACCAGAAGTGGTACGAGCAGAACGTGATGGGCTCCGGTCCATTCGTCTTCGACAAGCGTGAGGCCGGTGCGCGGATAACAGGCAAGCGCAACCCGAATTATTACCACGCTGGCAAACCGTATCTCGACGGTTTCGAGGCGATCATCGCAACAAAGCAGTCCCTGCGCGTTCAGGCGATCAGGGGCGATCAGGCGGCGATCGAGTTCCGCGGCTTCCCGCCCAAGAGCCGGGACGATCTCGTGCGTGCGCTTGGCAAAGACGTGACGGTTCAGGAGAGCGATTGGAATTGCGGCATCTCCCTCTCGCCGAACCACGAGAAGAAGCCCTTCGACGACGTCCGCGTGCGCAGGGCGCTCACGCTGGCTCTCGACCGATGGGGCGGCTCCAAGGATCTCTCCAAGATCGCAATCGTGCGGGCCGCCGGTGGTCTCGTATTTCCCGGACACCCTCTCGGGATGAAGAAGGAGGAGCTGGAAAAGGTCGCCGGCTATTGGCCTGACATCGAGAAGTCGCGGGCCGAGGCGCGCCGACTGCTGAAGGAGGCAGGGGTTCCGAACTTGAGCTTTACCTTCCTCAATCGCTCGACCGATCAACCCTATACCATCGTCGGCACGTGGCTCATCGATCAATGGAAGAAGGTCGGTATCACCGCGAAAATGCGGAGCGAAGCGACGGCCGGTTGGTTCGCCGGTCTGCGCTCGGGCGACTTCGAGGTCGGGATCAATGCAAACTGCCAGTCGATCGTGAACCCGATACTGGATGTCGCTTTCTACCTGCCCTCGAACCGCTCAGCGCAGCAGTACGGGAAGTTCAAGGATCCCGAACTCGAGAAGATCTACGATACGATGGCTGCATCCAACGACGTTGCCGAGCAGAAGAAACTGATGGGTCAGTTCGAGCGGCGGGTCATGGACGTGCAGGCCCACAATTTCCAGATCTTCTGGTGGTACCGGATCATTCCGCACCGCAGCTATGTGAAGGGCTGGAAGGTCACTCCGAGCCATTACCTCAATCAGGATCTATCGGGGCTCTGGATCGACAAGGGCTGATCATGCGTGAACCGGGCGCCGGTTTCCGTACCTGCGGAGACCGGTGCGCCGGACGAACGGAGCACGACGAAGCATACCGCTTCCGACCGGACCTCTGAACCATGCTGCAGTACGTCATCAAGCGCCTGCTGTTGATGATCCCAACGGTGTTCGGCGCGGCCGTTCTCGTCTTCTTCCTCATGCGGGCGATCCCCGGCGACATATGCTTCCTGAGGATGGCCGGCGCAGGCGGCACGGTCGACCTCGACGTCGTCAGGCAATGCCGGATGGATCTCGGACTTGATCGGCCGTTGCCCGTTCAATTCTGGGATTTCATCTCCGGCTTCGTCGTCGGCGATTTCGGCAAGTCCATGTGGACGGGGCAGCCGATCTTCGATGAGGTTGCCTTGCGCTTTCAGCTTTCCCTGCAGATCGCGATCATGGCGACTATCGTTTCGATCCTGATCGCAATCCCCCTTGGCACGCTGGCAGCGGTCAAACAGGATACCTGGGTCGATTATGCCGTGCGCACCTTCTCGATTGCCGGCATCGCGATCCCCTCGTTCTGGCTTGGGATCCTCATCATCCTCGGCATCCTCATCACCACGAAAGCGTGGTTTGGCCAATCCTGGATGCCGCCGATCACCTATCGGCCGATTTGGGTCGACCCCTGGTACAACCTGTCGATGTTGATTTGGCCGGCGCTGGCGACGGGCTATCGCTACTCGGCCGTGGCAACGCGAATGACGAGATCGGCGGTTCTCGAAGTCCTGCGCGAGGACTATGTGCGAACCGCCAGAGCGAAAGGTGTCTGGGAGAAGCTGGTCGTTCGCCGGCACGCTCTCCGCAACGCGCTTCTGCCCGTGATCACGATCATCGGCATCGAGTTCGCATTCTTGATGGGTGGGCTCGTCGTCACCGAGCAGGTCTTCAATTTGAATGGCATCGGCAAGCTGTTCGTCTCGTCGGTCGAGAACCACGACTACAACATGACCCAATCGCTCGTCATGCTGGTGGTGGTGATCTTTGCCTTCACGAACTTCTTCGTCGATCTGTGTTACGCGTGGCTCGATCCACGCATTCGCTACAATCGATGACGGGGGCAGAAGCAATGACAGCGATGCACAACCCTTCCGCCGCAAGTTCGCTTCCACCTCGCGCCAGCTACATCGGAACGATCTGGACGTTCTCGCGAAAGAACCCTCTGGGCGCCGCGGGGGCCCTCGTCGTGGTGATCATGGTGATGATGGCCGTTCTTGCGGACGTCGTGACCAGCTACGATCCCACCCTCAACGACTTCGGCGCGATGCTGCAGGCGCCGGACGCCGAACACATGCTCGGGACCGACCAATACGGCCGTGACCTCTTCACCCGCATCGTTTACGGGGCGCGAACCGCGCTGCTGGTAGGCTTCGTTTCCGCTTTCGTCGGGGCCACCCTCGGCCTCGTGCTCGGCGTCACGAGTGCATACTTCGGTGGCGCGTTCGATCTTATCCTTCAGCGCGTCATGGATGTGTTGATGGCATTTCCGTTGATCATCCTCGCACTCGCCGTCGTTTCCATCGGCAGCGCCTTGCCGATCAGCGATGCCTACAAAGTGATCCTCGCCATCACAATCCCCTTCATCCCCAGTTGCGCGCGGTTCGTACGCGCAAGCGCCCTGGCCTTGCGCGAGATCCCTTATGTGGACGCCGCGCGCGCCTGCGGCTTCAGCCACGCGCGCATTATCCTACGCCACATGGTGCCCAACGTCCTCGCGCCCTACCTGATCATCTTCACTGCATCGGTGGGTCAGGCGATCCTGATCGAGGCGTCCCTGTCCTATCTCGGTCTCGGCGTACAGGAGCCGACGCCAGCATGGGGACTGATGTTGCGCGGAGGCGCGGAGGAGTATGCCGAGAGTGCGCCTTGGGTTGCGATCTATCCGGGCCTCGCCATCACGATCGCGGTTTTCGGTTTCAATCTCTTTGGAGATGCGGTCCGCGATGCGCTCGATCCGAAGCTCCGGCAGCTCTGAAGTGCGTGGCAGACTGCAAAGGCGACACGTGAACTCGCAATCGCGTCATGTGCTCTTGGAGACGAGCACCACGCCCGCGCAGATCAGCGCGATCCCGAGCAACCGGGTGACGGAGAGGACCTCCCCGAGCGCGAAGTGAGCCACCACCGCCGTAATGATGAAACCGATCGAGGCCATGGGATAGGCCGCGCTGACCTCTGCCCGCGACAGGACCGCCAGCCAGAGTACGATGCTCACCGCGTAGAGCGTCATGCCTGCAATGAGGTACGGGTTCAATAACAGGGTCGCGACGGACACCGCGATTTCGCGCGCGCTCGACCACGCGGCAGGACCTGTCAGCATGGCCTTGCGCAACGTCACCTGAGCGAGCGCCGTCAACGAGACGCTGGACAGCGCCAGCCCGATCGTGAGCCTGTTCATTCCGCCGCCTTTCAGACGCTCATCGCCAGGACCCAGAATGCCGCGCACGCGGCGCCGTAGAACCAGCTCACGGGATCTTGCAGCGCGAACACCACCGGATCGTCGTCGAGCACACCGCGATGCGCAAGGAGCCAGACCCGTTGAAGCCAAGCCATCAGTGCGGCCGGAATGAAATAGAGCCATCCCGGCGACCTGTAGAGCCCTGTCACCGCGGCCTCCACGTTTACGTACATGAGCATGATCAGAAGCGCCGCGAGGCCGGATCCGACACCGAATGCGAATGTCGCGGGGAGATCCTCTGCCCGGTACCCGCGCCCCGTGCGACGCTGTGAATGGCTCGCAGCGATACGATACAGCTCCCCATGTCGCTTGGCTGTCGCGAGGGATGTGAAAAGCGCGATCGAGAACGGGATCAGCCACGGCGACAAGGGGGCCGCAAGCAGAGCCATCCCCCCGGCGACCCGCAGGGTCAAGAGAACCCCGACGATGTAGGTATCGAGAAGCGCGACACGCTTCAAGCCCAGGCTGTATGCGAGCGTCAGCACGAGATAACCGCAAGCGACGGCTGCGAACGGATGCGAGAGCCAGACGCTCGACCCGATCCCGATGGTTATGAGCATCGCCGCGGCGAATGACGCGGGCACGATCGATATGGCGCCCGAAGCGATGGGACGCGTGCGCTTGACCGGATGAGCGCGATCGGCGGCCAGATCGGCGATGTCGTTAATAATGTACGTGCCGGACGCCAATGCGCCCAGTGCCAGGAAAGCGGCGATGCAGCGGGCTACGCTACCGGTATCCATGAAGGCTTGGGACAAGAGCAGAGGGAGAAAGACCAGCAGGTTCTTGGACCATTGATGGAACCGCAGCAACCGAGCCCACGTCGATGGCGATGCCGGTTCGTCATGGGAGACAGCGGCAACGGGAAGCGCACCGTTCCATTTGGCCAGAGATGTAGCATCGCCGATCAGAACCGCCCTTGCGGCACCCCGAAAGATCGCCGCTTCCTCAGGTGAAGCGCCTGCATAGATGAACCCATCGGGGAAACGGCGCATCAGTCGCTCGGCTTCTTCGACCCCGCCGAAGTCCGCATCACGTGCAAGGCCGGTCACGCTGTCGAAGAGGACGAGGCCGGCGGCGAGGCGTCGCGCGCTGGCCTCATCGCATTTAGCGACGAGATGTAGCGGGCGACCGCGATCCTTCTCCGTCTTCAGAAGCTGCACCAGGTCCGTCCGCACTGCGAGCGCGCTCGCGTCGAGCCGCGCGACAGACAAAGCTGCCTCGGAGAATCGCATCCGACTCACAGGCCACGCCAGGAACAATCTGGCCAAGTCTCTCGGCTGATGGAAGAGCAGTGTGGCGATGCTCTCAGAAACATAGTCCCGTGTCGTGAAAAGCGTATCCAGATCCACAACGAGCGGCAGCGCAGCCGGAGCGTCGAGCATTCGCGGCAGTCTGTCCGCGGCTCCGGGCTGGCGTGTGGCGGTAAGGGCTTCAGCAGCGCCAGGATGAGCCGTTATCGTCATGTGCGCCGACTTGTCGCCGTTCGAGTTTTGCTCTCCGCCGCTTCTGTGATCTGGAGAGACGGATGCGGTGAACCTTTTCGCAATCTGGCGTGAGCGGCAGAGGCGCTCATTGATGCCGGTCAAAGATGGCGGCTGCACGAGGCGATATTCTTAAAACTTGATGCGCAGTATCGCGGCCCCGCATTTCCAGATCGTCGCGTTGCGCGTTGAGGGGATGGCACACATGAAAGTCCGGATTATTGCTGCACTGATTGCGGCTTTATTCACCGTCACGCCCGCATCGGCCGCCGACGTCACTACGGAGAATGGAATTTCCGTGATTTGCGCTTGGGCCGAGGCGACGAGGCCGGGGGCAACGATCGGTTCCGTTTACATGGACATTCGGGTCGATCAGGCAGGTCCGCGCAGGTTCACCGCTGCCTGGACCGAGCTTGCCGGAAGCGCAAACCTCAGTGTATTTCGCAGATCGGGCGGAGTGCTCACGCGAAGCCGCGTCGACGCGATCACCATCGAGGCGGGGCAAATGGTACGCTTGTTGCCGGGGGGATATCATGTCCTTCTCGTCGATCTCACGGAGGCTCTCGTTGCCGGCTCGACCTTCGAAATGATGGTGGAGTTCGATCAGGCAGGTGCCTTCGAAATCCCGGTACTGGTGGTGGAGATTGGTGCCGGTCGGCCGTGCGGCACGGCGCAGTATGGACCTGTGGTCCCGCGTGGACCGGGCTATGTGCCAGGACCGGCGTGGATTCCTCGAGGCTCCTACTGGTGGCGTTGACGCTCGAGGGCCCGCATGACGCGATGGGCGGCGGTGGACGAAGAGCCAGCCGCCCAATTCTTTGGGGCTATGCGCCGGGCTCCTCCTGGCGCAAGGGTGGCTCTTCTGGCGAATAGGCCATCCAGGTTACGCCGTGAGCATTAGAAGAGCGGGGCAGACCGTGCTGGAACGTCTCTCGTCGGAGCAAGGCGCGGTGTGGTTCGCCTGGCTCGGGGGGGGTGTTTTATTTTTCCTGTCATGGAATATATCGGCGCCGCCGGCGGAAATGATATTTTCCGATTTTCATCAGGCATATATGGACGCCGCATATCGTCTCGTGAGCTTCGGCCCGATCATTACGTGGCCCGTAAATGATACGTGTACTGAGGGATTTGTGAATATCCCGGTCCTGGGGTGGCTGTTCACGCCGTTGACGAATTTTCGGCCCGCCGTGGCAGCGCTCGTCTTCCTAGCGGCAGGTTTCGCGGTACTCGCTGCGGCGCTTGCACTCCTGGCGCGACATTTCGGGATGAGCCGCTGGCAGGTTGCCGGTATGATTGCCGTGACGCTCGCGAATGGCCCCCTGGTACACGGCCTCCGGGAGGGCAACACCACGCATTTCGTTTTGGCGTTGACCGTGCTGGCGGTCGTCATGCTGCGATCCGGCTACCCGACCGCAGGGGGAACGGTGCTCGGCCTGTGCGCAATGCTCAAGCTGCCGCTGCTCTTGCTCGGGGTATATTTCATCATCGCGCGAAGATGGCGTGCCGCGACGGCCTTTGTCGCGACCTGTGGAGCGATCGTTGCAGCTTCGCTGCTTGTCTTTGGCACACAGATCAATCTCGCATGGTTCACGCATTGCGTGACCCCATTCATGACGGCGACAATGCCGGGTTTCAATGTGCAGTCCCTGGAAAATTTTCTATTTCACCTCGTGAATGGTCCGGAGCATCTCCACACGTGGTTTCTCGTCCCCACAGGCATCTGGGCGCGCGCCGCGCGCTTCGTTGTTTCTTGTGGGCTTCTCTTGGGAGCACTGTGGCTCCTGGCGCTTCCGCGGCCGCCCTCGGTCCGTGACGCAAGGCCGGCGTTGACCGTGCCTCGGGAATTGATCGAGTTCAATCTTGTGCTTGCGATCGCCGTCGTGGCAAGTCCGCTCTCGTGGTCGCACTACTACGTCCTCTTGCTGCTGCCGTGGATCCTCTATTTCGTGGGCGCCTTCGGTCCTTCTCTCGATAGAGCCACGCGTTGGCTCATGGGACTGGGGGCCGTCTTGTCGTCGACGCCGGTCCTGATGTTGCCAAAGGATCTCGGTGCTCTGACGCCGGTGCTATCGCGAACGGTCGTTTTCGCGTGCTTCATTGGGGGTGTCTCGACTGTAGCAGCCCTCGTGCGCTGTCTCTGGCTGGAGCGGCGGCGCGAAGCGGCAATGGGCTTCGACCTCCCCTTCGAGGGCTGGGTCTATTCCGCCAGGAGGCTGCTGTTCGCCGAACGCCGGGATCTGTCACGGACCGAAATCGTGACGAGGGGACTCGGCGCGTTGCTTATGGCGACGGCCTCAATTGGCGTCGTGATGTGGCTCCTTTCGCCGGCCGCCTATTCCGACATCGGCCTGCAGCACACGCTGCGGTTCTTCAAGGGGCTTGCGGACGACGATTCTTGGGGGCCGATGGCGGATGCCCTGCGTTATCTCGAATATGAATATCTGCCGCCGCACAGCAATAAGCCATTATATAGGGCGGTGGTATTCGATATTGGTGACAAATACCAATACCCCCCCTTCGCACTATTCGTTGCGGCATGGCTCCGCAGCGTCAACGCTTGGATCGCACCTTTCCTTTCTCCAGCCACTGCCATCTCGTGGCTGGCGATCGCCGCAACGGCGGGAGCGGTATTCGGCATCTTCGAGACGGCGCTCCGGCGCGCAGCTCCAGAGGCTCGCAACGACGGTCTCGTCGGCATACGTGCCGCGCTTGCGATCGCTCTTACCTTGACCTTCTATCCGGTGGTGAAGTCCTTCACGCTGGGCCAGATTCAAACGTGGATCAATGCCGCTATTGCCGTCGCGATCCTGGCGTGGATGCAGGGCTGGAAAACGCCGGCCGGGCTCCTCGTGGGTGCCTGCGCGTTGATCAAGCCGCATTACGCGATTTTGATCCTGTGGGCGACGATGTGCCGGGAATGGCGCTTTGTCGCCGGCAGCATGACGGTGACCGCATCGGGCACTCTCTATGCCCTATTCACGATCGGATGGGTTCATCACGCCGACTACCTGCGGCTTTTGACGTTTCTTTCCCAGCACGGCGAGTCTTTCTATCCGAACCAATCCGTGAACGGCCTTCTCAATCGACTCATGAGCCTGAGCGATCCCGTCGCTTACAACAACGTGTTCTGGTCGGAGTCGACGTTTCCACCCTATACGTGGTGGGTGCATGCACTCACCACGGCGAGCGCTGTCGTCATCCTGGGGCTGGCAATGGTTAGGACCGTACACACGGCGGCAGAGGACCGGACGATCGACCTGTGCATCGTGATCCTGAGTTGCACGCTCGCATCACCGATCGCATGGGAACATCATTATGGCGTGTTGATGCCGATCTTCGCGGTCTTGGCGCCCCTGATGCTGAACTACGGAGCGCCACGACTTTGGATCGTCGCCGCTTACGTCCTCTCGAGCCAATATATCCCGCTGACCCGGCTCTTGGCGGCAACACCCTTCAATGTCCTGCAATCATATTTGTTCTTCGGTGCGCTCCTGACCCTGCTGTGCCTCTATGGGATGCGCGAGACGCCACGCGCCCCCAAGGCTGTAGCGCCATAGGTGCAGCGGGATTCCCACGAACGCCCCAATGAACGTGACCGAGGTAATCGCGTTGAACCGACCAGCAAAAGACAAGTCGGCGTATCTCCTGGTCGCCTGGAGCCTCCTGGCGGGGCTGCTGCTTGGGGGCGCGGCTGCTTTGACACGTGCATCGCCGTACTTCGAATGGCAGCGCGAAGTCGCAGAAATGCCGGCTGTGTATCTGGGTTTTGCAATGCTGATCGCGGGGCTCTGCTACGGGCTGCTCGTACCACTGATACGGCACTCGCTGTCCAACTCCGTCGCGACGCGGCGCGGGCTGTGGTGGGGCGCGTGCGCGGTGGGATTGATCGCGCGGCTGGTCCTACTGTCGTCGGAACCGGCACTCGAGGACGACTATCATCGCTATCTGTGGGAAGGCGCGCTTTCAGCGCGCTTGATCAACCCCTATCGCGTGACGCCGGCCGCTGCGCGGCAAGCCGATGCCTCCACGCCGCTCGGCGAACTGGCGCGGTCTGGCGAGGCGGTCCTGATGCGCGTCAATCATCCCGGCATCACGTCGAATTATCCACCTGTCGCGCAGGCGGCGTTCGCGCTGTCTCATATGATCGCGCCATGGAATTTGACGTCATGGCGGCTGCTCGTCCTGACATTCGATGCAGCAACTCTAGCCATCCTGGTGGGGTTGCTGCTGTGGATCGGCCAGGACCGGCTCTGGTCGCTGCTCTATTGGTGGAATCCGATCGTCATCAAGGAACTTGCCAATTCCGCCCATATGGACTCCCTCATCGTCATGCTGGTGCTGGGCTCTCTATATCTTTCTGCGCAGCGGCGGCACTTCGGAGCACTCCTCACATGCGGGCTCGCCATCGGGACAAAACTCTGGCCGGTCCTGCTCGTGCCATTGCTGTTGCGGCCACTGGAGAGACGGCCGTGGCAAGGCCTGGCCGGCCTCTCCCTGATCATCGGCATGACGGTTCTCTGGCTTGCGCCGAACTGGATGGGGGGACCAAATCCACATGACGGCTACGTCGCATACGCTCAATTCTGGCGCACGAACAGCGCGCTCTTCCCGGCACTCGAGGATCTGGTCGGCGCGGGGCTCGAATCCATCGGTTGGCAGGCGCCATCGTGGCTCGTTGCCCGGAGCGTCATCGGCGCCGGTCTGATGGTCTTCGCCGTATGGAGTGCAGCCCGCAGCGACGGCAGTGCCAGCGATGTTCACGGGCGCGCCGGGCTCGTCATTCTCGCCTTGGTCCTCCTGAGCCCGGCACAGTTCCCATGGTACGTCATCTGGGTGATCCCGTTCGCGGCATTTCAATGTCGAGCCACCGTTGTCGCGATGACAGCCCTGGTCCCGCTTTACTACGCGTCGTTCCATTACATTGCGCGTGGAAACTATGTCTTTTATGCCGACGTCGTCGTATGGTTCGTGTGGTTGCCGGTCTGGCTCGTGGCTGCGATCGAAGTCTTAGCAATGCGCAGGAGGCACTGTTCCTCGTCGCCGCTGGACCGCGCAACGCATGGCACGGGTGAATGGGATTGAGACGCCTCATGCGCGCCAATCCGACTGTGAAGCGGAACGCCCCGTTTCTGCTTTCTCACCTATGTGTTTGCCCGCGCTCTTTCGTAAGGTGAGAAGACGCTGCCGATCGCGAGAGTGCGGATTGCGGCGCCAAGTTCCGCGTCGCGTGCGTCCTGTCACGATGTGCCCGCGCGCCGTCCTCGATGCCACCGGCACCAGCACAGGGCTGGGCGGAAATGACGGGCGTTCGTGGTAGGCGATAGGTCCAGCGGGCCGCCACGGCCTGCAAGGGGCCCCTGTTCCCGTACATACGGCCTATGCGTGCTGCCCTGCTCGAGCGCAGTGGCTACCGGCGGAAATCCCGGGCAAACCGCCCACACCGATAGCGCGACGATCACGCGTGCAAGACGACGACGTGTTGCGTAGGCACGTCTATGGCACTTGCCCCATGTTGCAGGACGATCACGAGACGTTTTTAGTCGAGATTTGCGTATTTCTACGAATTTTCAGTGCCCGCCTCGATATGCGAGTATAACCTGTGGGAGAGTCAGGGTTCCTTGTGACCGTTGCGGGTTTTTATCCTCAGCGTTGAGCAGTGGAACGTGTTAATGGCGTCCGCGTGTGTTCGTAGTTTTTCGAAAGTGTCGTGTATGCGTACAGATCCGGCGCAATTGACCTCTCATCAAGATACACGGCAAGCCGCCGCCTTCCTTTTCGGGCTGGCCGTTGGCGTCCTGGCATCGTTGGCTTTTGTGGCAATCATATTGTTGCCCCGCCTGCCATGACATTCGTGACGCAGGCTCCGTTCGCACCCTAATCATGGACAGAGCCCGTGCCGACGATTGTTCCAGCCTCTCCAAAGACAAAAAGAATGATCACAACGAGCATTGCTGCGGCACTTGCTGCGTTAACGAGCAAAGCCGCATCTTCCCGTGTCAGGTTCCCAAGAAATCTCCGCATACCGTCCCTTTAGCTACAGCATCCCAAAGAGCGCCGCTGCGGTACGACACGCGCGGACGTGCCCGCGGCCATGGACATTCGAGCAACAAAACCGTTCGGAGATCGCCCGGCGGTCACGTTCCGCGTCCGTTTTTCCCGTTACGGCTTGAACGCGCCCGCGCTCTGCCGATCACAACTCGTGATCTCAGCGGCCACGCGAGCGCAAGAGCCTGAGGTGGGGCCCGACTCGTGCGATGCACCGCTTGGCATTACCGGCCCCCACTCCCGTTGCGTCACATCGCGAGCGATACCAAATCGGCTTTAGTGCTTGTTGATGGCGCCCCCCGTAACTTTCGGTAGCCACTGGCAACACAGCCGGCAGGGCAACGTCTCGGGGCTCGAACGCCGTTCGAGCGACCGTCGAAAGCGTACCCCTCCTCAACAGCCGGGGGTTGTTTGCTTCGTGTGTCGAGGTTGCCCAACCGGACGACGTT
>VFQT010002715.1_pt1 | contig 17530 bp, 7 predicted proteins | sample 3512381 | NCBI WGS metagenome assembly VFQT01 (sample SAMN10412376, study PRJNA504923) | tailings metagenome | isolation source: Relicate 2 Philex TSF3 active mining site | place: Philippines: Tuba, Benguet | collected 2017-08-29
TATGAGATGATGTCCAAGTCATTGACATCGTCTTTAGATGGACAAAATATAACAATTTCCGAAGAAGATTTGCAGCAACAACGATTGTTGGAATATTATCAATTTCACAAAGAATTGACACTGAGCGGAGGGAAAAAGAAAAGCGATACAGAGGAAGAGAAAGGAAAAGAAAAAGAAAAGCAAAAGGGAGAAGAAGAAGAAGACACCGATGTAGAAGAGGACGAGGACGAGGAAGACAACGACAAAAACCCATCACGACGTAACAACAAAAAACAACGAACCAAAAAGGAAGATCCCATTCATGCGAGTCAATTGTTGCCTCCCATCTCGGAAAAATCCACCGCAGATTTTAGTGAACTTTTGAAAGAAGCCTTGGCACAATCACTCGAGGATGTCACCGATCCTGTCAAAATGAAACGCCAACGTCGCACAATTTGGTTGCGCCATTTGTTTTTGGGATATTTCCCCGTCATGGTGCAATCCCAGCATTGTATTCTCTATGGCATGTCCCAAGGAATGCGCGCCGAAGTGGGGGAAAATCGCCATGATCCCGGTGGATATTTCATTATTGATGGCAAAGAGAGGGTATGTCTCTCCCAATGGCAACGTGCTCCCAATACCATTTTTCTAGCACGCGAGGATCAAAATGAAAATGACATTGCCAATAATGAAAACGAAGAAGAAGAAGAAGAAGAAGAAGAAAAAGAAGAAGAAGAACAAAAAGAAACAAAAAGAGAAACAAAAAGAGAAACAAAAGGGAACAAAAATCAAATCTTTATTGCTGAAATCGATTCGGTGTCAGAAAATGTCTTCCGTCATCCAAGTACGCTATCACTCCAATGGCATCCCGAACATTGTCCTCAGATCATGGTTCGTATTTCTTATGGACACCATCCGTATAATTCACAAGAACAACAACTACAACCACCACAACAACCACTATCTATTCCCCTCTTCGTCCTATTCCGCGCATTGGGAATCCTCTCCGACTATGAAATTATAGAAATGTGTGTGTATGATATGCAAAACCCAGCCTTTTCCCTAAATGAATTCATTGCCTCGGTCGAGGATGCCGGACCCATCTTGGATCAATCTACGGCGCTTTACTACATTCAAGAACAACTGGTCGGTGCAGGGGTGGAAGACAACGACATAACCAATTTCCTAAATGATTGGGTATTGCCTCATGTGGGTTCCAACAATCATCGGGAGAAGGCATTTTTCTTGGGACACATGGTCCACAAATTGTTGTTTGATGCGTCCATGCACAAAGGCCACAAGGACAAAGTCCACGACGACGACGACAAAGGCAACCAACGACAACCCAATGGTCAAATGCATTTGGCAAACAAACGGTTCCAATCCTTTGGATCACTCTTTAAAAACGTGGTCGCCGATGCCTTGGTTCAACAATTCCAATATGTGCGAAAGACCTTCGAACAATACATGAACGTCGAAGGCTCCGAATACATGGTTCGACTGGATAATTTGATTTTGGATAAATATCTCTCCGTTTTCAATCATTATTTGGTCGATCAAAAGATTGCTAAATATTTCAACAACAAAAGATCGTCGTCGTCGTCTTCGGAAAATGGCAACCACGATGGTTGGTGTGCTTGTTCTGTTTTGTTAGATCGTTCGTCCCACGTTGCTACCATCCAACAACTGCGGCTTTGCCAAATTAAAGAAAACAACGATCATATATGTCATGCCTCTCATTATGGATATTTGGATCCTATCGACAATAGCCTGGCGTTGCATGCCGTCGTTTCCCGCGGATATCCCCGCCAATACCTCCACGATTGGTTACACACCCATTGTTTTGCTTGGTTGACGCCCGTAACCCATATAGTGGTGCCCTTTGAGGCCGCCTCTCAAATTCGTATTTTCCTGAATGGATACTGGGCGTTCCTCACAGCACAACCCTTGAAAATCATGCATTTGTTGTTGGTACACCGCCGCAACGGATTGTTGCCCATTTGTACGGGAATCGCCTTCTCGATTCACGAACGATCGATTTATTTGTCGACGGACGGGGGGCGTCTGTGTCGTCCCGTTTTTTATGTGGACAAAGAAGAAGACATTGAAGAGACGAGAGTGAAAATCCAAGGGGTATTGTCCTTTGAGAGAACGAGTCGATGGCAAAGACACTCCCTGGAAGGGAATCACACCACCACAAAAAAACAAAAAGGGACAGCGTTGAGTTCTTGGACACAAATGGTGACAGGATTTCACGAAAGACAACCGGATGTTCCGATTCGCGACGTGTTTAGTCCTTTTTTGGTTGATTGGACGCGTCCATGGAAGGATCATTTCATTCGGGAAGGCAAAGATGATGATGATGATGTACAGGACACCACAAAGACATTGGAACCCCACTTGTATCACGAATTCAACAAACACAAAGGCATCATCGAATACGTGGATGCACAAACCTCGGAACAATCTCTCTTTTGCATGAATTTGGTGGATTGGGAGGCCCAACCCCGACGTCAAGCCCTGTTCACCCACATGGAAATCCATCCATCGGTGCTCTTTGGATTTGCCGGAAGTCATTTGGTGTTTCCCGAACACAATCCCTTTGAGGCCAATCGCCAGGGGTATCTCGCCTTGTCGGACGCCATCGAAGGTCCTCTCACATGGACACCTCGTTTGCAGCAGCAACACCAACAATCAAAACAAACCCTATTGCATCAGGCCCAACGTCCCTTGATTCGCAGCCGGGTTTCGACTTATTTCCCCACACTCACCGGAGAAAACGTCATGGTGGCCGTCATGTCGTGGCCAGGAAATGATTCGCTTGTTTTCAATCAAGGATCCGTCGAACGTGGATTGTTTCATGCGACCATCTTTGAAACCTTATTCCAACAAGATCATGATTCTAGTCATGACAATGGTGGGTTTCAAAACAATGCCAAAAATAATGATACAATTACAAGTCCTCGACCCATAGGGGAGAGGCAGTCCGTGACGGTGTCTGTGACAGTAAGCGAACGAGGACAAGGTCAAGGACAAGGTCAAGGACAAGGTCAAGGACTTAGAAAAACACAATATCGACGACTGTGTGTGCCCATGTATGGCGATCATTTTGCCTCTCGTTTCGGCGAAAAAAATGCATTGGGTTCCTTGGTTCCCGAAATCGATATGCCTTTTACGGCGGCCGGCGTTCGTCCCGATTTGATTGTGGCTCCCACCGCCATGCACATTGTGGGGGCCCTCATGGAAAGTTTGACGGGGAAAGTCGCTTTGCAATATGGGGCGGCCATCGATGGGTCAGCTTTCTCCGTGTCGCATGGGGGTGCCGCCTATGGGAAAATTCTCGAGAAAACAGGCTTGCATTCCAGTGGAAATGAGATTTTGTATGACGGCGCCACCGGCAAACAAATCGAAGCGGAAATTTTCATGGGACCTCGGTATTACATGCGCACGGATTGCATCGAAGACACGTTCGCTGTTCGTAGTCGGGGTCCGCGTGATATCGTTACTCGCCAACCCACCACCACGTCGTCTGGTGGTGGAGCCGTGTCTTTTTTCGACGAAAGCGACGTCCAAACCGCATTGGCCCACGGCTTGACGCATTTCACACAGGAATCGTTGATGGAGAGAAGTGATTCGTATCGCATGATGGTTTCAAATACGTCGGGATTCATACAACAACATCATCCCCTGTCTTCTTCTTCTTCTTCTAATCGTGGTTATTCAAAGAGCAGTTTGGTTGCCGTACCCTATGCATTGAAAACCTTGATCCAAGAATTGCAAGCCATGAATATTCACATGCGTGTCATCACTGAAGATAATATTCGTCAATTGGAGAGTTTGATGGATTCCCAAAATGCGTCGATTTTATTGGGCAACGGCAACGGCAACGGCAACAACAACAACAACAACAACAACAACAACAAAAATATCATGACACCCGAAGAAGTTCTCGCCGACATACGTTGGCGTTTGCATTTGCGCGATCCACCCGATTCCAAATTTTACATTCAAGAGGAAGAACGCAATCGCAAAGAATTCAAAGAGAGACGTCAACGTATTTCGGAGGCCAAGCAGCAACAACAACATCCACCGAATCATACCAATGATGAATTAGAAATGGAGGAGTTGTCCTCGGAACGAAGTGGAGAGGCAATCCATCCGGCAATAGATGAGCGAACGAATTTTTTCGATGCGTCGTCGTCGTCGTCGTCATCGTCTTCCTCATCATCACAAATAACAACAAAAAGTAGATATGCACCGATTGCACCGGATGAAGAAGAATTAGCCTATCAATTTAAAATGGCGGATCGGGAAGCCAGTATCTTGGAAGAGACAGAAGATGCAGCAGCAGCAGCCTTTGGAAAAAGTGGAGGAGGAAAAAGAGGAATCCACAACACAAATGAAAATGAAAATGAAAATGAAAATGAAAATGAAAAGAAAAAAGACACCGACTTACAAGTCAAAGATTTCCAATTGAATCAAATGGTGTATTTCCGTCGCTCGCCCGAATTCGATTTGATGGCCGACCAAATCTGGCGTATCATTCGTTTGGGAAATCGTTTGATTACCATTCAATGTCCTCCGGAGAGTGGTGATTCCTCGGATGGACGCTACATCCAAATCGCCTTGCCCAACGAATTAATTGCCATGAATAGCATCGCGGGAGCCCATCTTCGCAAAATGGTGGAAGAACTGGCCAAACAAACCGATTTGGAACAACGACGACATTTGTTGCAAGCCGCCGCGAATGCGGCGGCCTATGATCCGTCGTCTGCGGCGGCATCTCCCGCGGGACAACAAATCAATGTGGCCCCCGTCATTAAAATCATGAGTGGCGACAACAACAAAATGGAAGGCGATGCTGGTGCCACCGAAGTCATGTCCGACAGCAAACACAATGCCTCGTTTTCACAGGGTCCCCAATCTTTCTCCGAATTTGATGGAAGAGGTCCACCTCTCCGTTCGTATTCCAAAAAAGATACGTCGTCTTCGTTATCCGAGGACACCACAACCAGCAACAACAACAACAACAAATCAGAAAAAAGTGGGGGTGGAGGATCCATGTTGGGCGATTTTGCCAATTTGGTCATTAAAAAGATTGGTATGTAAGTTTGTCCATAATACAAACAAAACACAAATAAAACAATATAAATAAATCATGTGTAAAATAAAAGAATAAAAGAATTACACATCATTTATTGGTGACAGACACACACACACACACATAAAACCCTACGGCATGGACAAATCGGCTATTCTGCGCGCATTCAACAAATTATTTTTCGAATTCCTGGATGATGTCATTTCCGTGTACCCCGAATGCACAGAAATACGAGCCACGCGCAATGCCTTGGAAACCATTCGTATGATGAATCCAACGAGTATTATTCGTGTATGGTATGATCACGTATATTGTAGGTATCGTTCGGAGATTTTGGATTCCAATATAGATTTCTTTGTCAAAAAAGACTACGGTGATGATTTGTACACGTGGGAGAAAAACGATCCTATTTTCGATAAAATTGAAAAAGTACGATCGTGTCTAATTTCCATGTCTTCCCACAGCAAATACCAAGCTGGACGCTATATTTTATCCATCAGTCGTTTGTCAGAAGCATGGAAACATTTGGATTAGTGATTGTATTTTGTTTTTTTTTTGTTTTGCTTTGTCTTGTTTTTTTTTATAATTATCATCAATTTACTTACTTGCTTTAACCTTTATTCACCTGGACTGATACACCGGTGTATCAGTTCAGGTTTGTAAAGTTTATCTTTAAAAACCTGCGAGTAAAACGAGCAGGTGAATAAAGATTAAAAAAAAAAATAATAATTATAAAAATAAAAAAAATTATCAATCATACAAACAAATTATTTAATTGATTTATTCGACACACGCAGTACACTGCGCTCCGTAAACAAAAAATATTATTTTTTTTCAATTATAACACATATTCGGCCACATCAACGGCCATATGGGATTCAAAATAAGGTTCTTCTTCTTCATCTTCAAGTCTTTTTTGGTCTTGATCTCGATCGTCTTCGTTTCCATCCATATCCACATCCATCTCAGATGACGATGCATCGACGACACTACCAATATCATCTTGCGTTTGCTCTTGCTCTTGTGCTTGTTCATCGTCTTCGGACATATTCAATAAATGATACAATTCACCCACTTTCAATGATTTCAAATAGTGCCGCGTCACATTGAAGGAAACATTGAAGGGTTTTGTGGGATCTTTGACTTCGTGGGGATTGGCATGCGTGCCAAATTGTCGGTGGGGCAAAAACACCTCGTGATGGATGCGACGAGCAATAGTAAAATATTTGCGGGGATAACGAAGTTCGCGTTGACGCATAATGAAAAAAGATACATAGGTTTTGTACACCTTGGTCGCATATTTCTCAAATTCGACGCGAAATTGACGGAATTGGCTCTCATATTGGGGGAAAAACATCAAATACTCGCTCAACTTCGAATTGCGATAATTCGCACCCTCCTGCAAATGGGCCGTGTCCAACATCAACGACAAATACAAATACTGCAAATTGGGATGATTTCCACGCAATTCCTTCAAATAATTGTAGGAAGGATTCTCCAACACATGACGATTCTGTGTCGCCGGATTCTGGAGACACCATCCCATGGGTTTCATTCCCATCCACCAATCCCTTTGGGCCTGATCCAATTGCTCGGCAAACGTGGGCAGCGCATCCAATTCGTTGGTGGCGAATTTCACACGATATGGTACGGCACGAATCGTATTGGCGTACAACGCGTCGGCCGCATCTCGATAAGATGAAGACATATGGGGGGCGGACAGAGGACAATACTCCATCGCAACATCATTTACACGATGAAACATGGCAATCAAATATAATTGTGATCGATGGTAATCATATATAATGTGATTGTCGGGATGTTGCATGACAAACGAATAACAATAATTTGGGGAAAGATCACCTGATTTCAGGAGAGGAATCTCCTCCAACGTACCGAAGGTGCTGTTTTTTTCCTCCTCCTCTCCACTCTCTTCGGACAACTTGGTCTTCTTTCGATTGTTTCTAGAAGAAGATTGGGTCCCTTGCCGACCATTTCGTTGCTTTTGTTGGTATCCCGCCGAAACACATTCGAGAAACATTTCGCGAAACGACTTGTCATGGACCGCTAAAGACTTGTCATGGACATCCGTCGTCGCCTTAGCCAAATGATAATTCTGTTTCTGAAAACGATAATGACCACCTACACCACTCTTCGTGGCGATTTCCCAATGCCCCGCTTCGTCGTCATAAAACAAATTAATCATGGTGCCTTCGATCATTTCGGTGATTTCCAAGTCGGATATTTTTTGGCCCGTTTTCGTGACATCCGCGACGAAATCTTCTTTTTCCAAGGATTGGATGGGACTCATACAAAGCAATTTTCCCGTTCTTTTAGATGTAATAATCGAACGATACGTCACATTTTCTTGAGTCAACGAAGGAATATCATTCCATATGTAATAATTGCCTCGATCTTTGGGCACAAAAGAATGAGCACTCGGATCCGACAAATAAGCAAATGATTCGGATGTTCGTACTGGCGGCGTCGTCATTTTTTTTTTCGAATAAACAAAACAAAACAAAACAAAATGTTTTTACGTTTGTGTGTGTGTGTGTGTGTAATTTTTTAACCTCTATTCACCTGGACTGATACACCGGTATATCAGTTCAGGTTTATATAGTTTATCTTTAATCTTTAATCTACTGAGTTGATACACCCGTGTATCAACGAGAGAATTAAAAATTTATCTTTAAAACGATTTTGTGGAAACAAAATCGTTGGTGAACCAGCGAGTGAAACGAGCAGGTGAATAAAGATTAAATATGGTGGACTCTTTATATCAATTTGATTGGTTGGTTGGTTTGAATTGCCATGATGTATGCATTGTGTATTGCATATACCATCCATGCATCATTACAAAAACAAGACACAATCATGAGAAAAAAAAATACATAGACAGTAACCCCAATCCGTTTTTTTAAATAAATACAAAACAAAATTGATATTTTTTTTTTAAAACATATATTAGAAAAAAAAAATCTTAGAAAAACAAAATGGAACAACCGTCATCCTCCCCGTCCAAACAAAACAACGGCAACAACAACGGCAACGGCAACAAAAACAACAACAAAAACAATGATATTCGGTTGGGAGATATCATTGAAATCGAAGCACCCAGCAATCCCGATATTCACAAACATGTTTATTTGGTCGATTACATCGATTATAAAGTTGCCCGTTTGATTGAATATGACACTCAAATGGGAGACAACCACGACAACGACAACGACAACAATAACAATAAATGGAAACGTCGTATTCTGTGGAAATACAACGACAAATCATTTTTGGAAGAACAAGGGGTACTCGGTATTGTCTTGCACGAACGACTGAAAGAAAAAGGATTTGCACGCCAACAAAAATTACTTCCCGGAAAATACATTCAAATTCAATTTTATGAAGAAGACGAAGAAGAAGAAGAAGAAGAAGAAGAAGGTGACGAAAACAAACAAAATGAACAAAACGAAATCAAAAGTAAAAATATCCTCACAGGAAAAATCACCAATTTAGTCAATGACACGATTGAAATCACTCCTCTATCCAATGGCAAAAAATCCGAAAATTTCCCCCCTTTTCCCCTCGATTTCGCCTACCAAGGTATTCCCGACGAATGGAATATCCGGTCCATTTCCGTGAGTGACACTCCTTTTCCGGGTGTTCTTCCTCGTGATACAGATGACAACATAAATGAGGAAGACAAAGACAACAACAATGTCAACAAATACAATAACACCCTCGATGAAAACGATGTCTCTTTTATCGCGCCCCATGCCTCCGCCGAATTCGATATCGCCTCCAAATCCGTCTCGGTGTACATTCCCCCCGAAGATTATCTTTTCATCCAAGAAGTACACTCGCAATCGCCCATTCAACTTCTCCACACGAAATTGTCCGTCCACGACGACGTCGATGTCTTTGCCTTGGAAGCCGATGAAATTGCCGATTTGGAAATCAACCAAACCGTGGCACCCGAATTCCGACGTTATCGGTTGCCTTTCCAATTACGCGATTTAACCGACACTTGGACATCCTCCTACATTGCCGTTCGTTCGCCCCATCAACTCGACTCCATTTTTCGGGTGGTCGACCAATATCGCCAATTACACAATGAATATTCCCTATTGGATACCGAAGGAATGACCATTGGACCACGGTCTTCTTCGTCTTCTTGTGCCGATGCCTTTTTTTCCGCCTCTTGGATTTTTCCGACCGTTTCCACTAACGAAAACTCGACAAATACAAAAACAAATTCAAAAAAAACAAGCTCTCCTCCTCCTCCTCCTCCTCAACCCACACTCATTTGGTCAAAACATGGATTCCGACCGTCGTCATCATCATCATCGTCATCAATAACATCCTTTTTAATGTTGCCCGAACCCTTTGTTCGGTATCATGCCATTCATGCCCCCGTCACGTCCATTTGGGAAAAACACCAATTGGCCGCCCATTATCCGTATTTGTTTTATGCGCTCGGTTCGCGGACCACGCGTATTGATCGACGACCTTTCCGAGAAATGTTGCTATCTGTGAAGTCGAAATACAAAAACACAAATTCAAACACAAAGACAAACACAAAGACAAAGACCAATGAAAACAAAGAAATCGTATGGGCCAAAAAATATTTGCGCACAAAGGATTGTTTGTTTTATGATGGGGATTTCAATCATCGTTTATCGACAACAACAACAACGACACAACAACAACCATCCATCTTTCCTCGCCTCAAATGTTGGTTGACATGGATTGCCGCCACACAAAAGAAACATATGTTCTCCTCTTCGGATGTCTACGATGCCTTGGATAAAATATGTTTTTCGCGGTCATCCTCCTCCTCCTCTTCTACCTCTCTTTCCTTACAAGTCCAACGTTTCGTGTGGCGCCATCTCGCGAAACAAGCCCAACGCGCACAACAACTCGCCGAATCCAACAAAGAAATATGGTCCAAAGTAGCCTCTCTTTTGTTTGCCACAGAATTGGTCCAGGATTGGAAAGTCGCCCATACGGGGTGGTTTGATCCGGCATTTCTGCGTGCTCAAGTAAGTCTTCCCTTGGAAGACGAGGGGGCTGGGGGCTTGAAAAAAGAAAAAGTGGTGTCCTTCACCGATATGTTTCGTTCGGCCTATTGGCATCCTCTTTTCAAACCAAAAAAGGGGAAACCAAATACCTTTCGTTTGTTGCAAAATTGCAATGATAACGACGGCAACGACAACGGCAACGACGACGGCAACGACAACAACAATAACAACAAACAAATCCGGAGTGCTGCCGTCGCCACAATACCCGCCGGCGACTATTATACCACATCCGAATTTTTCCATTTGTTGGGGCAAACCGATGGTGGAGCCACCTATTGCGCCATGTTGACGTATTTGTTACAAGACAAATTGATTTCGGCGACGGGAATCATCGACAAACTCGAAAGCGCCGAAATTGATACGTCGTCCTCGGCGTACATGTCCGCCATGGAAGTTTGTCGACGTCCGTTGATTGTGAAAAAGTATTATTCGTTGCGATCCTTGCAAAAAGACAACGACATCAACAACAATGACCGTTTCGTGGACTCCGATAGGACAAAGACAAACACAAACCACACAAATACAAACAAAGAAGCGGAAGAAGCGGAAGAAGAAGATGCCAAAACACTCCTCGCCGACTTGATGATTCAAAAGAATGCCGTATATGTGGATGCCGAAATGGATGATACTCCCTATGAAATCCTCGAATTGTACAAACAAGAAAGAATGACGCAATTCAAAGACCAACCACCGGCTCTCTTCATTGAATTTTTGGAATCCATGTTGGTCGATCGACATGATTGTCCCCCCTCCTTGGCCCATGATTTAGCGAAAACATTGATTCGGGGAAAACGATTGGTTCGCGAGGGGGAATATGCCGTTTTGATTGAGAAACCATCGTCCAAACAAAACACAAATGCCAACACAAGTACAAATACAAATACAAATAAAAACTTGAAACAACGACACACCGAATGGGAGGAAGCCTTGGCCAACAAACAATATTATGTTCGACACCATGGTGTTTGGCTGCGAGACAATCAAGTCGATGAGTATTCCTTTTTAGACAACCAAACTTTGTTTCAGCATTTATCCGATAAATTGCCACCTATGCCACCCTCGTCGTCTTCCTCCTCCTCCTCCTCCTCCATGACATGCCAACCACAAACCCATGTACCACGTATGGTACTGCCCCATGTCACCGCCGCCATGCAAATGCGATTGGCACAACGTCGACGTTCTCTCGAAGAATTGGACAAACGAAGTTCATTCACCCGAGAGGAAATGAAACAAGAATATTTGCATCGTTTGGCCACAGAATACCGACGCACCCACATGGCTGGCAAATTGCGACTGCTGCAAACCTTGCGTCCCACCTTGTATGCCTCCGAATTGGGATCGCGCGCATCGTCGTCCTCATCGACCTCGTCGTCCGCCTTGTCCAAAAAGTCCGTCGCCGCCCATCTCCTCGATCAAATTTTCCGAGTGCCTCATGAACACGATCGGTATGTCGCCTTGCATGCCTTTGTCGAAAAATATGGATATGAAGCCGTCGGGGAGGACGGCGAAGATTTGCATTTCGTGTATGATCGCGAAACCCATTTGCCCCTCCTGCCCTCCTCCTTGGCGCAACTCGCCCAAGTGTATGTGCAACTGGGTGGCAATAATAAGCAACAAAACTCAGGAGGGGCGGCTTATAAGGAAAAAATCGATTCCATTTGTGCGAAATATGGCACGCTTGGAGAGGATGGATTCTATATTGTGGACAAGTTTAGCGGATTCCCCTTGAAACCCGTCGATTTTATTATGCAACCAGACATGGTGGACCTAAACCACCAAAACCAACAAGACCTGGTGGACCAAGAAAAAGAAGAAGAAGAAGAAAAAGAAGACCGAATGGGAGGAAATCAAGAACAAGAAGACCTGGTGGTCCCCCATACATTGATTGTATTGGGACAAGCCAAAATCATCCAAAATATATGCGATGTCTTGTCGCGTGCCATTGGATTGCACGCCAAAACACAACAGAACCAAATCACACGATTTGTCATTCGTGTGGTCGCCGATTGCATGTCCTCGAATCATTTCGTTGAATTCGACCGCGAACGCTACGAACGCCGCCGAAAACGCAAATACCACCATTGGCCGCCCTACGAAATGTATTTCAACCAACGTCTCGTCCATTTTTCGGTGACCGCCTTTTTCCTTTTCTTGCAATCCATGACACCCAGTTTCCAATTGACGGCGACGGCACGATCCACACGGTGTTTGCGTTCTTTGGATGGTTATCCGTTGGCACCCGTCTTCGGGCAATCCGTCATTGCACCGAAAGACGCCCCCGGGCTCCATTTCATGGCGTGTTTGCTCGACACCCTAAAGAAATCCCCCACCGAACCCTGGCAATCCATTCGGGGCATGTCTTCCACCAAAATCTTTGCGTTTCTCGTGGATTTGGTGCCCCGGTTGATGGCACGCGACGACATTCGCGAAATGTATGCTCGCAAAAGAGAGTATTTGTTGGTCCATCGCGTCGAAACGGATGCCGTATTGAATGCCATCCAAAGTGTACAACGCCAACGACAATGGATTCACTTTTTGCCGCCCCTGTTGGAAACAGGACCCATTCCCACCGCCGTGGGCATGACCGCCGAATTCGAAAAAGAAGCACGCATCAATATGTCCTCGAATCTCTCTTTAACTCGACAAAATGTACGGGATTTACAGGGACGGATGATTCGTTTGGCCTATTCTGTCGTTCATGAATTGAATATGGCAGCAATAACCATTGGCTCCTCTTCCTCTTTCTCTTCCTCTTCCTCTTCCGCCTCTTCCGCCTCTTCCTTATCTCCCCATGTATTGATGATACCCCCCTTGATGACTTCGATCCAAAACAACAAAAAAGTCGAGGATGGATTGTTGAAATTCCGACAAATCGAGAAATTGATACAATCCTATGAAAAGGAGGGACAAACTACCTTCCTCGCCGTCAAAAGGAAATTCTTTGCTTGGATGGCGTCGTCGTCGTCCATTCTCGAATTCCAACAATTGCCCATTTTAGAGAGATTGGTTTATGCCGCCTTCATTCGCTATGGAGAATTGGACAAACCATGGAAAGCCTTTCCGGCATCCTTGCAAACCATCTTTCAAACCTTGTTCCCCGATGGCAAGAAACCTGTGTTCCCTTCTTCTTCTTCTTCGCTCGAAGAAAAGATTGCCTTTTTAAAAGAAAACAATCATCATTTTACGGTGAAACATTTCCATGGATTGATGCAAGCCGTCCATCAACACAATATTGTTTCCAGAAAAAAAACCAAGACTGACATCTCCACCTCCGCCTCCTCATCTACCTCCGCACCCTTGTCTTCCGAAGCCATCATGATGGGCCGTTTCCGCAATATCATCGAAAGTGAACTCCACCGACAAAGAAAACACGAAAAAGACAACAATGCCAGTGTCAATGTCCATGACAATAAAAAGGAATTGTTTGCTTTGTTGGATGCCACCTTGAAAGGATACTCCACCACACAATCGACACCTCAACATTTCGCCCCCTTCCCCGAAGAATTGGAGTTACAAAAGTATGTATTCGCCGCCATCACACAAACACAACATCAATTGATTCACTTTTTAGGGGATGCACGTGCTCATTCATCGCAACACCTTCTTCGAGATGTATGGAATCGGATTGGGTCGTCCTTGTCATCTCCTCATGATCTAACGAATTCCTTGTTTCAAATACGACAATCAGTGTTTCATTTGGGACAATTGTATCCCACCATCATTCAAACCGGATCGTATTTCCGTCCTTCGTCCAATCCCACGTTGCTCTCCAAAATCGATGCTCATTACGCACCTCTTCTCTCTTTAAGGGACAACCTTGCCAACAACGACAACGACCATTTCCAAGATGCCATCCGGAACGTCCAAACCACCGCCAAACATTGGATACAATTTCTGGAGTGCGTGCCCCATTTCGGCGGCAAAATGCAATACCATCCCAGCCAACAAAAAGTCATGATGGCCCATGTTTTCTTTCAACCCGAAACCATCTATGCTCTCCACCAATACGCTTGGCTGTCGATTTTGCATTCTTATATGGTCAACATCGTCAAATATCCCGCCCTCGGAGATATCACCAATCCTGTCTTGGAAGGACAACTTCGCAAATGTATGTATGCGCTCTTGGGCATGGAATTCGATCGTTTGCCAAAGACTCGAAGCGAAGCGGAGAGGCAGCCTTCGGCAAGTCCTCTCGGAGTGGCCGCTTCGCGGCCACAAAGACAACCCCACAAATCAGAGTCCATGTTTGTGGATGTGGAATCCGAAGATGGTTTAGATCGATTGATGATGAATCGATGGAATGTGAATGAATGATTTTTTTTTTGGTGTTTTTTTTGGTGTTTTTTCCCCCAAAAAAATACAAACAAATTACAAACTATTCCGCCCTCAAAATAAAATAGGAAGGAAAAAAATAAACAAACATTGCTTTGATTTGAACTCCAAACATCAATCAATGTCGTCGATATGGAGTCCCGAAATCATACATGGAATTAGTACATATCGAATGTACATTGCCATTGTCTTATTTTTGATAGCCTTTTATGCAATGCATACGTGGAAACCCACCATCATTTACAATAAATCGGGCATGTTTCGTCCCTTCGGGGTGGGACATTCCCAAACCACCATTCTGCCCATTTGGTTGGCGACCATGTATTTGGCCATTCTCTCTTATTTAGCCGTCATTTGGTTTTTGGGAGGATGAAAAAATAAATAGCAACCCATTTTTTTTTTGACGAAAAAAATGTAAAAATCCAATTCATATTTTTTTTCTTGTTTTTTCGATTGTTTGTTTGTTTTTTTTTCTTTTATTTGCAAAAAAAACACACACACACACATACACACTCAAACAAACAAATACACCAGAAAAAAAAAACATGAATTACATGCATAAAAAAGTCGCGGAACCGAATCTCATCGATGATTCCGCACGATTTTACATGGAAGATTTGCTCCAAAAGGCCCATACCACACGCATGAAATACCATCAATTATGGTTCAATGGACTCTTGGTATTTTTGTTTGTCGTTATTTTCGGCGGCATTCTCTATTACCGATACAAAACCCGACCCAGTCCTCAGGAATCCTTCAACCGATTGATGAGTGATCAAGAATATGTTCTCTCCAAAATCCGATTTTTTAAAGAAGAAAACCAACGCATTCATGCCATGTCGTCGCCCATCACCAATTTACCAACCGTGGGCGAGGGCGAGATGATGGTTCCTTTGGGTCACTGAAACGAAACCCTATATACATTTGTTTTTTTTTGTCTAAAAAAAAATGTAAAACACTTTACGTACTCAGTGTGAATAGAGGTTACATCATATATTATAAATACTTTGTTTTTGTTTTTTTCGGACTTTTTTCGCCACCCATTGTTTTTTTTTTCATCACATTAAAAACACAAACACAATCAACAAACACAAATGTCACAACAATTGTTTGATGCTGTGATTGCCGAACGGTCGAAATCATCCCCTCATTTAGAAGTTCTCAATCTCTCTTTGTATGATTTTCAAGGAACCATTAATGTCGCTTCCGCGGCCGTCTTCAAACGCTTGACTACCTTTATCTATGATCGATCTTCTTCTTCTTCTTCATCTTCATCTTCATCTTCATCTTGTCAATTTAGCCATTTTGATGCCATTCCATCTCTCCATACCATTATTTTAAAAGAAAAACAATCGTCTAACGCCTCCCATCGGCAGAAAGAGGGCGGCATACCATGGCCCTTGCCCGCCAAATTACAACATTTCACCATGCAGGGATTCGGGTTGTCTTCGTTGCCCTCCGATTTCGCCTCCCATTTGACCTCTCTTGTTTCCTTGAATTTAGACAACAATGCCTTCCATGAAAAGACACAAGAAATCATATTTCCCGCCTCCCTACAAACCTTGTCCTTGTCCCACAATCACATACAACGAATCGATCTCTCCATGTATCCCCAGTTGCGCCAATTCGTGGGACATTATAACCAAATGGTACGATGTGTTTGTCTCGTCGGATTGGACAATTTGTCCGTCGAAGAGGGCAATCCTCTCTTGCGTGTGACGTTTGTTTCGGATAACATCCAAAAAGACAAAAACAACAAGAACAACAATGATTCCTTGTTGAACAAAGACGTCTTCGGCACCGAAGAAAACCAATCCTATGAATCGGCATTGCGGGCTTATTTCCGGTTGAAACACACCTACGAAACCAAACTCAAACAAAAGAGACAACAAATTTGGTCGGAGGGACGCAAAGACAAATTGTCCATTCCCCAAATCCAAGCTCGCGTCCGTCAATACAAACCGCGTTGTATTCAATGTGGATCGAGAGGCGGCACGTATTTCGGCATGGAAAATCGCAAATATGTCGCCCGGTGTGGCGCTGAGTCGTCCGAGACATCTTCATGTTCTCTCCACATCGAATTGTATAGAGGCGAATTCAGTCCCTTGACACAACTGCGACGACAATATTATACAGAGTTGCAACAAAAGAGAGAAGAAGTCATTTTGTTGCGAATGAATGCTCTCTTTAGTTACATGGCGGAAAAGGACGTCGCCAAACAATTCAAACGCGTCGCCGATGAATTTCAAATTCTGTTGCAAGAATCCGCCGAATTCCAAGAAATCGCCGACCAACGCTTCACCGACGAACACCAAGAATGGATCCGAAGCACGGAGAGAGAATTGGAAGAAACCAAACAACAAATGTTGAACGAATTGACTTTAGACAATCGAGAGAGTGTCGCCCGGTTGTACCAAGAAAAATGGATGCCTCTCCTCCTCAAATTACGTCGTTTGAAATATTCGATGATGGAAATGGACAACAACTCTAACCACCCATCATTTAGTGGTGGGTATAATAAACTCATACAATCGGATACCTTGGACTTCGATCATATGGATGTGTTGATGGATGAACCACCCTCGGTCATTTCAAATTAGAGAGATTGTTTTTCTTTCCATTCAATCTCTATAATGTCCCACTTTTATTCAATCTCTATAATGTCTCATAAAATGATCATCCAAACGTCGACGACTTATTGTTCGGCGATTCATTTTGGGTCTTCATAATGACAAATTCAATCTCTCTTTTGTCCCACAGAAACATCAATGAAACATCGACTGCTTTTCATTCGGCGATTGTTTTTGGGTCTTCCAAAAGATAAAAAAGAGAGATTGAATGTTTTCCTTTGAATGCAATCTCTCTTTTGTCCCACAGAAACATCATTGAAACATCGATGGATTTTTCGGCGATTCATTTTGGGTCTTTCGTAACGCAGGCACTGCGTGCCTTAGGCAAAAGAGAAAAAAGAGAGATTGAATTTATTTGAATTTATTTGTTCTTATGTTTTTCTTTCAATTCAATCTCTATAATGTCTCAT
>VFQT010002716.1_pt1 | contig 17516 bp, 18 predicted proteins | sample 3512381 | NCBI WGS metagenome assembly VFQT01 (sample SAMN10412376, study PRJNA504923) | tailings metagenome | isolation source: Relicate 2 Philex TSF3 active mining site | place: Philippines: Tuba, Benguet | collected 2017-08-29
CGTACGTGTCATCAAAAACTAATCGAACCAAGCCAAGATCATGAAAAAGTTTTTCATCATACTGTTCCTGCTAAATGTATCGGTCGGAGTTGCTTTTTCCCAGGAGGAGGAATTAGGGGTTGAAAACGGCCCCGATCCCGGCGCTGTGCCGGTGGATGGCGGTCTGAGTCTGCTGCTGGCAGCCGGTGCCGCTTATGGCGGAAACAGACTGTTTAGAAAGTCCCAAAAAGAGGCAAACAACTTGAAATAACCTCCCTACCCTTTTTAACCAATACATTAAAATAAATTACACTTCACCATGAAACAATTCCTTTTTACACTGACGGCCTGCTGTATTGCTTTGATCTCGGAAGCTCAAATAGGCATTGGCACCACCACTCCAAATGCTTCAGCAGAACTCGATATCACCAGCACCAATAAAGGATTTCTTCCACCCAGGATTGCGCTGACCGCCACTACTTCAGCATCTCCGGTTACATCTCCCGCGACAGGCCTACTCGTGTACAATACGGCAACGAGCGGTACTGCACCCAACAATGTAACACCTGGCTATTATTATTATAACGGAACAAAATGGCAGCGGATCATTCACACAGAAGATGCGACAGTCCAGAAATCAGTTGTGAGTGGCTATTTCTCAGGAAGCTATACAGGAAACGGCCCAAATACGCTCACCTGCACAGAAGTCGCAGACGTTTATAATAATTTCAGCAGCAATACATTCACGGCACCCAGAACGGGATATTATTTGGTCACCGCTAATCTAACAAACGATGGTGGCAGACAGTGGTGGACAGGCGAAGTATTGAGGCTTTTTGTGACCGTTAACAGTGTAGTCCAAGCTAACTCAAATTTTTATCATACAACAACATATCAACCAACATATTCAACAAGTATTGTAGTATCCGCAGTCTTACCCCTAAGTGCGGGAGATCTTTTAATTTTTCAACAAGGAAAGTTCGGGGGCGTGGGTTCTTCTTTTGATTTCAACTCGATCGATGGTAATCGATTCTCAATTACCGAACTCTGATAAAGATAGAATCTATAGAATTTAGATCCTTGTTCCTGGCATCATTTACTAAGCATGAAACATATACTTATTGTTATTTTCGCATATTTTTTCGCGGCCACCAGTATGGCTCAAATTGGAATTGGAACTACCTCTCCACAGGCAGCCCTGGATGTCAGTTCCACCACGCAAGGCATCCTGATCCCCCGCATGACCACGGCTCAGCGGAATGCCATGAGTTCGCCGGTAACCTCCACCATGGTTTATGATACGAGCCTCGGAGAATATTATTATTATACAGGAACTGGGTGGACCGTGCTGGTGCCGAAACCTGACTCAAAAATCTATCAGATATTTCGGACGGACGGATCCTCGGCTATCACCTCAGGATCTTCCGTAGCCTGGACCTCTGTTTCAGGCCAGGGTACTGCACTATCATATACAACTCACACAATTACCCTGCCCGCCAATAAAACCTTCATGATCACGGGCTATGTGGCCGGCACCAGTGCAGGGGGTTCCAACAATGGCGGCAAATTCGAATATCAGGTAGTTAATGCGGCCAATGACGGTACCTCCGACTTCATTTTCAGTACCAGAAGTCATGTTGATTTCACAGCCGTAAATTTGGATCAATATGATACTGGTCTTCCCGCTTTGGCCATGATCAAGACCGGCTCCAGCGCCAAAACGGTAAAACTAAAAGCCGTTTTAGTTTCTCCGACAGCAACTACTACGTCCACTTCTGCGGCCGGATCCGGACCTGAAACAATGCTCATTGTTCAGGAATTGTGAGCGACAAGAATCAGCATAAAATTCACCAGACATTACATATATAGAAAAAAGGGGAGTGCAACACAAGCACTCCCTGCTTGCATGTAAAACAAATAAGTAGGAAACCATCAGGCCTTCGGCCGGGCGAAGACGTTCACTGTGTGACGAAACTTCACCAGGTCGGAGGCCGTTTCCATTTTCTCCACTTTGGCATTGATGTCGAAATCCTCGAAGTACCAGATATCATAATCGTTCACGGCGATCACATCAAAGAGTTCCGCCTTCGCTGCATCAGATGCCTTTCCGAAACTCTCCGCCACCAGCACAGGCTTGCAGGCCTGCAACAGATCTCCGATCGATTTGATGATCTCCTTGTCGTAGCCCTCTGTATCTACTTTAATGAACGATAGCCTGGATAGCCGATCCGCATAATGACGCTCTAAGAAGGATTTCAACTGCACGCCGCGCACTTTCTGCGGATGCACGAACTTTCCGTGCCGGCTCTCCGCCGTGGGAGAAATGCCGCCGTTGGCATAGGATGCCTCAGAAGAGATGAAGAAATACTCTTCGTCCTGCGTGGAGATGGCATAGTTCTGAGGATGGATCACATATTTACCGGCATTCAGCGATGCATTCTTCTCCAGGATCTTGAACACATATGGATTGGGATCGAAGCCAAGGGTAATGCCCGTCGCCCCGGTGCAAAGTGCCATCGGCACTGTGGTATCGCCGATGTTGGCACCGATATCGATCGCCAGATCTCCTTCTTTGATGAACTGTCCGAAGAAATCCACCACCGAGGCGTTCAGCGTGATGCGCGGTGCCAGGGGATTGGACCAGTTCGCAAACTCGATGCGCCCGTGCCGGCCCATATCATACGTTTCCACCACCGGCGGATATTCGCGGGTGACACGGCGAGCTTTCTTACGGGCGAACGAGGCCTGGAGCTGTTTCCACATGTGGCTGGGGTTATATTGATCGCGAAGGTAGAAATAAATCCAAAGCATCTCCGGGCAGATCGTACATCTTCCATGGGTTTCCTGTGAGTTTGGCAATGTTCGGATGACTGAAAGCCCGTCCCGGTTTCGTAATTTCGCGCATGTCCATGTCACAGACCACGCCGTACCTGCTCTATTCCGACGGCAACGGAAACATCTTCGAAGACGAAACCCTCTACGCCACCGGTCGCAGCGGCTGGGATGCTGGTCCCGTTCCCGATGAAGACTGGATCCCCCTGCCCGAAGGCGGTTGCATGTACGAACTCCCCGGACGCCGTGGCATCGGCATCGACGTCGTCACTGGTGAGATGCGCCTCTGTGAGAAAGGATGGGCCGTTGCGGCCTTCATTCCCCCGGCCCATACCGGACTTCACCTGGCGGCCTACGAATCCGCACCCGACGCCCCCACCCTGCCGCTGTTCTGCTACACCGCCGCCGGCTGGCTGAACGACGGCTTTGTGGTGTCGGCCCTGCGCATTGAGCGCGACATCCGCCAGGAAGCCGCCGGGTTCGACTCCGAGGCCATCACCGGCGGACTCGACACGATCCTGAAAGCATACCCTCATAACCGGCTGGTCAGCCACCTGGCAGAGAACTGTTGCCGGACCTACGAATGCCCGGCTGCCCGGAACTTCTTCATCGGCCGCTGGGAATGCCCCGTGCCTACTTCCCCGGCCTGCAATGCCAACTGCATCGGCTGCATCTCCTTCCAGCCGCAGGAAGAACAGATCGTGTCCACCCAGGACCGGCTGACCTTCAAGCCCAGTGCCGAGGAGATCGTCGAGTTCACCGTCCCCCACCTGGAGACGGCCCCCTTCCCGATCGTCAGCTTCGGACAAGGCTGCGAGGGCGAGCCCCTGCTGATGTGGGAAACCATCGCGGAAGCCATCAAAGAGATCCGCCGGCATACCGATAAAGGCAGCATCAACATCAACACCAACGGATCGAAGCCGGATGCCGTGGAAGCCCTCTGCAAGGCCGGACTGAATTCGATCCGCGTCAGCACCAACTCCGCGCAGAAACACATCTACGAACGATATTACCGGCCCAATAACTACACCTTCGAAGACATCGTAGAGAGTCTGAAAGTGGTGCGCCGATTCGGGGGATGGAGTTCCATCAACTACTTCACCTTCCCCGGGATGACGGATACGGAAGCCGAATATGAAGCCCTGAGGAAACTCATCAGGGATACGGAACTCAGTATGATCCAGTGGCGGAATTTCAACATTGACCCCGACTGGTACCTGGGCCGCATCGGCATCACCGACCCGGGCGAATCCTACGGGATCAAAACCATCATGGACGAACTCCGTGCCGAATTCCCGAATCTGAAATATGGATATTTCAACCCGCCGATGGAACGGATCCGCGGAGATTTTGAACGGGATGTAGCCGGTGGACGTCCCTGGTGACCCATTCTCTTCATGCAACCCCGGAAGCAGGAAATGCATCTATATTCTTAGGGTCTGTCCTGATTTTGGGAGTTCTCTAACGCTTTTTCCCATTATCTTCACGTCAATCGACACGCTATGGACCGGTTCGAATCCGAGAAGAATGCCAAGGCCTTTACCATCACGGGCATTGTCTGCGGGGTGATCATCTTCCTGCTGCTGGTCATTGCCTGGACCCCTCCTGTCAATCCCGTTCCGGAAACCGAGGAAGGCATCGAAGTCAACCTGGGCAACAGCGAAACCGGCTTCGGCGATGAAGCACCCATGATCCCTGGTCCGCCGGCAGATGCCCCCGAAGAAGAAAACATCCCACCGAAAAGCACCGAACCCGTGGTGACGGCCGAAACGAAAGAACCCGAAACCAACGACGACGATAAGGAAGCCCCCAATGTGCCCATCCCCAAGCCCGTGAAACCGGCGCCGGAAAAGAAAACCCCGCCGAAGGAAAAAGCAGCGCCCGCGAAGCCGAACAAGCCCGCGCCCGTGGCCGTGCAAAACCCGAAACCCGCCCCCCCAAAGCCGAAGATCTTGTACAAAGGCGGCAGCTCCAATTCGCAGGGCGGCAATGATGCCGACAGCTGGAACAACAGCCGCAACCAGGGCATCGCCGGAGGCAAAGGCGACCAGGGCAAACCCGGTGGCAACCCGGATTCCGACAGTTATAACGGAAATGGAGGCTCGGGAAAAAGTGGAGTGACGATCAGAACCGGGCTTACAGGTCGCCGCATCACCCGCTTCCCTTCCTTCCAGGACGAATTCAACGAGAATGCCAAGGTTGCGGTACGCATCAAGGTCGATAACCAGGGTCGGGTGACCGAGGCGACCTACGAACCGCGTGGGTCCACGGCCAGCGATGCGGAACTTCGATCGATCGCCATCTCCAAGGCCAAACAATTGAAGTTCGATGTCAATCCAGACGCGCCGGATACGGACATGGGTGTCATCATTTTCAACTTCAAGGTCAACTGACCGGCCGGATCTATCTTTGCAGGGAAGGCTTAATGCCGAGCGCACATGAACTACGCAGAGACCATCAGCTACCTCTACGAACGCCTGCCCATGTTCAGCCGGATCGGGGCACATGCTTACAAGAAAGACCTGCACAATACCCTTGAACTTTGCGGTACCCTGGGGCATCCACAGCACAAATTCCGCAGCATACACATTGCCGGCACCAACGGAAAGGGGTCGGTCAGTCATATGCTCGCCTCCGTGCTGATGACCTGTGGCTATAAGACCGGACTGTACACTTCACCCCATCTGCGGGACTTTCGGGAACGCATCCGGATCGACGGACAGATGGTGCCGGAGGATTTCGTCACCCGTTTCACCGAACGCATGATCCCGGAGATCGACCGGGTGGAGCCTTCCTTCTTCGAGATCACTGTGGCCATGGCCTTTGAACACTTCACCGCATCGCAGGTGGACGTGGCCGTCATCGAAACCGGCCTCGGCGGCAGGCTCGACAGTACCAATGTCATCACCCCCGAACTCTCCGTGATCACAAACATCGGATGGGATCATATGAACATCCTCGGAGATACCCTCCCGAAGATCGCATCAGAGAAGGCAGGGATCATCAAGGCGGGTGTTCCCGTAGTGATCGGGGAATACGACCCGGAGACCGCCCCCGTTTTCATGGCAAAAGCACAGCAGGAACAGGCTCCACTGATCTTCGCCGGAGACCAATGGAAGTCTGCCGGATACCGACACGAAAACGGCCAACTGAATGTGGACGCATATAGATCAGGATCCGATGAAAGACTCAGCTGCCGTCTCGATCTGAGCGGTATCTACCAGGTGAAAAACCTGTTGACCGTACTCGCCGCCGTGGACCAGTTACGAACTGCCGGCTGGGAGCTGCCATCAATCAAAGTACTGGAAGGATTGTCGGGTGCCGGTCGCCGTACAGGCCTGCGCGGTCGCTGGGAGCTCATCCGTTCCCGCCCGCGGCTGATCGTGGATGTTGCCCATAATCCGCCGGGCATGCAACTGCTGCGCGAACAGATCAGCGTAACACCGCACAAACGCCTGCATGTCATATTGGGTATGGTGAAGGACAAGGATGTGGATGCCGTGCTGGCACTCCTGCCCGAGGGTGCCACATATTACTTCACCCGCGCCGCTATTCCGCGGGCCATGCCGGAAGATGAGCTATCGGAACGGGCAAAGTCTTTCGGACATAACGGTCACTCCTATCCGAATATTGACGAAGCGTTGTCCGTCGCCCTCTCAGAGGCCGGCGATGAAGACCTGATACTTATTTGCGGAAGCGTATTCCTGGCGGGAGAACTGGATCCGGATCGTTATCGCGATTGATCCGGTCTTATATTAATATTTCAGTGCCCCAAGTTCTGCCAGCGCATAGAACAAGGCCGTGCAGTGCATGCTCTGGACGATCTGGTTGCTGCGCAACAGTTCCTTCACCTCTTCCAGGGTGAAGAGATGGATCTCGATGTCTTCGTTGTCATCCAGCTGTTGTTCATGTGTCTGCACGCCACCTGTGGCCAGATAGAAATGCATCCAGTTGCTGTTGGTCGATGGATTGGCAGAGGTGCGTCCCAGATATTTAAAGGTGGAGAAGCGGTAGCCTGTCTCCTCAAGCAATTCCCGCGCGATGGCCTCTTCCGGATCCTTGTCCTCCGGATCGATGCAGCCACCGGGGATCTCGAACTGCGTGAGTTGCAGTCCATGCCGGTACTGCCGTTCAAAGACAAACCGACCATCCTCCGTCAGCGCCACGGCCGTCACCCATTCCGGGAATTCATACACATAGTAAGGATCCACGATCTTCCCGTCGGGCCGCTCGCACCGGTCCTTTCGGACCCTGAACCAGCGGTCATTGAACAGGAGTTCCGAGGAGATGATCTTCCATTCCATGATATCAGTCGATTACTAACGGTAAAGACTAAACGAAATTCAATGCCACCCCATGCGTTCACGCAGCACGTTTACATGCGCAACATGGTGATTGCCATGCCAGGCGTAGATGCCCGCGAGGTCGCGCATAGACAGCACCCGTTTGGTTTCGGGATGCACGACGGTGCGGCGCCATTGTGCTTCGTCGAGTGAGGTGAACAAGGCATGCCAGCGGGCGTGCAGGGCATGGAGCAGGGTGAGGGACATATTGACCGGCACGGTCCTTACATCAGCGAGATCGGCCCAGGCAGCCTCATCATAAGGCTTGATGACGGGGTTGTCTTCCGTCAGTCCCAGTTTGCAGCGGATATATGCATTCATGTGGCTGTCGGCCACGTGATGCACAAGCTGGGTGACCGTCCAACCACCCTCACGATAGGGTGTATCGAGCTGATCGGCGTCAAGGTCAAGGATCGCGATCTCGAGCTTGCGCGGGAGATACATGATGTCTGTCAGGGCCGACTGCAGTGCACGTGGGTCGTCGCCGATGGGGACATATTTACCGATGGGATAACGGTCATCCATAACCGAAAATTAAAAACCGCCGCGAGGGATGATCACCCCTGCGCGGCGGTCTGATGGTCACTGTTGTTTTACGATCTCCATGAGTTCGACGTCGAACATCAGCACGGATCCACCGGGGATCTTTTCGCCGGCGCCCTGTTCGCCATAACCCAGTTCGAAGGGGATCCAGAACTTATAGCGGGATCCTGTCTTCATCAGCTGCACGCCTTCGGTCCATCCGCGGATGACGGCGTTGAGCGGGAAAGTGGCGGGTTCGCCACGGTCACGCGAGCTATCGAACTTCGTGCCGTTCAGCAGGAAGCCGTCATAGTGCACCTTGACGGTGTTCGTATCCTTGGGCTGCTCTCCGGTACCTTCGGTGATCACTTCGTACTGCAGGCCGCTGGCGGTCTGCTTCACACCGGGCTTCTTGGCGTTCTCAGCCAGGAACTTGCGCCCTTCATCGATCACGGGCTGGATCTTGACGCGGGAGAGTGCCTGCAGCTGGCGGCGGATGACGCCATCGGCCTGTTCAGGCGTCAGGATGGTATTGCCTTTGAGGATGTCCTGGAAACCCTTACCAAGCAGAGCGGAGTTGACCTGGGTCAGGCCCTGCTGCTTGAAGAAGTTTCCATCGAGCATGCCGATGGCGTAGCTCATGCTGTCGAGGGTGGTCTTCAGGGCCGGAGCAGCAGGCTTCGCGGCCGGCTTAACGGCGGCCGTGGGTTTGGCCGCAGGTTTGGCGGCGGAAGGCTTCACGGGTGCGGGCTTTGTCTGCGCCGAAGCGGAAACGGTCATCCCGCCAAGGAGCAGGATCGAGAGGATTTTCTTCATATCGGTGTATTGTATTTGGAAGACTGCAAGGTAGTACATTCGGGCTTATGCTTCACGCAGGGCGTGGCCGGTGAGTCGGATGAACACATCCTCCAGGCTGGCACCGCGGACTTCTTTTTCGGGCGTGAAACCGGAGGCCATGAGCTGGTCGATCATCAGTGAAGGCGGATCGATGGCGATGATGCGGCCGCCGTCCATGATGGCCACGCGGTCGCACAGCACTTCCGCTTCATCCATGTAATGCGTCGTGAGGATGACGGTGGTGCCCTGCTGGCGGATGTCGCGGATCAGTTCCCACAGATTTCTGCGGGCCTGTGGATCGAGGCCGGTGGTCGGCTCATCCAGGAACACCACCTTGGGTCGGTTGATCAGAGTAATGGCAATGGCAAAACGTTGCTGCTGGCCGCCGCTGAGGTCGCGGAAACGGCTGCGGGCTTTATCTTCCAGATTCACACGTGACAAAAGTTCCTTCGGATCGACCGCCGTATTGTAGAGGCCATTGAATAATCGGATGGATTCGGTGAGGGTCAGCCCGGGATAGAAACCGGAGGTCTGCAACTGCACACCGATGATCCGCTTGATGCCTTGCGGGTTCTCATCCACCGATATCCCGTCGATGATCACTTCTCCGGAGGTCTTGCTCCGCAAGGTTTCCATGATCTCGAGGGTGGTCGATTTTCCGGCGCCATTGGGTCCCAGGAGACCAAAGATCTCTCCTTCCTGCACCTCGAAACTGATGCCACGCACTGCCTCGAAATCGCCGTAACGTTTGACGAGGTTGCGTACCCGGATGATCTCCGTCTTATCTGTTGCCGTCATGCCGCAAAGATACGCCGCTCAGGCCGGTACGGCGCCATCGAGGAAGGAATCCAGTTCATCCATCATACCGCGACTACCGATGAACAGTGGTTCGCGTTGGTGCAGCCCCGTCGGCTGGATATCGAGGATGCGACGCTTGCCATCGGTGGCGCGACCACCTGCGACTTCCAGGATGAAGGCAAAGGGATTGCACTCGTACATGAGGCGGAGCTTGCCCCCCGGCATATCTGTCGTGGCGGGATAGAGAAAGATGCCCCCCTTGATGAGGTTGCGGTGCAGGTCGGATACCAGGCTGCCGATGTATCGCTGGGTGTAAGGGCCGCCGTTGGTCTCGTTCTTCCGCTGGCAATGATCGATGTACTGCTGCACCCCGCGTTCGAAGCGATGGAAATTGCCGTGGTTCACCGAATAGATCCGGCCATGGGGCGGACATTTGATGTCGGGATGACTGAGTGAGAACTCGCCGATGGACGGGTCCAGCGTGAAGCCGTTGACCCCACGGCGGGTAGCGTACACGAGCATGGTGGAAGATCCGTACACGATATATCCGGCGGCCACCTGCCGAATGCCCGGTTGAAGAAAGTCTTCGCGGGTGACGGGCGAGCCCTTTTCAGATACGCGCCGGTACACGCCGAAGATGGTACCGATGGATACGTTTACATCGATATTGCTGCTGCCGTCGAGCGGATCGAACAACACCACGTACTTCGACTGGTTGCTGACCGGATCATCGAAAGCGATGAAATCATCGAACTCTTCGCTCGCGATCCCGGCACAGCTGATGCCATGCTTGAGGACACCCATCAACTGGGTGTTGGCATAGACATCGAGTTTCTTCACATCTTCTCCCTGGATGTTGACCAGGTGGGCGTCGCCGAGGATGTCCACCAGTCCGGCCTTGCTCACTTCCACATTCACCCGCTTTGCGGCCAGTCCGATGTCGCGCAGCAGGTTGGACAGCTCGCCGGTGGCATTGGGGAAGTCTCGGAGCTGCTGGATGGTGAACTCATCCAGGGTCCGGATCTGACGGTTGACGATCATGTGCGGAGGGGTTGTCAAACAAATCTAATCTCCTTTCGCATCAATTAAAAGGGCATTACGCCCCGCACTGTCTGTAATTTTCAGACCTTTACATTGTTTCACGATTAAGCAAAGCAGATTCTTATGGATGTTTACAAAATTGACAGCGAGCGAATAGCAAATGCGGCAGGAATGATCGAAGTAACGGACATTCTGCAGTCCTTAACTCAGAGGCCGCAGGTGTTGATCATTTCGGCGATGGGCAGTACCACCCTCACGCTGGAAGCCATTGCAGCATCTTATTTCTCGGGTAACAAGGAAGATGCGATTGCGGCGTTTCAAACCTTATTTGACTGGCATGTCGATCAGGTTCGTTTGGTGGTGGGCAGCAACGGGGATCAGGCCATATCGCATTTGGATGAATTCCGCACCGAAGTGGAATGGCTATTACATGACCGGCCGGTGCGTCCATTTGACTACTACTACGATCAAATCGTTTGTGCCGGGGTGCTGATGTCATCTGCCATCCTCGCGGCCACGTTAAAAGAAAAAGGAGCCAGCCTGCAATGGATGGATGTGCGGGACATCATTCGGACCGATGATCAGTTCCGGATGGCGGAGATCGATGTGTCATTCACGCAACAACAGATCGACCGGTTGATCAGGCCAGCACTGACTTCAAATAATATAGTGGTGACCCAGGGAAGCATTGGTTCGACAGATGAAAACGAGTCTACCACTTTCGGATTGAATGGCATCGAAAAGACGGCAGCTGTGTTGGCAGATCATTTAGCCACAAAAGCCAGATCTCTTTGATCGGTATTACACGAAGCCAACGGATATAAATATGATCAAGGGGTGAAATAAATATAGATCACCAAAGCTACCCCTGAAAAACTGATCAAAGCACCACGTATTCTCCTTTCGGGTTGATGGCAATCACGGGCAGCTTGCGATGTTGCTCAAAATAATCGTAAGCCTTCTTGAGCCGCAGGGCGAATGATTTCAAGGATGGGTCTTCCCGGGTGAGTCTTTCGAGAAACTCTACACTCTTATACACCGTGTACCTGACCGGATAAATATGAACGGGAATGTAGTCCTGTCCGGCATTGTAGGCATGCAGGGACAGGATGTACAACTCTTCTATCTGAGGATCGGTGATGGGAATACAGCCCGTTGTCACACAACTGCCATGAATATAAATATCACGACCGGGTTGAATGGAATCCGCCAGGATGCGGTCTGATGCATTGGGATAGTTCAGGCCCAATGAGAGATGATAGGTGCTATTGTGTTTGAACTCGTTGATGTAATAGAAACCCTCCGGCACCTGAAAGTCACCTTCCATGCGCTTGGGGCCAAGGGTACCCGCGAGGGCGCATACCCGGTAGGTCTTGAAAAGTTTGAATGGCTCAGCCATTGACTGCCTTACCCAGACCTCCAGTTCGCTGTCGTACTTGAAGGAGCGGATATAGATATTTTTCGCCGGCCAGGTCAGGTTCTTTGCCCGAAACTGCATGCGAAGGGTGTCCTCCTTCCGCCGGAATACATCGGATACCCTTCCGAAGGATTTCTGGTAGTCGAGGAAAGAGTTTTGGGCGAGTCCGTCGCCCGCGGCCATCAGAAAAAGCAGGGCCGCGGGGACGGCAGTGCGAAGGTTCAGCATGGAGTTGGAATGATCGGCGGTTTTTGGCCTGATCCTGCACAAATATCGCGACTTCATTCGTTTTCCGCACCAATTCGCCTGGAGTTTCCCTCCGACAATTTGTTAAAGATTGCCACGCAGTTCCTGTTCCCGCTCGATGGCTTCGAAAAGGGCCTTGAAATTACCCTTCCCGAAACTTTTAGCACCTTTCCGCTGAATGATCTCGAAGAATACTGTCGGTCGGTCTTCCACGGGTTTGCTGAACAGTTGCAGGAGGTATCCTTCATCATCGCGATCCACCAGGATCCCGAGTTCTTTCAGCGGGGTGACATCTTCATCGATCTGACCGACCCGTTCAAGCAGGTCATCGTAATATGATGTCGGGACTTGGAGGAATTCGAGTCCGCGACGTTTCAGTTCGTTTACGGTGGCGACGATGTCATTGGTGGCCATCGCGATATGCTGAACACCTTCTCCGTCGTGAAATTCAAGGTATTCTTCTACCTGTGATTTCCGGCGCCCCTCCGCGGGTTCATTGATCGGAAACTTAACATAGCCGTTACCGTTACTCATGACCTTGCTCATGAGGGCAGAATATTCCGTTGAGATATCACTGTCATCGAAGGTGAGGATGTTTCGGAATCCCATCACCTCCTGATAGAATCGTACCCAGTGGTCCATCCTTCCCCATCCAACATTACCCACGCAGTGATCGACATGGAGAAGTCCGGTCTCGGGTGCTTCAAAGCGGGTCTGCCAAGGTCTGAAGCCTGGCATGAAAATGCCGTGATAATCTTTCCGTTCCACAAACAAATGCACGGTATCGCCGAAGGTACGGATCCCGCTGACGACGCATTGCCCATATTCGTCCTGCAGGACCTCCGGTTCCCTGAAGGACTCTGCCCCCCGGGCGGTGGTTTCTTTCCAGGCACCGACGGCGTCGGGTACCCTGATGGCGAGGGTATGCACGGAGTCGCCATGTCGATGCACGAATGATGCCACGGGATGGCTGCTGCGCAGGGCAGTGGTGAGCACGATGGTGATCTTTTGCTGGCGCAGGACATAGCTCACCAGGTCTTTTCGTCCGGTTTCGGGACCGGCATAGGCCAGCGGCTGAAAGCCAAGGACGGAGTGATAGAAATGGGCGGACTGTTTGGCATTGCCCACATAAAATTCAATATGATCGGTACCTTCCAGTGGCAGGAAGTCGGCATGCGGGGATGCCTCAGCATGACGGAGGTTCTCCATTTTCATGAAGTTTAGGTTCTGATGATGAAGTAAAGTCGAATCGGTAGCAGAATGTTGCTGATCAGGGGATGATCAGGCGCATGGATCCATGGCCAGTACCTCCATCAGGAGGCAGTAGGAACGGCGTTCGTCGCCAAAGGTTTTATATGGATAATCGGGAACCACTGACACAAATATATATGGAAGGCTGATCCTTGACAATGCATGTTGAAGGTCTTTGCTATCTTCACGCCGAAAATCGTAACGGATGCGTAAAATCGGCATACTGGGCGGCGGTCAGTTGGGCCGGATGATGTTGCAACAGGCGGTGAACTACCCGGTGGAGACCTGGGTCATGGAAAATGACGAGCTGTGTCCATCCGCCAATCTCTGCCACCGCTTTGTGAAGGGCGATATCCGTGACAGGGATGCGGTCATTGCCTTCGGACGGCAGGTTGATGCGCTGACCATCGAAATAGAAAATGTAAGCCTGGAAGCCTTGCAGGTGCTGGAATCCGAAGGCATCAGGGTATTCCCGAACACCAAGGCCCTGGGGATCATCAAGAACAAGATCCTTCAAAAAGAATATTACCGCGATCACAACATTCCCACTTCAGATTTCAGGATCCTAAGGGATCGGAAGGACTTGGAAATGCTGGCCGGTGAATTGCCCGCCGTCCAGAAACTGGCCACAGGCGGGTATGACGGACGTGGCGTCACGATCCTTCGGCGTGCGGAAGACATCCCCGGCGGTTTTGATGCACCCTCCGTGCTTGAGAAGCTGGTGGATATCGAACGGGAACTGGCGATCATCGTCGCGATCGACGAAAAAGGCGAACAGGCGGTCTTTTCGCCGGTGGAGATGGTCTTCGACCCTGCATTGAACCTGCTCGACTACCAGCTTTGCCCCCCGGACCTCCCCCGGGAAACCCTGTGGAAGGCAGAAGCCGTGGCCCAGTCGGTGGCGCGAAATCTGGGATCTCCCGGGTTGTTCGCGGTAGAACTCTTTGTGGACCGGAACGGGGAGGTGCTGGTCAATGAAACAGCGCCGCGCGTGCATAACAGCGGGCATCACAGCATCGAGGGGAATTTCTGTTCGCAGTTCGACATGCTCCTGCGTATTGTCCTCGGCTATCCGCTGGGTGATGCAGATGTTATCCTGCCCTCTGCCATGATCAATCTGGTCGGAGCAGATGGGTATGAGGGAGAGCCCGTGTACGAGGGCCTGGGAGAAGTAATGGCCATGGAGCGCACCTTTGTTCATATCTATGGCAAACGGGAAACCCGGCCCGGCAGAAAGATGGGGCATGTGACCGTGGTAGCGAATGACCGGCACGAACTGATCCATCGGGCAGAAAGGATCCGGGAGACGCTTAAGGTTAAAGGTACCATCAAAAGATAAATTTTAGGGTAGGCGTAACCGTTAGTATACTAACAACAGTAGAATTGGATCCATCAAACTTTTTGATGTATTTGTTTGCATCGATCCATCCACATTCATATTCATTTTTATATTCATATTCATACCATGGCACATCATGACAATACCGGCACACAGGCTTCGGATCCCGTTGTAGGCATCATCATGGGCAGCGACAGCGATCTGCCGGTCATGAAGGCCGCGGCAGAACAGCTCGATGCATTCGGGATACATTATGAGGTGACGGTCGTTTCAGCCCACCGTACCCCGATGCGCATGGTGGAATATGCACAGTCGGCCCGGCAACGAGGCCTGAAGGTGATCATTGCGGGAGCCGGAGGAGCGGCCCATCTGCCGGGCATGGTGGCATCTCTGACAACGCTTCCCGTCATCGGAGTACCGGTAAAATCTTCCAACTCGATTGATGGCTGGGATTCCATGCTGTCCATTCTTCAGATGCCCAACGGCATCCCCGTGGCTACGGTGGCGCTGAATGCCTCCAAGAACGCGGGCATCCTGGCGGCCTCCATACTCTCTATCGCAGACGCTGCCCTGGCCGATCGGTTGTCTACGTACAAACAACAAATGGAAACGGAAGTGCTCGGAAAGGCCGGCAACCTGCGACAGCAGGGCTGGCCGAACCGGTTTGATCATTGATTCATCGTCCACGAACCACTATTAGATCACGGTTGGAGAATAATCCAGCCCTTGGAGGGTTACCCGACCCCTGGAGGATTGTTGGGTCTCCCCGGCCTGCCATAATATGTTTGAGCTTGCAAATATGTGAGCAGCCAATACAAGGTACTTCGGAGGCCTCAGCATGACAACCCTACCACATTTTCTTTGTGAATGAATGCCCTCCCACTTTGTCATTCCGAGCGGAGCGAGGAACCTTGCCTTTTTCATGCCGTATCATGATACGTTTTAACGCTTCATGCTCACTATAAATTCAAAAGCAAGGTTCCTCTGAGGCCTCGGGATGACAGGCAGAAAATGAGGTGCAAATAAAATAGCAAATGATATTTATAACTCTTGGAGAGTGCCATACTCTCGGAGAGTGCCAGACTCTTGGAGAGTGCCAAACTCCTGGAGAGTGCCAAACTCCTGGAGAGTTCCAGACTCCTGGAGAGTTCCAAACTCCTGGAGAGTTCCAGACTCCTGGAGAGTGCCAAACTCTTGGAGAGTGCCAAACTCCTGGAGAGTGCCAATAACTCTCAGAGGGTTGGGAGAAGCACGCCGCGTCCGAATCTTGAGTATCTTGAGGAGGATTTAGTAACCGGGCCGAATCCCGGAAAGCACTGCTTTAAAATATAACCGCCATGGATCGCATACGACAACTCGCCCGGATGATCGACCACTCCATCCTCCATCCCACTGCTACCGACGAAGACCTGAGAAAGGGTTGTGAAGTGGCATTGAAATATGGGACTGCGACCGTCTGCATCAAGCCCTATGCAGTGGCCGAAGCCGCCAGACTGCTCGAAGGATCAGAGGTTGGCGTATGCACCGTCATAGGATTTCCACATGGTGGATCCGCTACCGCCATCAAGGTGGCGGAAACCCGGCTGGCCTGTTCCGATGGAGCCACTGAGATCGATATGGTCGTGAATATTGGAAAGGTCATGGCCGGTGACTGGGACTATGTGCAACAGGAGATACAGGCCATCAATGACGAAACCCTGCTGCACGGCGGGATCCTGAAAGTGATCTTCGAAAATGACTACCTGACCGATGATCTGAAGATCCGACTCTGCGAAATCTGCAATGAAGTGGGCGTTGCCTTCGTGAAGACCTCCACCGGTTACGGTTATGTGAAAGGAAGCGACGGGAAGTTTTCCGCGAAGGGGGCTACCATCCCCGATCTCATCCTGATGCGCAAGCATTCCGACCCATCGATACAAGTGAAGGCTGCCGGGGGTATCAGGACACTGGATGAGATGCTTGCCGCGATGGAAACCGGTATCTCCAGGGTTGGAGCGACCGCCACAGCAGCCATCCTGGAAGAAGCAAAAGCCAGATTTGGAGGCGGAGGAACCTATACACATCAGGAAGGCTCCGATCCGTCAGGTTACTGATCGAAGGATCTACCGCAAGGTCAGGGAGAAAATACAATGGTCTAAGGGGAAACTCAGGTCCGAGAACCACCGAGCCATCCTGCGTGCTGTCCTACAACCGAATGATCCCAAAACGCATGTCCCAGGCACGGCTGTGATACAGGATGATATCTATGATCTCCGGTCCGTAAGTGGCGTAGTAGGGCAGGATATTCTCGTAGCGTTCCTGCAATCCGCCCGGAAAGAGCGCAGCACGGAGGGATTCCAGCCGCCGCTGCATGTCTGTATATTTTCTTTTTTCAGCTCTGAGCATCTTCGCCGACAATGTCTCCAGCCGGTCACAGGCTTTTTTCTCCAACGCTTCGACGTGTGCCTGCAAGGTGGGATCGATGGCCCCGGCCAGGGCCTGCATACGCTGGTACACATCCCTGATCTCGGTGATCTCGGGTTGGATGTCCGTGCGATGTTCGCTTACCCGGCGGACATATTCATTCATGAGGTCTGCTACCGGACGGAACAGCGCCTCAATCGACCAGCCGGATCCGGCCACACGCTCTGCCTGTTTCGGGTCCACGAGCAGAAAACTATTGCGGAGTACCAACACCGGAAACGGAACGCCGTAATGTGCGAATAACCCCTTCAACTCCATCCAGTAGGCCACTTCAGATCCACCGCCGATGAAGGCAACATTGGGCATGATCGTTTCTTGGTAAAGTCCGCGGAGGATCACGTTGGGACTGAATCGCTCAGGATGTCCCTCCAGCTCGGCCAGTATCTCCTCCTTCGAAAACTGCAGTTCCGTACCATCAACGGCAAATCCGTCCCCCGAGCGGACAATG
>VFQT010002717.1_pt1 | contig 17499 bp, 23 predicted proteins | sample 3512381 | NCBI WGS metagenome assembly VFQT01 (sample SAMN10412376, study PRJNA504923) | tailings metagenome | isolation source: Relicate 2 Philex TSF3 active mining site | place: Philippines: Tuba, Benguet | collected 2017-08-29
GCCAAGCGCCTCGGCACCGTCTCGGTGCTCTGAGGCTGCGGCCTCCTGGCCCGGCGTTGCCGGGCCTTTCTGCCCTTGGCCAGCCCACCTGCAGACCAGTGGCTGATCTCAGAGCCACGGCCGGTAGCGGCTCCGTTGCCTGCGTGCTGCAGCACGAGCGGGAGCTGAGCCGAACTGGGGGCTGCTGCCATTGCGGCGCCGCCGCACCCAAACGCCCTGACGGATCAGGCGGCGATCGGCCTCATTGGCCTGCTGGATCGCCACCAAGCTGCCGTAGCCGGCTTTCTGCCTTGCCTGAGCACGATCCCTGGCCTGGCTGCGATTCAGCGCCGGCACCACGGTGGCGGTGGAGCGACGGCTCCAAAAGGCCAGGTAGTAGTGCCAGCGCGTCATGACGCTCAGCTGCGCGGGCTGCGGCCGTTGAGGGCAAAGCCGGCCCTGTAGAGCTCGCTGGCGCTCATCGCCTGCGGATTGATCACCTCCCCAAAACCGCTGGCGCCGAGGCTGCCGGCTGCAGTGCCCGCGGGCAAAGCGCCCGTGCCCATGGCGCCGCGCTGCTGGAACAGAAAGCCATACACGGGGTGGATGCGCAGCTGATCGAGGTAGTCGGCTGTGGTCATCGGCCGGCCGTCGTCGCCGAGCAGTGGCTGGCCATGGCCGTCGAGGGGTTCGAGCACATCGCCGCCGTCCTTGCTGCTGCCCAGCCGGAAGCAGTCCCAGAGCATCGAGCGGAACACCTGAAAGAAGGTGCCGCGCCCATCGCCGCCGGTGCGCCCTTCCGCTTCTGAGAAGGCCCGCTCCAGCAGCCGCTCCTTGCGTAGCTCCTGCACCCGTTCATGGGCGGCATCGCGCTCTGCACTGACGGCTGCCACTCGTTTGGCGGCGGCCTCCTCCATCTGGCGTTCCCGCAGCTCCAGCTGCTGCTCGAGGTGCTGCTTCTGGCGTTCGGCCTCCTGCAGACGGGCGTACTCCTCGGGATTGATCTCCGAGAAGCGGGTCAGCTGCTGCCGCAGCCCGCGCAGTTCTTTTTCGAGGTTATTGCTGCGGCGGCGCTCGGCCTTGAGGGCCTCGCTGAGGCCATCACCACCGGCCCCCTGGGTTGGTTCATTGGAGGTGGGTGCAGGATCCGAGCCACTGCTGTGGTCGCCCTGAGTGCTGTCCTGCTCGCTGGTCTCAGAGCCCTGGAGATCCAGGAGTTCGTTGCCATCACCTCCGCTGCGGGTGGTGGTGGTGCTGGGGGTTGTGGAAGCAGTGGCCATGACCCGTCTCGGCTGTCAGTGGATCGGCAGCCCATCGCGGCGCTGCCATCCCCTGTTGCCGAGGCAGGAATCAGACGACTCGATTCGGCTTGAGCGTCCCGAACACCCGCTCACCAATCAACGGCTGCACCAGGGCGCCGATGCCCCCAGAGCCGTAGTCGGCGCCAAACTCCAGCACCACGAAGGCCGTGTGCTGGGCGTAGGGATCCACATCAGCTGCGCCCGAAGGGTTGAGCAGGCTGAGATTGCCCAGCCAGATCAGCCCCTCGCAGGGGGCCACCACGGTGCTGGCACCGCTGGCAACGCGGCGGCCGTTCTGCTGCCAGCTCAAGGTGCTGCTCAGCCAGATGGCGCCCGGGTGAGGCGGCAGGCGGGTAGCCCGGCAGATCATGCCGCTGTAGGTGAAGTCGCCGGTGTCGACCCCAGGGCCGTTCTCCTTGGCCGAGATGTAGCGCTGCCGGCTCAAGAAGCACTCGAGCACATGCGACGCCACCACCGCTGAGGTGGTGTCCCCTGGGATGGCGTTCTCCGCAAGAAGCAGGCGTGCATTGGCAAACGGCTGCAGGGGCGTCGCTGGCCAGGGCTGATCTGAGCGCGGATGCTGGCTGCTGGTGAACCGTCTGGGGCTTGTGGTCATCGCTCAACCCCGCAGCATCGGCGTGGTTCCCAGCAGCCCTGCGGCCTCGGCGGTGAACTGCATCCAGCTGTTGAGCGCAGGCAGGAGCAACAGCAGCTGCTCGGCGTAGCGGCGCCGCTGGCGCAGCAGGGCCATCGCGGGCGAACTGGGGCTGGCGTAAGTGGTCTCGCTTTCTTCGCGCAGCAGCGCTGTGTCGTAGGCGATCACGTCTGCTTTTTGCAGGGGCGCATCTCCAGCTGCGGCCACCGAGCCGGCGATCGGTCCCGAGTGGCTGCGCTTCTGAATCGGCTGCTCCTGCTCGCTGCCGCCGGCCAGCAGCTGCTGATCGATCAGGGCCACCGCATCCAGCAGGGCACGGGCACTCAACACTCCAGCCGGGTGTTGGAGCAGGAGATCCGCCATTGCCCGACCGATGGCATCCAGGCAGGGAACTGTGGCCGGCAACCCCAGGCACTGGCGGATGGCCTCCTGGTCGCCGGGTTGCCAGATTGCGGCGGGGGTTGGTGATGCAGGCACAGCAGTGACGAGCCCAAGACCAACTCCTGTTGCCGGAGAGCTGGTGCTGGGGATTGATGCGGCCTGGACGGCCCATCAACCCAGTGGCATCGCGCTGGTGCGACGCCAAGGCGAGAGCTGGAGGTGTGTCGCTCTTGCACCCAGCTATGCCAGCTTCATGGCGCTGGCCGATGGCATTGCTGTCGACTGGTCAGCACGAGCTCAGGGCAGCAAGCCCCAGATGTCGGCCCTGCTGCGTGCAGCTGAACGGCTGTCGGATGGTCGCATCGATTTGATCGCATTCGATATGCCGCTCTCCAAAGAGCCAATCGGTCATCGCCGGCAGGCAGACCGCGTGGTCTCGCGGATCTTTGGCAACCGGGGCTGCGCTGTGCACAGCCCAACACTGCAGCGGCCAGGCGCCATCGCCGACAGCATTCGCCAAGACTTGGAGGTCTGCGGCTATGGCCTGCAAACGGTGGCTGCTCAACCCGGTCCCGGCGGGCTGATTGAGGTGTACCCCCATGTCGCCCTGCTGGCCTTGTTAGAGAGCAAGTACCGAGTGCCGTACAAGGTCAGCCGCTCGCTGCAGTACTGGCGAAACGAGCAGCTGTCTGTGAACGAGCGGATCGGCCGGTTGCTGGAAGAGTTCGGGCGGATTCGTGATGGGCTTGCTCAGCAGATCCAGGACATCAACCTGCCCTTGCCCCAGTCCACCGAGGTCCAATCTCTGTCTGCGCTCAAGCCGCTGGAGGACTGTCTCGATGCCCTGGTCTGTGCCTGGGTTGCGATCGAGCACCTCCAGGGCCGGACCCGGGGGCTGGGCGACGCCAGTGCAGCGATCTGGTGCCCAACCGCAGCTTTCCCCGAGGAGCGGGCGCAGCAGGCTTAAGCCGAGGCCGGTGCCACACCGGCCAGATCCCCCAGCCATTGCCGCAGAGCCTGCTCGCTCACGATGCCGCGCTCATGCAGCTGCAGCATTTCTGCCACGGTGGGTTGCGGCTTGGGCGCTGGGGCGAGTGGGCTGATCTCCACCAGCAACGCCGGGCCCTGCTGCACGGGAACTGGTTCACCGGTGATTGCGCACCAATGAGCCAGCAACGACGAAAACATGGAGGCCTTCTGAATCGCCTGGCTCTGCAGCAGCGCATAGGCCTGGGATGCCGCCAGAGAGATCTCGGTAGCGGTGCGTGGAGCCCCTTGGGCGCCGGATGGGATCAGGGCGTCACGACGCATGCCCTGGTCGAGGGATTCCAGCCAGGCGCGGTGCTCGGCCAAGGAGCGGGCCTGGATCTCCACGAACTGGAAGCTGGCGCCATCAGGCAGATCAATCACGCTGTTGGGGCCCAGCACCACCGGCTCGCTGGTGCCACTGCCCATGGGGCCGACGACCCCTGTGCGCACACCCACCGGCAGAGCCGTTCGGTACAGCAGCTCCTGGTAGTCGCTCTGGCAGCGGAAGTGGTTGAGGTACTGATGCGCCAGGCCCAGGTGCGGTAGGTCGCCCTCGCCAAAAGCAGCGCCATCACTGGCGTACCAGATCAGCGGTAGCTGGCTGATACCCCGGTAGTGCTGCAACCCCGTGCGTTGCGGTCGCCAGCCCGATGGGGCCTGCGGGTCCGCCACCAGCTCGATGGTCTCGATGCTCATCCCCTCGCCATCAAGGGCAACGGAGCCGTAGAGCCATGGATGCTGAGGTCGATCCGGGTCCAGGGGCTCGTCCTGGGCCTTGGGGTTCGGCAGCCGGAAGCTGACCGCATCAGGCAGGGACTGGGGGCCAGGCAGGTGCCAGTTCAGGACGTCGCGGCGCTCCAGCAGAGCAAGGCGCGGCAGCGAGAGGCGATCACCACGGCGCAGCGCCTGCTGCCGGTCGCCCTCACTGGGCCAGAGGTGCTGCGGTGGCAGCACGCCGATCAGTGCTGCCCCATCGCGGAGCACCAGCACGTCGGCGCGCTCGAGGAACACACCCAGGTCGGTGCCGCGTCCATCCACATCACTGATCACCGCCTGCAGCGAGGCCGGCAGCTCACGCCAGTGGCTGGAGGCCAGCATCCCCGCGAAGGTGCGCAGGGCATCACGGAAGAACCCCGAGGGCAGAGCCGCTTCCAGCCGGCGGCGGTAGGCGGTTTCCGGTTCGCGTTCACCGCGGGGGAGGTAGTGCTCCTTGCGGCCAGCGAGGAGGTCCCAGCAGTCTTTGATCAGTGCAAGGCGAGGGAGAAGGGCCCTGAGCGTGGGATGGATGCTTGGTTCAGGGGGACAGCTTTCGCATGCCTGCAAAAGCACTTCTGCTGCAACCATCGAGTCCAACGCTGCTGGCTTCTGTTGCCGCAGCAGATTTACGCTGTACGGCTATCGACACTCACCTTGGTAGGGCTGAGCACACTGTTTTTGGGCAGAGGCCATTCAGCATGGTGTGGTCCGGAGTCAAACCAATATCGATGCGAGAAGCGACGTTCAAGGTGAGCACGAGACCCGATGGCACATTGATTGGCGAATGCGATGTGCTCAGACTTGCAGTCAGTGCCATGGATCGCGTTGACCTCCAAGAAGAGGCACGAGATGCGCTGATCCGTGGCGTAGGTCCAGCCCATGTGAGTTACCGGATTCGGTTGATCCAGAACGGAACCAGCCCGAACAATGCTCCCTTGCCAAGAATTCGGTCATTGGTGCTGCCGCAAAAACAATGATTCCGACTCGCGCGCTGCTGCTGCACCTTTTATTGCGTTCGATCTGCTCGCTTGGTGCCACTGCACTCTTGATGGCGTCCCTTTTGGAGTGGGGATTGATCGCCGAGCGCCAAACAGGTGCGTTGTGAACTTGGGCTGGAACGCTCTGCCAACTCTTCAGAAAAATTTCCTAGGAACTTGGGCCTGCCGCAGCGCACAGTGACCCATTGATCTCTGTTCCTGTCCGTGACTGCGTTATACACCACTGTTCGTCCTGCGGCTCAAAGCAGACCGCAACAGCAGTGCTGTCGTTGTTGCGGAGGAAGCGGCCAGGTGCGGGTTGGACCAGCTCAATTCCGCACGTGTCTGCACTGTGCCGGTAGCGGTGAATTGCTGATTGCAGCAGTTCTCAATGGATCTGCTCCTCATCCGCGCTAAAAGGCAGAGCAACCACACGTACGGCACAGGCCTGCTGGATCTCAGTCCAGCGTTCGGCATCCAAGCCGAGCTGGCTGGAAATCTCATCAGCAGCCATGCCCTCTCGCAGCAACTTCTGCCCGCGCGCATGCAGTTCCCGCCAACGACCAGGCACGGAGAGCAAAAAGCCCTTGTCGCGCAGGAAATGGGTGATTTCGCCGTTCACGAACGGCCGGGCGTAGGCGATGAAGTGGTTGGGGCTGCGGCCGGGGCGGTGGATGTCGTAGCGGCGTGAGGCCTTAATCAGCCCGATCGCCGCCAGCTGCTCGAGGTCCTCCTTGGGATGACCGGTGCGGCGGGCATAGTTGGCCGCCACCTTCGCTGCAAAGGGCAGGTGCTCCACCACCAAAGCATCAGCAGCGGCGTGGGGTGAACGCAATGGCCCGCGTGCATGACCGGAAATCGTCACGCGAGCAGCGGCCTGCTGAGGCCTGGGGCGGTGGGTGTGTGGTGTGGGGCTCATCAGAAATGGGGGGATGTCCCTCAGCGGGAGAACAGCAGCGGCCGGGGCGTGGCCTTGCCCTGGCTGCGCCAGTGCTGGCTCTGCAGCCAGATCACGCCCTGGCAGAAGGCATCCACCAGGTCGTCGTGAGCCCCGTTGGGGAAACCCAGCAGCTCGCTGATCAGGGCGTCGTTGCCATTGCGAAACGCCAGCTGACCGGCTTCCAGCAAGGGAGCCACCGCATGGGCGCGGCTCACCTTGCTGCCGGTTGGCCGCACAGCAATCAGGCCAGGGATCTCGCGGCGCAGCAGCTGGCAGACGGCCGGGCCATTGGCTGCATCCTCGATCAGCACCGCATCAGGGCTCAGTCCCTTGCCCAGTGATCCCAGGGTCTCGCCGAGGAAGTTGACCACCCCAGGTAGATCGAGTCTGTGGTGCTGACTCCAGATCACCTCAATCCGATGGACAACGTCTCCCTGTGGTTCACCAGGAGGCCGCACCCGCGCGGCACAGGGATGGAGCTGCTCACCCCGTGCCAAAGCCTGAGCCGTCGGGTGGCGGGCCTCTTGATCCGGCAGCATGCCGAGCAGGCAGAAGCCGCAGTAGTCGTTCGCCGTTCCCCCCTTGAAGCTCAGATCGCAACTGAGCACCACTGCTGCAAAGGGCCTCTGGGTTGGCCGGCCCTCTGGGGCAGGTGAGCTCGCGATGGTGCGGATCCAAGAGCGCTGGAACAGCAGACCCTCCGCCGGTGAAGGTCGCTGCTGGTACAGCGCATTCCACCAGTAACTGCCGGCGCGGATGCGAATCTGCTCGAGCTCCACCAGCGGGAACCGTTCCGGGCAGAGCGGCTCTCCGGGTTGGCGCCAGTCCGGCTCGATGGTGCAACTAGCCGGGAACTTGATCTGCAGCTGGGGCGGTTCAGCAATGGCCGGCAGGTTCAGCACCTGCCACTGCTGCGGGGCATCACCGCTCTCCTGCTCCAGCAGCCAGCCGATCAGGTCGTCCTGGTGCCAGCGGGTCAGCACCACCACCTGCGCGGCTCCAGCACTGCCGTTCACCCCTGGTTCAGCGCGGGTGAGCCAGACAGACTGAAACCACTCGATCAGCTTCTGGCGTTGCCCGGCGGAGTTGGCGTCTTCTGGACCCTTGTAGGGGTCATCGATGATCCCCAGCGCGTAGCCCTTGCCGGTGAAGGGCCCGCGCACACCGGCCGCGATGCAGCCGCCGCGCTCGGGCGTCAGCCAGTTGCCCACAGCTGTGGAGTCCTTGGAGAGGGGGTGGCCGACGGCGCGGTAGTAGTGCCGTGCCTCACGGCTATGGGCATAGGCCAGCTCTGCTGAGTACGAAGCAATCGCGCAGAATCGCGTGGGGTAGCGGCTCACCCAGTAGGCCGGAAACAGCTTGGACACGAGCAGTGATTTGCCCAGCCGCGGGGGGCAGCAGACGATCAGGCGGTTGAGCTCGCCATCGGCCACGCGCTGCAGCAGGGCGATCAGGCGCTCGGCCCAGGTGTGGAAGGCGTAGCTGGGATAAGCGGCCACGATGAAATCCCGGAAGGGCTGTTGGGCCTGGGGGCTGTTCTGCTGCCGGCTGGGATCGGGAACATCCAGCAGACCCCAGTCCGCCCAGCGATCGCTGGCCGGATCGAGAAGCAGGCCGGCCATCAACTTCTACCCCCTGCTGCCTGCCCGTCTGGTGCCTTGAGAGGTGCCCGCAGCAGTCCGCCGATCTCGGCGATCACCCGAAAGGCACCCACCGCCGCATTGAACTGGCCTGCATCCATCGCCCGGCGTGCGCAATCGTTCAGCGCAAAGATCTGCTCGGCCTGATGCCTGCGGCGGTCAGAGATCAGCTCCTGAACCATGCGCTCACGCGCAAGATTCAGGTAGCGGTTGACCGTCTGGGCGTTGTGGATTCCCCAGTTCTCACGAGCATTTTCAATGATCTGCACCAGAGGGAGGCGCTGAGCCACCCAGAGCTGCGCCTGAGCAATGCGCCGTTCCACCTCCAGTCGCGAGGGCCTGGGGGGCCGATGAACCGCCACGCCCTTGGGGCGGCGCGGTGGATTGGCATGGCCGATCGGCCGGGCCGGATCGGTGGGCTCATACAGCGGCTGGCCGTTGTCGTCCTCTGCGCTCGCCGCAGCGCGCAGCTCCTCCACCGGATCGGCGGGAGGCAAGGCGTGGGCACGCTGCGGCATCAGCTCAGAACGGTTGGTCCTGGGTCTTCGGGGGGCGGATGGTCCAGAAGGGCTTGCCGCGCTTCTCCGTTGCACTGCCCTGCTGGATGGCGCTCTCCTTGGCGGCCTTGAGCTGCTGCTCGATCTGCTGCACCGCTGGCGGGAATTCGTAGCTCAGCCGACCAGTGCTGTGGGCAAAGGCCCAGTCGTTGTGGGAGAAGGAGGGATCCAGCTGGCCGGTGGCCATGGCCTCACTGAGGGCATCCAGCAGCGGTTCGAGCTGCTGCTCCAGTTGCTTCTGCTGCGCCTTGAGAGCCGTGATCGCATCGAGCAGCGCATCGATGGCGTCAGACGGCGCCGAGGCAGCTTCAGCAGGGGCAGCAGGCATCACCATGAGCACGGCGTTCAGAGGCCAGCAGACCAGAGCCGGCCAGGGCTTCACTGTATGGGCTCTGTCTTGAGAGCCGCAATCACAGGGGCTGTTAATTCCTAATCAGTCTCTCCCTGTGCTCAGAAGGGCCTATGGGCGAGGCAGTAGCTGCTCCAGGCCGCCGCCCAGGGAGCCAGGCACTGCTCACGGCTGTAGAAGGCGCTGCATGAAGCCTCGCCGGGCTTGCTCCAGATCGTCTGGCCCAGCTCGTAGGGGTTCCCCTGGGCCGCCTCCAGCACCATGTAGCCCCCCAGCTGGGCAGCGGTGGAATAGGGCCGGCCGTGGGCCGAGAGGGTCTTGAGGTCGTAGAGCACCCGCACCTCGCGTCCCCGCCGCTCGCTCAGCGCCGGGGAGACATAGGCCCCATCGAAGGCCCCGGCCACGTTGCGGGTGAGGCAGCAGGTGAGTCGCTCACTGGCGATCACCTGCACCTCCTCCCAGAGCGGCAGCTGGAGCAGCGGCAGAATCCAGTCCCGGTACTGATGGTGGCCAGGGAGAGTCTCGGTATCGAGCAGGGCCTCGCTGGGGCTCCTGCCCACCAGAAAGCGGGCCTGGCTGTAGCGCTCCAGGGCGGCATGCACGGTGGTGCCGCGCGGCTCCCAGATCGGCCGCTTGGCCTCGATCGCCCGTTTGGCGGTGTCGCTGAGGCCATGGGCCAGCACGCCGGTGATCGACACCGGAAACAGGTGATCGCCGAGCCAGTACCGATGGGCTGCCTCATCCCGCCACAGGCCGGGGATGGGCTCCAGCCAGGTAGCCGTCAGCATGGCCGTTTCCCCTGCAACAGCCCGTGACGGTGAGCGTCACAGCCGAAATCCCGCTCCAGAACTGGAGTTGAGCAGGCCCCGTGACGTTGTAACTCTCTTTCTCTAAGTAGAAGCATTAGCAAGCAGCAGTGTGTCTTTACGCAGGTGTGCCTGGGTGCCTATGTGTGTGTGAGGGTGTCTATCCCCGCCAAAAAGCGTCACAGCGTTACAGGCGCTGGGATCGATTGCGCTGCAGCCGATCTGGGCATAACGGTGGGGTGTTGCGGGGTGTCATGGCTGTGACGCTCGGGCTCAGAGAACCGCCAGTGGAATCGCCACCGCCCGCGTGACCATGCCGGCACCGCAGAAGCGCACCGGTCCGCGGCGCTGGGCACCGGCCAGGCGCAGCAGCACCACCGCCCAACCATGGGCCCAGGCCGTCTCTCGCAGGATCTGCGCAACCGGCTCGGCCGTGTTGCTCACCAGCAGATGGGGCGGCTCCAGCCGCAATCCCTGGCGGGCCAGGGCCTGCGACGCCAGCTCGGCGCTGATCTCCAGGTCGTGGGCCTGGTGGGCGGCGAGCTCCACCAGCTCACCGATCGTGCGGGTGACGGTGCGATCGGGGCACTCCACCCGCAACGGGTGCTGCAGGATCGTCTGGATGCAGCGCTGCTCGTCACTGAGCTCGGTGCTCTGGCTGTAGCTCTCCCAGTCGTGGCAGGCGATGCACTGCTCGGCCTCCTCCTGGGTGGGCACCACATCGCTGAGCAGCGACCAGGCCCCGGCCATCAAGGTGCCGTACTGATCCCCCAGGCGCTGGGAGTCGAAGTGCCGCGCCGCCGCCCGGGTGAACACCCCTTCCGCCTGGCGGATCATCGGGATCAGGCCCACGGTGCGGGCGATCAGCCGCCGACCCAGCTCGCTGGAGATGTGGCGATCGAGGTCCCGATCCAGCGAGGCCCAGTGCATTTCACGCTCACCTTTGGGCAGCTCGGCGGGGTTGCGCAGGGTGAGCTGGGCAAAGCGGCTGCGGTCGGCACCCTGTTTGAGAGCAGTGGCGATCGAGCTGAGCAGGAACATCGAGCGCACCCTGTAGCGGCTCACCTCGCCGCTCGGGGAGCCCTTGAGCAGGGAGGCCCCGCTCTCGCTGCTGGCCACCCGCGCCAGCGACAGGATCCCCTGCATCCTCTGCTGATCCGGCCGCTCGTTGCTTTCGGCCTCGTCGAACACAACCGGCACGGCGTCGGAGCAGATCGACTGGCGCAGGGCGGCTTCTGTGGTCGAGCCGCTCACCAGAAGGGCGAAGTCGCCCAACAGGGGGGTGATGTAGCGATCGAGGATCGCGCTCTTCCCCGAGCCCGCACCGCCCGTCAGCCAGACGTGTGGCCGCCAGCGCAGGGAGCCGCAGATCGGGCTGAGCACCACCCAGCCCACCAGCAGGGTGCCGGAGGCGGGCACATCCCAGTGGAAGCGGTTGGCGATGCTCACGATCACCGCCGCCTCCTGCACTGAGAGGGGCTCCACATCGCCCGGCCCATCGAGCCGCGGCATGCGCTGGTACACGTAGCGCGAGCGAAAGGGAGCGGTGATCAGGTGCTCCCCCTCGGGGGTAACGAGCCGATCGCCGAGGTGCAGCAGCGGCCGGCCGTCATCCCACCAGGCCCCGCGGCCGCGGATGCGATCAGGCGTGAAAAGCCCGGCGGCGATCGAGCGCTCGTAAAGGTCGCTTGCCACCGCCGACCAGTTCACGCAAGTGCGGCTCGGGTAGAGGGTTTCCCAGTGGGCCAGCGGCGCCAGGGCAATCAGGTGAGTGGCGGTGTGAGCCGAGCGACTGAGGCGCAGCACCTGCCCGGTGCGGCCAGAGCGGTAGTAGCTGGCTTCGCCGTCGTAGCCGAGGCACTGGAATGGCGCCCCGCCGCCAGCAGGGGAGTCACCGGAAGCAGGCTCCTGCTCGTCAGCGTCTGACATCCCTGCTGGCCTTGCTTCCTCTGCTGCGGGCAGGGGCTGCAGCCACTGCTGCAGGTGCTCGGACGCTTCCGCTGGGCTCCAGTCGGCGTCGGCCAGATCCCAGCCCTGCGGCAGCTCAGCTGGCGGGTCCACCAGCTGCACGCGGCAGCCCTGCTCCCTCAACAGAGCCGCCAGTCGAGCCATGGCCTTGCGGCCGGGCGCGTCGGCATCGGGCCAGAGCGTCACCGCCCGCCCCGCCAGCCCCAGTGGGGCCAGCGGCTGCCAGTCGGCCTTGGCGATGGCGTTGGTGCCGTTGGCCCAGCTGATCACCACATGCTCGGGGAACAGCCGCGCTGCTGCATCGGCCGTGCCCTCCCCCTCCACCACCAGCACCGGCGCCTTGGGCCGTTCGCTCAGGGCCGGTAAGCCATAGAGCGGCCGGGGGGCAGGCCACTCGCAGGAGAAGGGATCGCGGCGGCTGGGCCGGTGCCAGCCACCATCAAGCCACACCCGATGCAGAAAGGCCTTGCTGCTCTTGCCACCCAGGCAGAGCCGCTGGATCCAGAACAGCTGGTTCCCTGCTGCATCGCGGTAGCACCACTGGGCGATGGCGCCCTGGCCCAACGACGGCGGCGCGGCATCGGTCGGTGGCGTTTCAGGTTGGCGCCAGGGCCGGCTGCCATGGCCCGGTAGACCAGTGGCGGCAGGGGTGGCCGGTGGGCTAAGGAGCTTGCCGCCGGTGCCGGTGCTCACCGGCTGGGGCAGATGCCGCCCGCTCCCGCCAGGCTCCAGGCCCAGGTAGCGCTCCACTTCTTCGCAGGCCTGGCGGAAGCTCCAGCGGCACACCCGCATCAGAAGATCCATCCCGGTTCCGCCGCCACCCAGGTGGTCCTTGCCGCCGCACTGGTTGCAGAACCAGGAGCCACTGCCGTCTCGGTCGTCAAAGCGATACCGGTCCCGCCCGCCGCAGGCCGGGCAGGGCTGGTGGCGATTGCTGAGCTGCTCGGCGTGCAGCCCCGCCAGCGCCTCGAGGATGTCCCTCCAGCGGCCTGAGGCCGCAGTTATCACGTCGGTTGTCATGGGTGACGCCGCAGCTCAACGACGCTCAGCAGCTGCCGCCAGCACAGGTCCTGGCATGGCCGCGCCGGCCCGCTCTGACGCGATCACGGCATCGATCACCTGGCGCAGCACCGCCGAGCGACTGAGGGTGCCGTGGGAACGGCGCTGATCAAGCCAAGCCAACTGCGACTCAGTGATGGAGACGCTCAGGGGCGGCGCGAAGGAGGCCATGAATGCCTGAAGTTCTGAGCACACCCTAAGCACACCCGGCAAGGCTTGATAAGTTAGACATTGCTGAGGTCTTCTGCCCAGTGCAAAGCCTGCCGTCACGCCAATGGCCCCGATCGTCCTGCGCGACTACCAGCAGCAGCTGCTGGCCGATCTCCGCGCCGCCCTCAAGGTTCACCGCCGGGTCTGTGCCGTCATGCCCACTGGCGCGGGCAAAGGCCAGACCATCGGTGCCATCGTTCAGGGCGCGGCCGGCAAGGGCCGGCGGGTGTTGGTGCTCGCCCACCGGGCTGAGCTGATCGAACAGCTCACGGGCACCGTGCAGGCCTGGGGGCTGGAGCCTGACGTGATCGCTCCTGGCCACACGCTGCAGGGCCGGCAGGTCGCCGTGGGCTCGGTGCAGACCGTGGCCCGTCGGCTGAACCGGCTGCCTGTGCCGGATTTGATCATTCAGGACGAGGCCCACCACCTGGTCGCCGGCAACGTCTGGGGCCGGATCATCGAGGCCTGGCCAGGCGCCCAGCTGATCGGTAAGACCGCGACCCCAGAGCGGCTCGATGGCAAAGGGCTCGGCGTGGAGGCCGGCGGCTATTTCGAGGCCTTGGTGCTGGGGCCCTCAGCGGCCTGGCTGGTGGAGCAGGGCTGGCTGGCCAGGCCCAAGGTCTTCTCCTGGCCAGGGGCGCGCAACAGCAAGTTGCGGCGCTGGATGGGCGAGTTCGACCTGGAGCAAGCGGCTCAGGCCTTCGGGGACCGGGCCGCGATCGGGGATGCGGTGTCCCACTACCGCCGCCGGCTTCATCCGGGCACGGCCATTGTTTTTTGCTGCACCATCGAGCACGCCGAGCAGATGGCCGAGGCCTTCCGTGCTGAGGGAATCCGGGCTGCAGCGGTGAGCGGCGCCACCCCAGCTGAGGAACGCAAACGCCTGATCGCCGGGCTCGGCACCGGCGAGGTGGAGGTGCTCAGCAGCTGCATGATCATTTCCGAGGGCACCAACATCCCCTCTGTGGGCGGCGCGATCCTGATGCGCCCCACCGCCTCCCTGAGCCTCTACTTGCAGATGGTTGGCCGCGCTCTGCGGCCCGCTCCGGGGAAAAACGAAGCGGTCATCCTCGATCACGTCGGCAACGCCCATCGCCACGGCCTGCCCACCGATCAGCGCCCGTGGGACTTGGCCGGCCGGCGCCGGCGGGAGGGCGTCTCGATCCCGATCAAGGACTGCCCGGTCTGCTTCTGCAGCTGTCCCAGTGCAGCGCAGGTCTGCCCCGACTGCGGCCAGCGATTCCTGGCCGATGAACGCGATGAGCAGCGGCGCGGGTTGCAACAGCTGGAGGGCGAGCTGGTTGAAATCACGGGCGCAGCTCGCCACCGGCCCAAACCCAACCAGCAGCAGAGGCCCCGGCGCACGCACCCGGCTGCCGGCTGTCGGACCTTTGAGCAGCTGCTGCTGCGCGAGCAGGAGCGGGGCTACAAACCGGGCTGGGCAAGGCACGTCTGGACAGCAAGGCAGCACACCAAGCCAACTGGCAGTACGCTTTGACGTACGGGTGAGGGCCATGTCATGACCACCGTGTCTGCCACAGAAGCCCGCAAGCGGCTCTATGCCCTGATCGACGAGGTGGGGCAGTCCCACGAGCCGGTGCAGATCACCGGCAAGCGCAGCAACGCCGTGCTGCTGTCCCAGGACGACTGGCGCGCCATCCAAGAGACCCTGCATCTGATCTCGATCCCTGGCATGCGTGAGTCGATCCTCGAAGGCATGGCCACTGAGGTGAGCGAACTGAGCAGCGAACCGGGCTGGTGAGCTGGACGGTTCTCTTCACCAAGCAGGCCCAGAAGGACGCTCGCAAACTCGCTTCCGCATCCCCTGCTCTCAAGCAGAAAGCTCAGGTCCTGCTGGACATCCTGGCCGTAGACCCCCATCAGCAGCCACCTCCCTACGAGGCCCTAGTCGGCGATCTGCGAGGGGCCTGCTCACGCCGCATCAACATCCAGCACCGCCTCGTGTATCAGGTGCTGGAGGAGGAACGGATCGTGAAGGTGCTGCGTCTCTGGAGCCACTACGAGTAGCACCGGCCGGCAACAGGAGGCATGGCCTCCTCCCCCAGCGAACACGAGATCCAGCAGCGCATCCGCCTGGCCTGCGGCCGCGGACCGGTGCGGCTCTGGCGCAACAACACCGGCGCTTTGGTCGACCAGCAGGGGCGCTTCGTGCGCTTCGGGTTGTGCAAGGGCAGCAGCGATCTGATCGGTCTGCGCTCGCTGGAGATCACGCCTGAACTGGTCGGCCAGCGGATTGCTCAGTTCGTTGCGCTGGAGATCAAGACGAACTGCGGGGCCGTCAGTCCGGAGCAGCGCGCTTTCCTGCGCCTCGTGCAGGAGCTCGGTGGCGTGGCGGCGGTCTGTCGGTCCGTGGAAGAGGCCGAGCAGTTGCTTGGCAACCCGAGGCAAGCGCTGCTGGGATGCTGATGGATCCGGCAAAACTGCAGCAGCGGCTGAGGCGTCTCGCCAAGGCCAACCCAGGCGAGCACCCGTACACCATTGCTTTGAGATTGCAGGTAGAGACAGGGAGGGTGATCACTGGCCAGCTTGCCAAGCAGATCCTGAAGAAGCTTGGACAGGATCAGACCTGATATGCCAGGACGTGTCAGGAAGTGACTAGGAATGCCAAGTTTGCCGTATGGTTCGGGTCATCCCACTCAGGATCCTGAACGTGGCCATCACCTACGCGGAGCTGCTGGAGCGCCAGGAGGAGAACCGTGCAGCGTTCGGTCGGATGTTGCTGAACTGGCGAAGAACCAACGGCTGGACCCAATACACCGCCTGCAGCTGGGCAGAAGAGGCCGGCTTCGATGCGATCTCCTATGGCAACCTCTCGGTGATCGAGCAGGGCAAGGCCGGCGAGCTGCGCCAGAAGGCCTTCTGGCAGCTGGGAGAGCTCAACCGCCGCATCGCCGACAAGGACTGGGGCCCGGTCAAGAGCCAGGCGATCAAAGACAAGCTCGAGAACTCCATCCCGCTGGGCGACATCGAATGCCCGGCCTGGACGCCCCTTGAGCTCTGGGCCTGCTACTGCGGCCTCAGAGATGTGCCGGAAGCCTTCCGCACGACGCCGGCACCGACCGTTGGCCAGCGCAAGGCTACGGAGCTCTCCAGCAAGTGGCGCAACCAGATGCGCCGGGTGGTCGATGAATGCGGCCTAGAGCCCAGCGACGCTCTTAACTCCCTGGCAGTCGAGGCGAGCGAAGAACACCGCAAGCGCTTCTTTGCCGTGCTCACGGGCTTCGGCGACTACAAGCCGGAGGAGCTGGCGCCGCTGTGGGTCGAGGACGACCTCTACCTGCCCAAGCGCTGGCTGGACCAGTGGGAGGCGGCCAACAGAAAGGGCACCAAGCCCAGCGGCCGCAAACGCAAGAAATCTGTAACAGCCTAATGGCTAGGAATTAACAGCCGCTGTGAGTGCTGCTTCCAGTAAAGAGCCCTAAGATCCGGATCAACGGGCAACCGCCCGAATCGATCCGTCATGGCTCCATCCTTTAGGCCCTCAGAGGCCGGCATTGAGGCGCCGCTGGTCGTCCCGGCCGACGCCACCCCCGAGCAACAGCTCACCCATGCCCTGGCCAGTTTTCAGGCCGAGGCGTCCCCTATCGCCGCTACTGACCTGGCGGAGGTGGTGCACTCAGCCCGCCCCGCCTTCCGCCGCGGGATCGGCTGGTCCGCTCACCTGCGCGAGCAGCAAGGGCGCTCCCGGCTGCAGGTCACGGTGATGCACGTCGCCGGAGCAGAGCTCTGCAGCGAGTCCTGGGCTGATGAGGTCAACGATCTGGCCGAAACCACCGGCCTGATGTTGGCCATGCTGCTGGGCATTCCTGTGTCCGCGCAGGCTCGGACTGTACAGCCCTATGCAAAGCCAGAGAAGCAGATGGCTGAAAAGCCTGATGTGGATCCTCCGCAGCAGGCTTGCCTCGATCAGAAAACCGACGATCCGGCCCCTGTGGAGCCAGCCCCCCTGGCTGACTCCAGCGATGGCGGCGCTTCTGCAGACGGTGATCCGGCACTGGCTCTCCTCACCCCTGAGGAGGTCAGCGATGTCCATCGCCGTGTGCTCGAACTGCCCCAGTCCGCTCGTCAGGAGCTGACCAAGGCCTTCCGCGAGCACTTCCAGGTGCCGCGCAATGCCCGCTCCATCGCTGATCGCATCACTCAGCGCCAGCACAGCGACTTCATCGAACTCTTCCTCGAGGAGGCGCACGGTCAGGTGCAGCCCGAGCCTGCTGCGGAGCCAGGCCCATGAGCGAAAGCCATCGCCCCCGGCCGCCACGCCGCTACGGCGAGCAGCCCCGTTCTCTGGCTGGTCGCCATTTCATCCAGACCCAGGTGCGCACCGACGTCTACCTGCGAGTGCGCGAGCTGATGGAGGCCCGCAACCTCTCGGCGAGCGGAGCGGTGCATCACCTGCTGCGCGAACGCTTTGGCCTTCCGCCGCTTCCCCCGTTCGATCAACACCAAACGTCCACCGATTCATCCCATGGCTAAAGACATCTTCCGCACGCCCGTCGCCGAAGTGCGCTGGGCCCACCTGATCACCCCAAGGCACCAGCTCGACAAGAGCAAACCCAAGGCCTGGACTGCCGATCTGCTGCTGCCCAACAGCGAGGAGAAGGCCCAGTCCTTCCTCCTGGCAATGGAAGACCAGTTCATTGCCCTCCACGGCAGCCGCAAGCGCCGCGCCGAGAAAGGCTTCCCCTGGAAGCCCGACAAGGAGAAGCCCAGCGAGATCACCGTGGTGCGCTTCAAGGTGCCGCAGTTCCAGCGGCGTGATGGCTCCCTGTCTGAGGGCCCCCGCATCGTCGATGCCAAAAAGCAGCCCTGGGATGGAGCCGCCATCGGCAACGGCTCCAAGGTCGTCGTGGCCTTCGACATCTACGACTGGG
>VFQT010002721.1_pt1 | contig 17485 bp, 14 predicted proteins | sample 3512381 | NCBI WGS metagenome assembly VFQT01 (sample SAMN10412376, study PRJNA504923) | tailings metagenome | isolation source: Relicate 2 Philex TSF3 active mining site | place: Philippines: Tuba, Benguet | collected 2017-08-29
ACGGCATTTCTTCCCAGAGCTAAAGTAATTACCTCTGCAGTTGTGTTTGCGGTTGGCGTAGTCGTGGATGTGACCGTGTACACACCGCTTGCGTTAGGGGTGCCAAGACGCCGAGTTCCAGCAGTTCCATTTGTAAATTTCAGAGAAACAGCCGTTCCGAGTGCAACGTATGTGTTATCAGCAGGAACAGCTACGGTTGAAATTGGAACCGCCGTGGATGTCGGTGTCGCCTTCCAAGTTACTGATACTTGAGCGCCGGTCAGATCATCCGCGGTGGCGGCGGTTGCCTTAATTTCAATATCAGCTTGTCCGCCACCAACAACAGCATCGAATGCAACATCGTCTGTTCTAACACCAGTTACACTGTTTGTAGTGGTAAATGTTGCTTCACGAGCAACTTGAACGTCGTAGACTGTGATTACAGCGATTGCATTACCTGCAGCGGGGGTACCAATTGTCCCACCGTCGACGGAAATGAAGAGTGTGTACTCAGTTCCGGCAGCTGAAGCCGCTAGTGTGGCTGTATTAGCTGCAATTCCAGTTGGTGTACCAGTTTCAGCATCAAGAACCGTAAATGCCCGAGCAGTTTGTGCAACTGCTGTACCTACAACACCAGCTTCAATCAAGGTTTTAGCATTGTATGCCGTTTCAGCACCAGAAGCCGTGGTTAATTCGCCTGCAGCAATCCAAGCTTCATAGGTGTCTGCAGCAGCAGCGGTTGTCATCGTTGGCGTGAAAGTCAAATCTGCGCCGGAGACTGTCGTGCCGTCAACGTAGACATCGTACGTTCTAGCACCAGCAGTTGTATCCCGAGCAACTACTCTCGTTCCCGCCGTAGGTGTTGCGCTTGTTGAGATTGTCACATCCACCGTGTTTGTGGCCGCTGCAGCAAAAGCTGGAACTGTGGAGACAAGTCCAAAGCCCAACCCTGCTACTGCAACAAGCGCGATCTTGCGCTTGAGAGTTTTTAACATTGTGTTCCTTTCGAACATAGTCGCCTCAGAGGACTTCCCCAAGGCGGCTGGCATCGAAGAAAATCGCTCATCATGAACCATGAGACGGCAGGCAAAAGAGACTTGTCCTATTTTTGATTCGCGTAAGGAACTAAAAAGAATTAATTAATAAAGCGGGCGTAACTAACCTGGAAGACCCATACCGCGCAAATCGGCGAAAGCGTTCTTTTCTTCATTTTCGGTCATCGCCCAAATCACTCTTAAACCGGCGAGTGATCCCGGCCCATCGGTTAGAGGTCTCTCGCCAGTGGCGATGCAATGAGCGAAATGTTCAAGTTCGCCTTGGAGGTATTTCGATTCACCTTCCATCGCGAGGATGACTTCAGCATCCTTTGGGTCGGGCGAAAGAGTGCCGCCGATTCCGCCAGCAGGGGGAGTCCCTTTAAAGCCGTGATGGGCGTAGAGCGTTCCACCAGTGATGTCGGCTTCGAGCATTCCGCGCTCGCAGTGGGCGTGGATTGCATATCCATGTCTGGTAGCGCGAGCGCCCCAAGTTCCGAAGTGATGGCCGATAGCGCCGCTAGCGAATTTGATAATCGCATCGCTGGTGCCCTCTTTCTCCATCCACTCTGTTTGGTTGCGCGTTCCTAAATGCACACCAACCTCTGGTTCGCCAAGGAACCAGAGGAGAAGATCGATGTAGTGACACCCGTGAGAGAAGAATTGCCCGCCGCCAAGGCGTGCTGCTTTTACCATCCACGAATCTGCAGGAGGTTGCGTGAGTTGTTCGGTGAAGATACCGATATGAAAGACCTCACCGAGATATTTTTTATCGAGAAGCTCTTTGAGTTTGACGACAAGTGGTTGATAGCGCATCGGATAGGCGACCATCAGAGTTTTCTGTGAGCGTTCGCTGGCGTTGATTAGGTCGATGCACTCCGCTTCGGAGATTGCCATCGGTTTCTCCATCAAAACATGTTTGCCTTGAGCGAAGGCAGCCATTCCCTGTTCGTGGTGGAGGTCGTGGGGAGTTGCGATAAGAACGGCATCTATATAAGGCCAGATTTCGCGATAATCGGTAGTGGCGAACTCTGCGCCAAGAATTTCCTTTGCAGCATTGGCTTTTTCAATATCTATATCGACGGTAGCGGTGACTGTGATTCTTTCCTTAAGCGAATCGAAGACCGCTTGATGATTTGAGCCCATGATTCCGCAACCGATAATGCCAAGGCGTAGCGCACTCATACCCCCAATCTATAGTCTTGCCCTATGGCTATGGAATCACTCTCACTTAAAGGTCTGCGCGCACTCGTCACTGGAGCAGGAACTGGAATTGGCAAACAGATCGCGCTGGGATTTGCCGAAGCAGGAGCTGAGGTGATCTTCGTTGGTCGTCGATTAGAACCGCTCGAGAAGGTCGCGGCCTTCGCGAAAGAGCAATTTGGCACCGTGGGGCAATGCATAGCCGCTGACATTACTTCGGCTGAAGATTGCGAGCGCTTAGGGCGCGAAGCTGGGCGCGTAGATATCTTGTGTAATAACGCGGGCGCATCTATTTATGGAAAGTGGCAGAGCATTCCGATGGAGGATTGGCGACAAGTTTTTGCTGTCAACGTCGAAGGTCCGTGGCGGCTCTGCCAGATCTTCGCTCCGAAAATGGCAGAGCGTGGTTTTGGTCGCATCATCAACATCGGCTCGGTCTATGGCATTCAAGGTGGTAACCCAGCGCTCTACCCCGGAATGGATTGGGATATCGCGCCGTATTTCGTCTCTAAACATGCAGTCCATGGCATCGCACATTACTTAGCTCCGTGGCTAGCAAAGTCGGGCGTCACGATTAATACGCTCCACCCTGGTGGTTTTGCAGGTAGCGAGATGAATGAGAAAGCGATGGGCGAGCGCGCAACGGGGCTAAGTGAGATGCAAAAAGCATTTAACGCCGCAGTGCCAATGGGGCGAATCGGTGGCCCTGATGATATTTCCGCCGCTGCAGTCTTTATGGCATCGCCAGGTTCGAAGTACATGACCGGACAAGAGGTCGTCGTGGATGGTGGGTGGTCAGCATGGTAAAGAAAATTCGGATTGGCTATGCCGCCTTCTCACACGAGAGTAATTCTTTTGCTTATCAACCTGCGACGCTCGAGAAGTGGAAAGAGTGGGGAATTCTCTATGGCGAAGATATTCGCGCCGAGTATGAAACCTCGAAGGCATCGATTGCTGGATATTACGGGCGCCTTCGCGATGAGGCCGATGTCGAGTTAGTGCCGCTAGTTTTTGCGCGCTTGATGCCGATGGGGCCAATCACCAGAGAGGCGACCGAGTTTCTCTTTAGTGAGATCTTGCGGTTAGTTGCAGAGCAAGGGCCGTGGGACGGGTTGTTATTACCGCTCCATGGCGCTGCGGTGAGCGATAAATATCTTGATGCCGATGGTGAGCTCTGCGCGCAGATTCGCGATTTAGTGGGCGAAGATGTGGTTATTGGCGCATCGCTTGATATGCATGCCAATGTTTCGCAGAAAATTGTTGAAGAGTGCGATGTAGTGACGATTTACCAAACCAATCCGCATATCGATACCTATGAACAAGCGGTGCACTGTGCTGATTTAGTTCTGCGCACTATTCGTGGCGAGATCAACCCGGTGATGTATTTAGCTGACCCGCCGTTGCTGGTGAATATCCTTTCGCAAGGCACGAGCGATGAACCGATGGCTGAGTTGTTGCGAGTTGCCCAAGCTCAGTGGCAAAAGCCAGGTGCGCTCTGGGTGGGTATCGGCGAGGGGTATCCATATGCCGATGTCCCTGAGATGGGCATGACGTTTTTGGCGATCACGGATGGCGATCCTGCGTTGGCGAAGGAACTTGCCGACGCAGTGGCTACTCGCGCGTGGGAGTTGCGCGTTGAGCTCCAGGGAAGTTCTACCTCGGTCCGTGATGCGTTAGCGAGAGCAGATAAGGCGAGTGAATTTCCAGTTGTTTTATTCGATGTTGGCGACAATGTAGGCGCAGGAACGCCCGGAGACTCCACTTATGTACTGCACGAGGCGCGTGCGTTAGGCGTTCGAGGCGTCACCCAAGCGCTTCGCGATGCTGATGTAGCCGCGCAGTGTCATAAATTAGGCGTCGGCGCTACCTTCACTGGCGAAGTCGGCGGTAAGTGCGATGATCTGCACGGCAAACCATTTCCGATTACTGGTGTGATCACTTCGGTAAGCGATGGAAAGTATGAAGAAACCAAGCCGGTGCATGGTGGCTTTAGATTCTTCGATGATGGCCCAAGTGCTGTCATAAAGAGCGATGATGGATTCACAATTCTGGTGACGACCTATCCTGCGATGAGCGCGAGTTTGGATCAATTCCGTTCTTCTGGTGTAGATCCGGTGCAGGAGCGCATCATGGTGGTCAAGGGTGTGCACTCACCTCGTCCTGCATATGAACCAATCGGCAAAGAGTTGATTTGGTTATCAACTGCGGGCGCATCGACTGCGGATCTTTCGACCTTTACCTACAAGCACATTCGCAAGCCGCTCTATCCACTTCAAAAAGAGGCTACGTACACCCCGTAAATCCGCCATTAATTAAGAATTCTAAGTATTTAGAATAAATAGGACAATTTCTCGAAGACACTTCACAAACATATTGAAGAACTTAGACTATTCCCGTGTTGAAGCGGAAGAAGTTAGCAGTCGTAACAATTTGCCTATTCCTAGTTATTCCTACGCCTGCTTTTTCAGTAACAAATCCGAAGCTTGGGGCTGGTTGCAAAACGATAAATCAAATCAAAAAAGTGAAAAATCAGACGCTGATTTGCGCAAAGCAAGGTAAAAAGTTAAGTTGGTCGCTTCAAAAATCTACAAAAAAAATTTTAGAACCAGCAAAAAAAGTACAAGAACAAACCACTCCACAACAATCCGCAACTACAACACCAGTAGTTGAAACTGTTAATTCAGGCAAACAGGAATTTTCAGGGCCATGCGACTATGAGTTGGAGGTAGATTCATATTGGACCCAGCTGAGAGATTTTTATCGTAGCCAAAATTGGTGCTTAGGTCCTCTAAAAACGGTACCAATTTTTTTAGCCAACGAAGAACCCAAAACGTCTGAAACAAATTCGAATGAGTTGCTTCAACCCTTTATGTGTCAAATCAAAGAACAAGATTCAGTTGGAAATGGTCGAGCGTTCCCATCTTTACGTAATCAAAGTAATAGAGCATCTAGCCTTCATCCTGGTCCAAAAACTGTTTTTCAGATAATTCCGATTTACTCTGAAGATGCTCCATTATCTGGAAAAACTCCTCGAGAAGATTACAGGGGTTACATCGAATTCTTAGAATCTTATATTAAGTACACGTCCGATGGAGAAAGTCTTGTCGAATTTCGCGTTCCGAACGAGTACATATACTTCCCAAAAAAGTTGAGCGATTATGACATGCTCCACGAAAATAATTGGAATAATCCAGTTCACCTTGCCCTAGGCAAAGAAATTTTGTCTGCAGTTGATGCAAAAATAAATTTTTCAGGTGTTAATTTGTCGATAGTGGTAGCTCCAGCGGGCACTTCTCACGACGTAATAGAACAAGCGGTACTAAATAGATTCGGAGAACATCAATCAATTCTTGACGGTCAAGCAATTAATTTTATGACAATTGCAACCCCTGCTACGTTTTCTAGCGCCCCAGTGAGACATCAGCATTTCACTAGTCCAATGTGGTGGTTCCATGAACTACACCATGTCGGGATTGGCTTAGCTGATCACAATGGGGATAACTTCTATCAAAATGGTCGTGGTGAGAATACAAATTCTCCTGGTATGGGTAATTGGGGACTGATGTCCTCATCAAAAACTGAATTAACTACTTGGGAAAAATGGTTGCTCGGTTATATAACTGACTCTCAGGTTCGATGCGTTTCGTCTACCGGATCTAGTGTGCACTGGATAACCCCCTCCAGTTATAAATCGAAAAAGACCAAGTTATTAGTTATTTCTATATCCGAAAGTAAGGTAATTGTTGTCGAGTCAATTAGGGCTGGAGGTTTGAATTACAAACTTGGGAAAGAAAGCGAAGGGGCGTTAGTATATTTGGTGGACACTGAAGAGGCTGGTTTTGAGTATGGCTTGAAAGTCCTCCGATCAGAACAAACTCCCATCAACACCCAGCCCTTTGTGCTCTCGGACGCCACCTTAAAAGTAGGAGAGAAAATAAATTTTCAAGGAATCGAAATCAAAGTTGTCGAATCCGGTGAGTTCGGAGACGTAGTAACGGTTTCAAAAACAGGCTAAAAGTAAGTGTCGATAATGTCGATGATGGTGTAGTTCTTATCGACCACAACCATATTTCGCCATTTATCAAAAGTCGTGCAGGGATGCGCGATACCAAAAGAAATGAGATCACCTAACGCAACGCTCGCGCCTTCAGCGAGATTTAAATAGAGGTGTTGATCATTCATCGTGTGTGTACTCATCCCCGTGGCAGGTTCGAAACCGCTCTGGCCTTTACGGCGAATGAGTTTGGGAACCGGCATCGATACATCGAAAGAGGCATCACGTTTGCCCAGCCCAACAATGGCGCGAGTTGGCTCAGGGATTGAGAGCACCTCGCCCCAGAGATCAATTGCTGAATGAAAATGGGGTAGATCCACCGATGGGTCTTTGACCCGAGCATCGGGGGAGCCAAAGCCATCATCGTGGGTGAGATAACAACCAGAGCGAAGAACTTTCCGTACTGGTTTACTTAAAACCACTGGCGAGAACTTCTCAATTACCCGGTCAAAGTAATTACTTCCGCCGGCAGTCAGCACAATCTCGGGCGTCTTTGCAAATGACCCTTGCGCATCGATTTCGCGCAAAGTATCAACGATCAAATCTAGGAAAGCATCCACGCCATCAAGGACTGACTTTCCTTCTGGGGCGAGGGCAACTCCTTCGAACCCTGAGATGCCGCGAAGCACTAAATGTTCTGAGGCAGCAACTGCCTTCGCAACATCGAGAGCTGTTTCTTTGGTGCGCGCTCCTGCGCGACCGCCTTTGATACCCATCTCAATCAACACGGTGAGCGGGCGCAGCGGCTTGAGCGGAGCGAGCACCTCGTTGAGTAACTTCACGCCCGCAACGGAATCTACGTACATGAGTAGATCGAAATTCTTATCGCGATTGAGCGTTTTAGAAATCCATTTAATGATGGTCGGATTGACAACTTCATTGGTAAGAATTACTCGTGGAACGCCCATCGCATAGAAGGTGCGCATCTGCCAGTTGCTCGTCGCGCTGATTCCCCACACTCCATCAACAAATTGCATATCAACGAGAGTTGGCGACATATTGGTTTTTCCATGCGGCGCGATATCAAAACCATGGCGCTTACAAAAGGCCATCATTTCGCGGCTGTTGCATTCCATCTCTTCTTGAGTCAGCACCGCAATCGGATAATCAATGGCATCCGAGAAAATCGACTTACCCTTTGCCTTGCCCCAACGGAGCGTTGGCGCAAAACCCTTCGGACGAAATCCGCGGCTAATTGATGGTCTATTTCGGATGATTCTCATAGCGCTGAAAGTACCTTTCCGGCTCGCACTTCGCTCTGAACGCCACCAGCAACGGCAATCTGACCATTGACGATGACGTAATCGATACCAATTGGTGGCTGCCCTGGCTCGGTAAACGTTGCTTGGTCTCGCACTGTCGCTGGATCGAAAGCGACGATATCGGCGGCCTTACCGACAGCGAGCACGCCACGATCGTGGATTCCCATATGCGCAGCGACCTTTCCACTCATCTTGTAGATGATCTCTTCTAACGGTAAATCGTGTTTCTCGCGACCGATGAACCCCAGCGCACGAACGGCAGCGCCATAGGAACGTGGATGTGGCAGTGCTTTACTCTGTTTAAAGGCAATCGCCGAACCATCAGAGCAGATCATCGAGTGCGGTGAGCGAATGAAGGTGCGCATATCTTCTTCCGTTCGATAGAAGAGCACGACCATTACGCGGTTACCTCCCAAGCGACAGAGCTCTAACACCAAATGTTCTGGTGTGACGTTGCGTTCGCGGGCAGCCTCATCGATACGTTGTCCCGCTTTGGTATCAAGTAACCCTTCAGTCGCTGAGAGCATCACTCGATCCCACTGCCAGGGAATCTCAAGCGCTCCCCACCCTTTCGCTAAATCTTTTTCAGCGCGTGCAAAAGTTTCTGGGTTTGATAATCGCGCAGCCATCGCAGCAACGCCATCTGCTTGCACCCAGGCTGGAAGATATTGAGTGAGCGCGCTACTTGATGCATCGTAGGGATAGACATCAAAACAGGCATCAACGCCATCTTTGACCGCAGCAGCAAAAATGTCGGTCCACTTTCCTGCCATACCCCATCGATGTGGTTGATTAATCGCAGCATGGGAATATTGCACCCGCACACCAGAGCGGCGACCTACCTCTAGCGCTTCATTAACAACGCCAAAGAAATCATCGTTACCTAAAATGTCAAAGTCGCGCGCATGTGATGCATATACCCGATTATGTTTTTTCAAAACTTTTCCCAGCGCCACAAGTTCATCGATATCGGCATAACGCGATGGGACATAGGTAAGGCCCGTAGACATACCAAATGCGCCTTGCGCTAATTCGCGCTCAAGAAGTTCTTCCATCTTTGCAAGGTCTGCGCCTTTCGCACCGCCCTCTTTCAACCCCATCGCCGCAATCCGCAAGTTCCCGTGCCCGACTAGCGGGGCGTTATTTAGGGCTATTCCGCGCTTTTCGAGGGTGGTTCGATATCCATCAAGATCATTCCAGGCGATATCGCTAGCTTGATATCCGCCGCCAGTGAAATCCATACCCTGCAAATGTGCAGTGTGTTCTGCGATCCGTTCCCGATTGATCGGCACCGGACCAAAAGCGCAATTACCAGATACTTCAGTTGTTACGCCTTGAAAGAGTTTAGATTCGCAGCGCCCATCCAAAGCCATCGAAAGATCAGAGTGGGTGTGAATATCAATGAAGCCAGCAGAGACTGCTGGTGCAGCGATCACTTTCTTGCCAGAAATCTTCGCGCTGCCAACATAAGCGATCTTCTCACCAAGCACACCGACAAATCCTTCGTAAGGTTTGGCGCCAGTGCCGTCGTAAATCAGACCAGATAGAACGAGATCGTAATCTGCACTCTGGCTCACTTCATCATCCAACCACCATCAACGGTGATGGTCTGTCCAGTAATGAAACTTGATTGATCACTTGCTAAAAATACGAATGTTCCAGCAAGGTCTTTGGCATAACCGCGAGTTTGCAGCGCTTGTTTTGCATAGACCGCTTCTTTGACCGCTTCTGGATCTGGATCGAATTCAATCTCCCACTCGGTGCGGATCGCACCTGGCGCTACACAATTAGCGCGCACTCCATCAGGGCCAAGTTCACGAGCAAGTGCACGTGTTAATCCGACGACCGCCATCTTCGATGTTACATAAAGCGCGTTGGTGTTATTACCGTTATGCGCAAGAATCGAAGAGACTGTGATGATGGAACCTTGCGTGTCGATGAGATCGCTTTTTGCTTCCTTTGCCATCAACCAGGTCGAACGGACATTGACGTTGTTAATCAAATCCCAATCGGCAACGGAGTATTGATCGAATGGACTACGCCAATTTGCAGCGGCATTAGCAACTATTGTGCTAATTGGCCCCAGCGCCTCGCGTGCTTTGCGAACGATCGCACCAGGTTCTTCAGCGCTTGCTAAATCACCAGCGATAGCCACCGCCTGTACGCCAGTTGCGGTCAACTCTTCAGCTAGATCGCGGGCTAGCTTCTCCATCTCGCCATTAGCTGCATGAGCAAGGGCCACATCGGCGCCTTCAGCTGCGAACGCTCGTGCGACCGCAGCGCCAATTCCGCGTGAAGCGCCAGTAATAATCGCTTTCTTGCCGGCTAGGCGCTTGCCCTGGTTGCTCATGTAGCGAAGTCTAGAACGTGATCAAACCGCGACCAGCGCCACCTTTTGCCAAGACCTCGAATGCCTTTGTGGCTTCATCTAGTGAATAGGTTGCGGTGAGCAGTGAGTCGAGATCCAGCGTTCCCTTCATGTAAAGCTCGATCAGCATCGGGAACTCGATTGCTGGATTGGCTGATCCATATTTGCTACCGCGCATGCCGCGCTCGCCACGCAAAATGTGGAAGATCGGATCGATTGTCATCTTGTCACCATTTCCTGGTGCACCCAAGATAATCAAAGTGCCGCCAGGTCCGAGAATATTCAAACCGTTCATGAATGCAGGCACGCTTCCGACTGCACCAATTGCATGATCAACTCCATGCGGAACAATCTTGAAGACTTCCTTCTCTACATCAACCTTCTTGGGATTAATTGTGTGAGTGGCACCAAGCTTGACTGCCATCTCAAGGGCGGCATCACTGGTATCAATTGCGATAATTGGATTAGCACCAACTACACGTGCACCTTGAATCGAATTGAGTCCAACGCCACCACAGCCAACCACCGCGACGCTATCTCCAGGACGCGCTGCAGCGGCATTCGTTACCGCACCAAATCCAGTAGTCACTGAACAACCAATAAGCGCAGCTTTCTCGAGTGGCATATCTTTTCGAATTTTGATTGCAGAGGTTGCAGGTACCACTACATATGGAGCATAAGTTGCTGGTCCATAATGAAGAACTGGTTTTCCGCTCTCGACATCTGTAAAGCGACCCGTGTTATCAAAACCAATGGCACCAAATGGTGATGGGCCGTAGCAATATGCAGGTTTGCCACGAAGACATTGTGCGCACGTTCCGCAATTTAGTAACCAAGAGATAATGACGTGATCACCTGGTAGAAGTGTGGTTACTGCAGAACCAACCGATTCAACAACACCTGCACCTTCATCACCGAGAATCATCGGCATTGGTGTTTCATGTGAGCCGTCGTAAGCATGGAGACAGGAATGGCATACGCCCGAAGCAGCCATCTTCACGCGCACCTCATGCGGTGCAGGATCTGCAACCTCAACTTTTTTCATCGGCATTGGGGTATTTGCAGCGACGAGAACGGGAACTTCCATAACAAGGCTGGCCATGCGCGCTCCTTATATAAGTGAGGTTTCTATGAGATGAGCCTATTCCGGTCCGGCTAGATAGGGTAGAAGCTATGGCGATTTGGGTCTGTGGTGAAGCGCTCATCGACAAGATCTCGTCGGGTGGCCAGGTGCGCGAAATCCCTGGTGGTGGCCCAGCAAATACTGCACATGCGCTCGCGCGTTTGGCAGTGAAGAACGAATTCATCGGTGGTTTATCGAATGATCCATACGGGCAGCGAATGCGCGAAGAATTTATTGCTGCGGGAGTGGGCTTGCGGTTCACACCCACTCATGACTTACCTACCTGCACTGCGAATGTCACTATCGCAGCAAATGGGAGTGCAAGTTATCGATTTCTCATCGACGGTACCGCAACGTTCGCTTATGACGAGAAGAATCTCCCTGATGTAGCAAATGAAAATGTAGAGGCAATTTATTTCGGAACGCTGGCGACCATCATTGAACCAGGAGCATCAGTTCTTTTTGAATGGATGAAACGCGCAGCTGGCAAGGTTCCCATCATCTTTGATCCAAATATCCGTCCGAGCGTGCTTGGTGATCGAGAGCGCTACCAAGCAGCGGTCGCACGATTCTTACAAATTGCTGACGTTGTAAAGGCAAGTACCGATGACATCGGTTGGCTCTATCCAGATATGAATGAATTTGACGTTGCAAAGAGTTGGTTGGAACATGGCGTACGACTCGTAGTAATTACTCGAGGAGAGAGCGGATTAGTTGGTATTACCAGCGAACACATGATCGAAGTTCCCGGAATTAAGGTCGATGTTATTGACACAGTAGGCGCTGGCGATACCGTGGGGGCAATTCTCGCTGAGGGAATCGTGACTCATGGATTCGAGCGTGCGCTCAACGAGGAGCTCTCTCATATACTTCATCGAGCCGTACAAGCATCCGCAATCACCTGCTCTAGACAAGGTGCCCAACCACCATATAGGAATGAGTTATGAAACAGATCATCGAAGGTGACCAGATCCGAGTAGAAATCGATTTGGAGAATGGCGCACGCCTCTCCTCTGTGCAGTGGGGCGGCTACGAATTCTCCGTGCCCAAGCGGGAGAACATCCTGCATTGGGGTTGGTATCCGATGATTCCGTGGGCAGGACGAGTCCTGCATGGAAAGTTTCGCCATAAAGATGGTCGGGAAGAGCAGTTGCCCACCAACATCATTCCGCCACACGCCATTCATGGATTGGGTTTTCTTATACCGTGGCAAGACTGCGGAAATGGCGTAAGTCGCGTCGATTTTCCTGCTCCATATAACGGAGCAAGCGCCGAGCTGCGCGTATCCGTTTCGGGCAATGTGCTCAATTATGAATTGGAGTATTTCGCAGGAGATTGTGATCTACCTGGCTGGGCAGGTATTCATACTTGGTTCCCGCGCGAGATTGGCGGCGGCGCTGAAAAAGCAGAGGTAATTTTCACTGCAGAAAAGATGCTTAAAGTTGATGAAACTCTGATGCCAAATGGGGAATTCATTTCTCCGATAACCCCACAGCCTTGGGATGATGTCTTTTATAACCCAATTGGGACTCCCACCACATTGTGGAAGGGTGGTGCGAAACTCGAAGTCACTTCGCCAACGCCATGGTGGGTTGTTTATACATTGGATAGCGAAGGTGTTTGCATCGAACCACAGACTGCGCCACCAAATGCGCAAAATCTTGGTTATGACTTAAGCAAGTCAAATCTTCTGCAAGCGCAGTTCACATTCTCGAAAGCGTAATTAGCGAACGTGACGAGCATGAAACGAGAGACGAGCGGCGGCTTTAGTAGCCATGAACTACTTGCCGAAGAGGAAGAGTTAATCCTCCGCAAGCTTGATGTGGCAGATGCAGTTGCACTAGGTGAGATTGCGGTACGAATTGCACGGGCAAAGAATCTTCCGGTAGCTATCGAAGTCCGAATCGATGAGTGGAAGGTCTTTCACGTCTCACTCCCCGGAACCACCTCAGAAAATGATTGGTGGATGGACCGGAAAGCTCGGGTAGTTGCTAGTGATGGACACTCATCGATGTACGAGCGCGTTGCTGCCGAAGAAGAAGGTGTTGATGAACTCTCTTGGTATGCGATGAATAATCTTCCAGAAGAAACCCACGCTCTACATGGTGGGGGATACCCGCTCCATGTAATCGGCGAAGGACATTGTGGAACCCTCTTGGTGAGCGGCGTTCCACAAGTTGATGATCACAAACTTGCCGTTGCAGCGCTTCGAGAGTTTCTAGGTAAGTAACCCGCTCATGATTGATCCAGAGCACTTAGCGAAGTTAATGGTTCGGGAGCGGGAGCGATTTCGCACGCTCCATCCCAAGTCGGCTGCGCTCGCCGAGCAGGCAAAAGCCCATATGCCAGGTGGGGTGCCGATGTCGTGGATGGCGAAATGGCCTGGTGGATTTCCCGTATTTGTTGCGACCGCTAAGGGTTCGCGCTTTCACGATGTTGATGGAAATGAATATATAGATCTCTGCCTTGGCGATACCGGGTCGATGACCGGCCACTCACCTGATCCAACAATCGCTGCAATTCATAAACAGATTGATAAAGGCATCACGATGATGTTGCCGAGCGAAGACTCTTTAATTGTCTCTGCTGAGTTAGCGCGTAGATTTGGATTACCGCTTTGGCAATTCACCGTTTCTGCTACTGATGCTAATCGACATGTTATTCGCTATGCGCGCATGCTTACTGGACGACCGAAGATTGTTGTTATAGATCGGTGTTATCACGGAAGCGTCGATGAAACTTTTGCAACGCTAGATAGCAATCATCACACAGTGGCTCGAGAGGGAAATATCGGCGCACCAGTGCCTCTTGATGTAACGACGACTGTGGTTGAGTTCAATGATTTAGGCGCGATGGAACGCGCACTACGCACCGGTGATATTGCTGCAATCTTGCTAGAGCCGGCGATGACAAATGTAGGAATTGTTCTACCGGAGCCGGGATATCTCGAGGAGTTGCAGCGATTAGCAAAGCAGTATGGCGCTTACTTGATTATCGATGAGACACACACGATTTCATATGGTCCGGGTGGAATGACAGGTGGACTTGGGCTCAAACCGGATTTTCTTACGATCGGTAAGGCAATTGGTGGGGGGATCCCAACTGGAACTTTTGGAATGACTGAAGAGGTTGCCGCAAAGATAAAAGAGTTTGTGCAACTTGACCTTATTGATACTGGTGGTATTGGGGGCACGCTTGCTGGAAATGCGCTCTCACTGGCTGCGATGCGCGCAACACTCACTGAAGTGTTAACAGAATCGGCTTACGCACGAATGATTCCGTTGGCCGACCGATGGGCTGATGGCGTCGAAGATGTCATTCGAGAATATGCGCTCTCTTGGCATGTGAATCGATTGGGTGCACGCGCTGAGTACACCTTCACGCCACGAGCACCTCGGACAGGACGCGAAGCAGCCGACGCGGGCAACTTTGAATTAGAGCAGTACCTACATCTTTACCTCTTAAATGAAGGCTTTTTATTGACGCCATTTCACAATATGGCGTTGATTTCACCGGCAACTACCGAGGTAGATGTCGATGCACACACTCGAGCCTTTCGGAATATGTGCCGGGAGTTAGTACAGAAATAGTCAGAAAACTGGCAGACTCCACGCCATGAGGCCAGCACGACTTCTTATCGTTGAGGATGATCCATTTATTCGGACCACTCTTACTGCTGCGGTGCGTGCGCAGAATTTCGAAGTCGTCGGGGCTACGGGAGTAGCTCAAGAAGCGCTTCGCATTCAAGCTCAGAGTCCATTCGATATCGCGATGCTTGATTTTGACTTGGGGCCAGGACCTACAGGAATTGACGTTGCGCATGCGTTGCGCTCTCGTCAAGCCAACGTGGGAATCATCATTCTCTCAACTTTTCGGGATCCACGATTATTAACGACGAAGCTGCCGCCATTACCGGCCGGCGCTCTTTACTTATGTAAGCAAGATATCGATGATGTAAAGAAGATTATTGAGCAGATTTATATTGTGAACGAGACTCGTTTTGGTCGAGTGGTACGAAAGATATTTCCAAAACGTGAACCGATTCCACTCACCACGATGCAGATCGAGATTCTCGGAATGGTTGCTCGTGGATTGACTACAGCTGAGATTGCGCGGCAACGAGGAGTTAGCGAGAAGGCAGTTGAGAACACAATTGCCCGCATTTACACACAACTACAACTGCCACGAGACTCCACGCAAAATCAGAGAGTTCATCTAACGCGCGCATATATGCGCTTGGCAGGAAAATCCAGGTAACCGTGTTACCTACAACAATCAAATCTATTTTTGATCGGGTTTCAGGCAGTTACATCTTCACGCTGAAAACATTTTTAATTTTCTCTATCTTTGGCCCGATTGGTGTGGCTATCACCATTCCACGAGAGGACATAACTCTTACTCAGCGCGGGTATTGGTTAGTAATTGGTGTGGTGTCAGAAATTGCTCTCGGGCTCTTCATGTTGTTGGTAGCTTTTACGATTCTGCCGAGAATCCAGCGGCGGACTCGACCTTTGGGGATGATTCTGCTCCTGATTGCCCTTGGTGGAGCAGTTCGTGGCGTGGTGATTAACGTGATGCCACCACTTTTTGGATTGCAAGATGATGTCAATATCTTTTTACGTGCGCTGAATTCATCTATCACGGTGGCAATTGCAATGGCCGCGATTGGATTTATCGCTGAGGGACAAGAACGATATATCCAGGAGTATCAGGACCTTTATCGCAGGTTTCTATTGCTCAAGCGCGAGCGACAGATTTACATCACAACCAAACCGGCAGAGCGCCTGAGTGAGGTTTCGGCATACATCGACAAGGTGACCGCTACTTTAAAAGGGCGTTTGGCTTCCTTTGATGATTCGGAAATCTCGGAGGAGGACGCGGCCTCGGTTGCAGAGGATATTAAGCAGATCATCGAGAAAAGAATTCGTCCGTTGAGCCATCGACTCTGGTTAGACCGCTCAAATCATGTGTTGAGATTTAGGTTCAGCCGCATGGTGCTGGACGCACTATTGGCGCGGCAGGTGCCCTACGTATCGATTTCACTTTTCTTCTTCGTCACGCACCTTATTGGAATTGGTATTCCAGAGGGAATAGTGGTCGCACTTGGTAGTGCAATTCCGGCTGCTATTGTGATTTTTATTCTTCTTTTTCTAGAAGATGTTTTACGTGATAGACATATTGTGATTGGTAGCTGGTTGCATCCAGTTGTCTTGGTACTTATCGCGATTGTTCCATCGGCAATTACTATGGAGATGCTTGAGATTCTTGCAGATGGAAGACCTAACGCGTATATCTTCTGGTTGCTTGCATCAATGAATCCATTGTTGACAGTTTTGATGACGATGATTAATCAACTATTTACTAATCGCGCAAAGATTCTCGAATTGCTTGATAAGGCTGTCACTGATGATTTGTTGGAAGAGCATTTACATACTCTGGCAAAGATGAATCAAGATTCCGAGATTGCCACGTACTTGCATGGTTCACTCCAGGCTGAGTTAACGGCAATCGCGTTGCAATTACAGCAAGCTGCAACAGCCGGGGATTCAATTGGTGTGCGCAAGATGGTGAAGATGGCGCAGATCGTGATTAATCGAGATATCTCAGAGGACTTCACATCCCATGAGAATTCACCATTGGATAAGTTGAATGACTTTGCGCGGGCATGGCAGGGTATTGCTGATATCACGTTATCGCTGGCTGATACTGAGCATTACTCCATTGATTTCTTGAGCGATGTCTCGCAACTAGTGGAAGAGGCAGTTTCTTCCGCAGTTCGATTCGGTTTAGCTAGCGCTGTTGAGGTTCGAGGGCAGCGTGAAGGAAATTATTTCCACCTCACCATCAGCGATAACGGGCGAAGTAATGGCGTGGGCGGAGCAGGTTTGGGCAGCCGGATATTGGATGAGTTGGCCCCTGAGCTGTGGAAACGAAAATTCATGGATCATGGGACCGTCCTTGATATCCACTTGCCGGCACATGGCCAGGCGACCAGGGCCAATTCCCGCTGATCCGGGGCCAGTGGGGGTACCCCCACTCCTTATTTCCATGAGGTGCAAGGGGTCGAGATACTTCTACCTACCTTGTCCCAGTAGTAGCTGACCCCAGCGCTACTGCCCCTCGAATGGAGCGCCGTTCTGCCGTGAAGATAATTCGCCGCAAGAATAAAAATGGCGTGCAGATTGATGCCGTGGCAAAAGGCGCCGATGGCGCGAGCGTTGAGGTGTCACACCCGAAATGGGTAAATGCGGTAAGTCAAAGCAAATCTGGCAAGACTGGTTTGATTCTTCAAAATGGCACCAAGCTTCATAATGATTATGGAAAAGGTGTTCGAGTTGTCACCTTTGCAAACGGACTCACACTTGAAACCGAAGTCGTTGAATCTGCCGCAACTCCGATGGGTAAGCGAAGGACGCTCTGGTACACCCTTGGAATTCCTGGCTTAGCAACTTTCTTTGTTGT
>VFQT010002724.1_pt1 | contig 17480 bp, 23 predicted proteins | sample 3512381 | NCBI WGS metagenome assembly VFQT01 (sample SAMN10412376, study PRJNA504923) | tailings metagenome | isolation source: Relicate 2 Philex TSF3 active mining site | place: Philippines: Tuba, Benguet | collected 2017-08-29
GCCAACTACGTCGCCAACTCAGGATATCGCTTCAATGCGAAATGATCCCGCTCTAAAGCTTGAACATCTCCACCAGCCGGTCAGATATCTCCTTGCCCTCGGCAGGCGTGAGTGACGCCGTTTTCGTCGCAAGGCGGGACTTGTCAACTGTCCGAATCTGATCGAGTGCGGCTTCGCCAGACCGCCGCCGCACCTGCACTTTCACACGCGTCGGCCACCCTTTGATGGTCGACGTAAGGGGCGCGACAACCACTGTCCTCAGCGCACTGTTTGCGTCATCGGGCGAAACGATCACGGCAGGCCGCTTCTTGCCGACTTCTGAGCCGACGACGGGGTTGAAGTCGACGATCCATACCTCGAAGCGTTTTGGCACCTAATCGTCCCACGTCTCGCCAAGGTCGGCTTCAAGCCATTCGCGATCTTCGTCGGTGAGGGAGGTGTCGGCGGCCGCGAAAGCCGCGGCCCACCCTTCCCGCGCTTGCCTTTCCGGCTTGCCTAGAACGACCTTGCCGCGTTGCACCGTCATCTCCACCGTGTCGCCGAAGCCGCATTGCTCAAGCACCGCTTTAGGCAGGCGGACGCCGCGAGAGTTGCCGATCTTCACGAGAGAAACCTTCATGGCGTGTATATACGATGTAATTACACTGACGACAACCCTAGTGTTTGCCGATCGGAAGATTCTCTGGCCCTGACGCAAAGGCGCCGGTTGCCGGCGTCTGTCACCTTGCCTAGCCTAGCCGAAAGCCGGGGAGGGCGTCATCGCATCGCAATCGCCATCGCTGGGCGCCAAGCTCGCCTACGGCTTCGGCTCGGCTGCGTTCGGCATCAAGGACGCCGGGCTCCAGATCTTCCTCCTGATGTACTACACGCAGGTCATCGGTATGCCTGCCCCGCTCGTCGGGCAGGCGCTGACGCTTGCCCTTGTGCTCGATGCTATCTCTGATCCGATCGTGGGCTACTGGTCCGACAATTTCCGCTCGAAATGGGGCCGGCGGCATCCCTTTATGTACGCCTCCGCAATTCCGGTCGCGATATCGTTCTTCCTCCTCTGGACGCCGCCGCGCGATTGGGATCATGGCGCGCTGTTCTGGTATCTGCTCGCGACGGCTGTCGCGACGCGCACGGCGATCACCTTTTTCGAGACGCCGAGCGCCGCGCTCGCGCCGGAACTGACGCGCGATTACGCTGAACGGTCGACCCTCCTGTCATGGCGCAATTTCTTCGGCTGGACGGGCGGCAACGCCATGACGGTGATGATGTTCTTCTTCCTGTTTCCGGCCTTCACCACGCCGGCAATTCCGAACGGACAATTCAATCCAGATGCCTATGTCGTCTATGCCTGGGTGGCGGCCAGCGTGATCTTCACGGCGATCATGGTCTCCTCGCTTGGCACGCATGGGCAGATCCCGCGACTCACAGCGCCGCCGCAGCGCAGGCTGACTCTGATCGCAGTGTTTCGAGAAATCTTCGAGACACTGCTCAACAGATCGATGGGCGCAATCTTCCTGACATCGATCATCGCCAGCACGACGCTCGGCCTGGGACAGACGCTGTCCACCTTCATGACCACCTTCTTCTGGGGCTTCCAGCCGCAGCAGATCGCCATCATCACGCTGGTGATCTTCCTTTCCGCCGCGATCGGCGCCGCGCTAGCGCCTGTGCTGACGCGCGCAGTCGGAAAGAAACGCGGGATCATCATTGTTGGCGTGCTTGGGCTGCTGACCTTCCCGATCGGTATCCTCCTGCGCCTCACGGGGGTCGTCGCGCCGGGCTCGGACGCGGCCTTCTGGGTTGTCATGATCCAGGGGCAGGTCGATGTCGTCCTTGCGGTCTGCCTGCAGGTCCTGCTGGTGTCGATGATTTCCGATCTGGTGGAGCAGAGCGAGGTCCGCACGGGCAGGCGGTCGGAAGGTGTGTTCTTCGCCGCCAACACCTTCATCATGAAGGTCACGGCGGGGCTCGGCGTGATGGCCGCTGCGCTGCTGCTCGCCGTGGCGCAGTTTCCCTCCGGGGTCGCGCCCGATCAGGTTCCCGACACTGCGCTGCAGACGCTGGGCTGGTGGTACCTGCCGGCCATCTGCCTGCTGCGCTTCCTGATGATCCTGTCGATCCTCCCCTATGCGATCAGCCGGGAGACGCACGAGGAAGCGCTGCGCAAACTCAGTGAGCGCGCCAACTGATCAGTCCCGCCGCATGAAGACGCGCGTCGACAGGTCGAGGAAGGCTGCCTGGGAGGCTTCGAGCTCGCTCATCCAGGGCAGGTAGTCCGCGTGCGCAACCTCCCTGAAGCCGAGGCGCGCGTAGAACGGGGCGTTCCAGGGCGGCGTACGGAAGGTGGCGAGATAGATATGGCGGGCGCCCTTCGCGCGGGCCGCAGCCGCGAACGCCTCGACCAGTTGCGCCCCGAAGCCGCGCTTCTGATGCGCGCGCGCCACGTCGAGCTCGCGAAGGTAGGCGTCAGGGCCCTGCATCTCGCCCATGGCGAATCCGACTATCCGCTCATCCGCCTCAACCACGATCGACAGCCCCTGCTCGATCGAGCGAAGATGATCGGCCAGTGCGATCACCGATGTCAGCGCATTCGCGTCAATGCCGGGCCAGTCGCGGAAGAGCGTGGCGGCGTCGCGCTCGATCTCCTGCAGGCGGAAGATATCGGCTGCCGTGCCGGGCCGGAGCGCCCCGCATGCATCAGCCCGCGTCATGCCATCGAACCCTGCAACGCAGTGAAGAAGCGTACCGCGAGGGGACCTGAGCGCAGCGCATCGGCGCTTTCAATCATGTGGACGAGGCGATAGCGCAGACGCCGGAACTCCAAGTCTTCGTCCGCCAGTTTCCGCAACGTGGCGGCCAGAGCGCGGCTCATCGCGAAGTTGGCGGGGCGCTCACCCTCGGTCTCGGGATAGACGTAGTCCGAATTGATCGACAGGCTCCATGCGCGGTCCGAGATCTGGCCGGCCATCGGCAGATAGCGGTTGGCAAGATCGTCCGGCGGCGTCGCGTCAGCAAGGAGGGCCTCCAGCGCCTCCGCCTCGCAGGCAGCAACCGTCATGCCCTGGCCGTAGGTGGGGTTCACACTGCTCATCGCATCGCCAACAGGGATCAGGCGCTTCGGCCACTTTGTTGCCTCCCAGATGCGGTGGCGTGTTGCGGCCGGCTTGCGGAAGGTGCGCAGCTCGCCCACGACCTCTGCATCCCTGATCCGCTCATACACTTGCGGTTGTACCAGGCCCATCGCGTAGTCCTTGAAACCCTGCGGATCTCGCGGCGGGACGGCGCCGCCTCTGCGACCGAGAGACAGGATCCACTGTCCGTCCTCGATGGGCAGCATCAGGCCGAAATGTGTATCCGGCGGCGAGGGCAGGATGAAGAAGCCCAACTGTTCGTCGCGCCACTTTTCTGGACGACGGAAGCGCCCGGTTGTGTAGGCAACATTGATGCGTATTTCTTCCGTCGGAAACTCGGCGTGACCATCCTCGCGGAGCTGTTGCAGGAGCGGCGCTGTCAGCCCGGTCGAATCCACAATGATGTCTGCACGCAGGCGCGCGTCATCCTCGAGCTCAACGCCTGTGCAGCGGCCGTCTTCGACCACGAACCGCCTGACCGGCGATTCGGCCATGAAGCGAACATTCCCGAGCGCGGCGACACGCGTTCGCAAGACGCTTTCATAGACCGGGCGCGACAGGCTTGTGACGGTGAAACCCGCATCGCAATCGTCCATCCAGCCGCCGAAATCGTAGACTTTCACATCACGGCCCACCGTCATCTCAACGGCGCCAGCAGCAACGAAGTCCCGCGTGATCCCCGGGAGCAGCCGCTCCAGCGCAAGTTCGCCCGCCTTGAGGAGCTGGTGAGTGTGTGCGCCCTGGCCTACGCCCAGGCGCGGCGAAGCGGCGCCGGGAAGCGTGTCGCGATCGACGACCAGCACTTCCTTAAGGTAAGGCGACAGGGCGGCCGCAGCGGCCAGGCCGCCAATGCCTGCGCCAACGACGATGGCTGTCGATCCATTGGCCATGTAGGTCCGGTCCCGTTTTCAGCCTGCGCCGTGCAGCGAACGCCGCGAGCATGCGCGCATTCATCTTGGACGATCGCAGCGCCCTATCGCAAGCAAGCCGTTGGTCGCGCATGATGGCAAAAGACCTCGGATTCGCTGTGGATTCGCGCTGGCCTTGCTGTAAGTTGTGGCCCCGGCCGGGAATCGGCCAGGCGGTCAAACAAGGGGCGGCGGAATGCTTCCGATCTACATCGCGCTGGTCGTCATCGCCCTCATCATCCTTGCGGCGATCCTGATCTACAACGCTCTGGTCGCCAAGCGGCAGACTGTAAACGAGGCCTTCTCAGGCATCGACATCCAGCTGAAGCTGCGCCGCGAGCTCGTGCCCAACCTCGTCGAGACGGTGAAGGGGTATGCAGCTCACGAGAAATCGACGCTTGATGCTGTGATCGCCGCGCGGAACGCGGCGGCCGCTGCCCAAGGCCCGGCCGCGATGGGCGCGGCGGAGGGTGCGCTGAGCGGCGCGCTGGGCAAGCTGTTTGCGCTTGCCGAAGCCTATCCCGACCTGAAGGCCAGCGCCAACTTCGTCCAACTGCAGACCGAGCTCTCCGCCATCGAAGACAAGGTTGCGGCCTCGCGCCGGTTCTACAATTCGGCCGTGAACGATTACAACACGGCCATCGAGCAGTTCCCCGCTTCCATGATCGCCGGTTCCACCGGCTTCACGAAGCGCGACATGTTCGATGTCGGCGAGGCCGAACGCGCGCAGATCAATATCGCGCCGGAAGTGAAGTTCTGATGAGCCTTACTGTCCGCCCGTTCCGGGCCGGCGATGAGGCGGCCTTTCGGGACATCAACCTCGAATGGATCGAACGGTTCTTCGCCGTCGAGCCGAAGGATCGCGAGGTCCTCAACAATCCACACACCCATATTCTCGATCCCGGCGGCGCAATCCTGCTCGCCTGCGAGAGTGATGAACCCGTGGGCGTTGTCTCACTGATCGTAATCGGCGACAGGGAGGTCGAGCTGGCCAAGATGGGCGTTCGCCCCGCTGCGCAGGGAAAGGGGGCCGGCCGCATGCTGATGGATGCCGCAATCGCCACCGCCCGCGAGATGGGGATGCGGCGAATTTACATCGAAACCAACTCGGTTCTGGGACCTGCGCTCCGGCTCTATCACGCGGCGGGGTTTCAGCCGTTGAAGCAGGCCGTGCCGTCGCCCTATGCGCGCGCCGATGTGCAACTTGAGCTCTTCCTGTAGACGGGACGCGAAGAGGCGCTCGCCGGACGATGTGGGCTGAACACTGGCCCCACGATGGGCGGGAGCTATGGTCGCGGCGCCCTCGCTATCCCATCAGCGCCCTGAGGCCTCCGCCATGCAGTTCATCGATATACTGATCACCTGCCCGGACAGGGCCTGCGCCGACCAGATCGCGCGCAGCCTTGTGCAGGAGCGGCTGGCCGCATGCGTCAACATCGGTGCCGGCGTCACCAGCATCTATCGCTGGAAAGACGCGATAGAGGAGGTGGACGAGATACCGCTGCTGGCAAAAACGCGCGCTTCCCTGTTCGAGCGGCTCTGCGCGCACGTCAAGGCCATGCATCCCTACGAGGTCCCGTGCATCATCGCGACGGAGCTTGTTGCAATCGCGCCCGGGTATGCTGCATGGCTGGAAGCCGAAACCGGCTAGATCTCGTCCTCGCGCAGCGGCCGCCAGGTCTCCCCGTCGAACACTTCAAGGGGCATGAAGTCGGACTTGTAGTCCATCTTCTCCGATCCGCGCACCCAGTAGCCAAGATAGACATAGGGCAGGCCGAGTTCGGCGGCGAAGCGGACATGGTCCAGCACCATGAACGAGCCGACGCTGCGTTCGGCCAGCTCCGGCCGATAGAAGGAATAGACCATCGACAGCCCATCCCGCAGCACGTCGGTCAGCGCTGTGGCCTGAAGCACGCCGTCATTGCCGGGCTTCACGTCAGCGCGGCTGCGATACTCGAACACGGCTGTGTGGACGGGGCTCGCATCGACCATGCCGGCATAGTCACGGATTTCCATGTCGGTCATCCCGCCCCCGGGATGACGATGATCGAGATAGCGCTTCAGCAGGCGGAACTGCTCGCGGGTCGCCCGCGCGGGATTGGCCTCGCGCTCCAGATCAGCATTGCGCGCAAGAACCCGCCGCCAGCGTCTCGACATCTTGAACGCCGCGACATCGATACGAACCGAGCGGCAAGCGCCGCAACTCTTGCAGGCCGGGCGATAGGCGATCGTCTGCGAGCGGCGAAACCCGGAACGGGTGAGGCTGTCGTTGAGCCCAACGGCGCCATCCACGGCAAGGTTGGCGAACACCTTTCGTTCCGATTTGCCGGGCAGGTACGGGCAGGGCTGGGGTGAGGTCAGGTAAAACTTCATGCGCCGGACAAAGTCCGCCGGGATGATGTCCCTGGTGTCAGTTTCCTTCATGTCGAACCGACTGTAACCGCCGCAGGGCCGGATGCGCCACCGAAAAGTAGTCTGCACTGCTTGTCGCCGCCGGTCGATGGCGCAGATGCGCCCGCCCCGCGATGTTCAAAGTTCGTGGTCGGACGGCATCACAGGCGCTTCGCGCAGGAGCACGATGCTGATGCGGCGGTTGGCTGGCAGGTCGGGATCGTCAGGATAGAGCGGTTCGCGGTCGCCTTTGCCGGCCACTTCGTAGATTCGATCGCCTTCCACGCCGGCTTTCTCGAGAATGCGTCGCGCAGCGTTGGCCCGGTCGGCCGAGAGGTCCCAGTTGGAATAGCCCGAAGCGCCCGGCGCGATGCTGTCGGTGTGGCCGGAAATGCTGATGCGGTTCGGCAGCTGCTGGATCACCTTCGAGACCATGTCGAGCAGGTGTTGCGTGCGGGGCAGGGGCGTCGCCGAGGACCCCTGGAACATTGCGCGGCCTTCCTGGTCGACCAGCTGGATGTTGAGGCCTTCCGGCGTCTGCTCGATGATCAGGTTGCGAGACAGTTCGGCATAGTCTGGCAGGTCCTGCATCGCCTGGCGCAGCGAGGCCTCGGCGCTGGCGAATTCGGCGGTCTCGCGATTAGCCATGGCCTGAGCGAGGGCATCCTCGGTCGGCTCGCTGGAACTTTTCTGGCCTTCGGCGGAACCGCCCGAGCTGGAATGCTCGGTCTCCTCGCTCAGTTCCTCGTCGATCTTGCGGTTGGAGCCGGAGGCGCGCGCGCCATCCTCCTGGAAAGCCGTGCCGCCAAGAAGGCCATCTGAGCCCTGCGAGGAGCGTGACACGCTGGCGGGTGCAAAATAGTCGGCGATGCCGCGCTTCTGTTCGGGTGAAGTCGTGTTGATCAGCCACATCAGCAGGAAGAACGCCATCATCGCCGTCACGAAGTCGGCATAGGCCACTTTCCAGGCGCCGCCATGATGGCCGCCGCCAATGACCTTCTTCACCTTCTTGATGACGACTGGCTTGTTGCCACTCATGGCGAATTGTATCCCGGGCGTTAACCGGGACTTATAGCCTCGGTACAGTTAAGGTCGCGTGCATGAGCGGTGCAGACATCCCTTCTGACTTCGATGCGCGGGACTATCGCAGCGCCCTCGGCGGCTTCGGCACGGGCGTCGCCCTGGTGGCGGCGCGGGATGCGGCCGGGAATGCGCACGGGATGATCATAAACTCCCTGACGTCCGTTTCGCTGCATCCGCCGATCATGCTCTGGTGCCTTGCCCACTCCAGCGCCGCCTTCGGGGTCTATACGGAAGCGCCCGCATTCTCGCTCAACATCCTCCGCTCCGACGACGCCGAGGTCGCGCAGCGTTTTTCCCGCCGGGGAGACCGGATCATCCCTGCCGACCAGGTCACCACGATGGAAACGGGGGCGCCCGTGCTGGTCGCCGCCGTGGCCTCGCTCGATTGTCGCATGCGGCTGCGTCAACCCATGGGCGATCACGAAGTGATCTTCGGCGATGTGCTCGCCTATCGCGCAGACGCCGGCGTCGATGCACTGGGCTTCTTCAGGGGCCGGTTTGTGACCCTGAAATCGGAGAACTAGGCTATGGCGAGTTGTGCATTCCTTGGCCTTGGCGTGATGGGCGCCCCGATGGCGCGCCACCTGTCGGAGAAGGGCCACGAAGTGACGGTATGGAACCGCACGGAGGCCAAGGCGCAGGACTGGGCCGGAAAACACAAGGGTAAGGCAGCCGCAACGCCCGCTGAGGCGATCGTGGGTGCAAGCCACATCTTCATGTGTCTTGGCGACGATCCAGACGTGCAGGCCGTGTTCGGCGCGTTCGAGCCGGCTCTGAAGTCCGGGCAGGTTGTGGCGGATCACACGACGGCATCGGCCGCGCTGGCGCGGCATCTGGAGCAGGCGGCGAAGGCAAAAGGCGCCGGCTTCATCGACGCTCCCGTGTCGGGCGGGCAGGCGGGGGCTGAGAACGGTCAGCTGACGGTGATGTGCGGCGGCGATGTGGCGACGTTCGCAAAGGCCGAGCCGGTGATGAAGGCGTATGCAAAAGCCATCACGCTGATCGGAGCGTCAGGCGCTGGGCAGCTGGCCAAGTCGGTAAACCAGATCTGTATTGCAGGCGTGGTGCAGGGCCTCGCCGAAGGGCTGCATTTTGCGCGGAAGAACGGCCTCAGCGAAGCAAGGGTTATCGAGGCGATCTCAGCCGGCGCCGCGCAGAGCTGGCAGATGCAGAACCGCTGGAAGACTATGGTCGACGGCAAATTTGACTTCGGGTTTGCCGTCGACTGGATGAGAAAGGATCTGCGCATCGCGCTTGATGCAGCGCGCGCGACCGGAGCTTCTCTGCCCCTCACGGCGCTGGTGGATCAGTTCTATGCCGACGTACAGGCCGAGGGTCATGGCCGCTGGGACACCTCCAGCCTGCTCTCGCGGCTCAACAGGTAAGCCGTGCCCAAGGTCTTCCTGCACAATTTCGAGCACGAACTCGACGAGAAGTTCGTCACAGCGGGCGGACCTGGCGGACAGAACGTCAACAAGGTGGCGACGGCCGTCCAGCTGCGCTGGAACGTGAAAGCCAGCCACGCCTTCGACGACGAACAGAAATGGATGATCCGGCGAGCGCTTGCCAACCGGATCAACGAGGCAGGCGAGCTTGTCCTTTTCATCCAGACCCATCGCAGTCAGGCGCGCAATCGTGAGGAAGCCCGCGAACGGCTGGTGGAGATGCTGGAGAAAGCGTTGGTGAGACCCCGGCGGCGCGTGGCGACCAAACCCAGTAAGGCGCAGAAGCAGCGCCGCCTCGAAGGAAAGGCGCATCGTTCGGAAACGAAGCGCAATCGCGGACGAGTAGCCGGCGATCAGGGATAACCCTGTCTGGTCAGGCTCCGCTGCGTGTGGACAACCAGGGTGAGCGAAGATGGGGATACGAACGCGCCGGACCAGAGGCTAATATCGAGGATTCCTGTCGTCCCGACCAAGGCCGAGCGGCCTCGAAGCGACGGCATTGGCGCCTGCGGGCTGGCCACTGTCGAATGCTGCTGCGGTCGGCTGGCGCGCCGGCTGAGCGGAGCGCTCAATTTGCGTAAAACTTCACGGATGCGGGGTCGCGTTTCTTAAGGCGGAAAGCCCAGTCTGTAACCTCGGGCAAGAGGCCGGATTCCCATGACGCCAGCACCTGGTCACACTCAACCGACAATCGACACGCGTGTTGCGCAGCAGGTTCGCCGCGACATTCTGATCTTCGCCGGCTTCATCGCAGCTGGCTTCATCCTGTCGGTCAACCTCGATGCTGTCGGGCTGATCTATGGCTGGGCGACAAACTTCGAAGACCTTCAGATGTCGAAGTTTCTCGGTACGGTGATCATCGCCAGTGTCGGCCTCACGCTTTACATCGTCACCCGCTATCACAGTCATGTTCGCGGCCTGCGCGAACGTCTGGAGGCGGAGGAGCGTGCGCGTCGCGTCGCCCTGCATGACCAGCTCACCGGCCTGCCCAACCGCCGCCATCTCAAGGGCGTGCTCAACTGGCTGCTGAGCGAGAATGACGGCGGCAAGCGGCTCGCCGTTGCGATGTTCAATCTCGACAAGTTCCGCGAGTTCAATGACGCCCATGGCCGTACTGTCGGCGACGAGATGATGATGCATGTCGGCAAAGTGCTGAACGTGCGCGCAGGCGTCGATGGCTTTGTCGGCCGTCTGGAGTCGGATGAGTTCGTTGTCCTCCTGCCCAACCAGGGCGAAGACGAGCTGATGGACTGGCTGTCGGCGACGCTGACCGCCATAGAGGCGCCGCTGGCGTCCGGCGACAAGTCCTTCACGGTCAGCGCGACAGCCGGCGCAGCTGTCGGACTGACGGATGGACGCGACGCCGAAACCCTCCTGCATCGCGCAAGCCTCGCGCTGCGTCGCGCCAAGGACGCTCATCGCGGCTGGTTCGCCTTCTTCAAGACCGGCATGGACGAGCTTGTCCGCCAGCGCGCGCTGTTCGAGAGCGACCTCTGGAACGCCATCCGCGAAGACCAGATCGCACCGCACTTCCAGCCGCTGGTGAACCTGCAGGATGGCAGCGTCCGTGGCTATGAAATCCTCGCGCGCTGGACGCATCCGACGCGCGGACCCATACCGCCGAGCCATTTCATTCCTGCCGCCGAAGCCAGCGGGGCCATCGGCGATCTGACCTTCAATCTTCTCCGTCGCGCCTGCGCTGAAGCTGGCAAGCTGCCCGGCGCGCCCTACCTCTCGCTCAACGTTTCGACGGTGCAGCTTGAGCAGCCCGGCTTTCCGCACCAACTCCTGAAGGCGCTGGACGAGCTGCAGTTTCCGCCCTCGCGGCTCCAGGTCGAACTGACAGAGGCTGCGCTTGTGAGTGACCGCGACGCGGCCCGCGCGGTGGTCGACATCCTGCAGGCGAAGGGTGTCCGCTTCGCGCTCGACAATTTCGGCGCCGGCCATTCCAGCCTGATCCAGCTGCGTCAACTGCCGTTCGACAAGCTCAAGATTGACCGTGCCTTCGTGCGGGCGATGGGGCGCGACACCGAAGCCGCCGTGACTGTGCGCACGATTATCGCCATGGCGAAGGGCCTCGGGCTTACTGTCGTGGCCGAGGGCGTTGAAACCGAAGAGCAGGCGCGCAAACTCGCCGGGCTCGGCTGCGACATGGCGCAAGGTTACTATTTCGGCCGTGCAATGCCCGGCATCGACCCCTCGAAGGCGGCGCGCAGCACCAAGGCGGAAGCTGAAGCGCCAGCCATCGCCTCTACATCCTGAGGCCGATTTCTTTCAGCCGGATTTCGAGAAAATCCTGCGCCTTGAGTGGTTCAGGATACTTGTCCGGGCGTTCCGCCGAGATGCAGCCGGGCAGGGTGGTGATCGCATAGTCCGGATTGAAATGCAGGAAGAACGGTGTCGAATAGCGCGGGAAGCGCGAGCGCTCCGGCTTCGGGTTCACCACCCGGTGCGTCGTCGATGGCAGCACGTCGTTGGTCAGCCGCTGCAGCATGTCGCCGATATTGACCACCAGCGATCCTGGCGGTGGATTGACCGGCAGCCACTCCCCATTGCGGTGCAGCACCTCCAGTCCGCCTTCCTCGGCGCCGAGGAGCAACGTGATCACGTTGATGTCTTCGTGAGCGCCTGCCCTCACTGATCCTTCCGGTGGCGGCTCCGTCTGTGGCGGATAGTGCAGCAGGCGCAGGATCGAGTTTCCGTCCTGCACCTTGTCGGCGAAGTAATCGGGCGGCAGCTTCAGGTGCATCGCAATGGCTGCAAGGATGTCCAGCCCGAACGTGTCGAGTGCGCGGAACATGCTGTTCGTCGCTTCCTTCCAGCCGGGCACTTCCTTCACATAGAGGTTCTCGCCCATCAGGTCCGCATATCTGTGGCCGCGTGGCAGTTCGCGCGCGACATGCCAGAACTCCTTCAGGTCCTTCGCCTTGGCGCCCTTCGCCACTTCTGTGGCGAAGGGCGTGTAGGCGCGTTGCCCGCCGCCGCCGGGAATGTAGTAAGTGCGCTTCGTCGTATCCGGCAGAGCAAAGAACTGCTTGCCTGCGCCGACACCTGCATCGATCACCGCCTGGTCGATGGGATGATCGCTGATGACGGCAAAGCCAGTCTCGCGAAAGCTTCGTCCCAGCCCATCGGAGAACGCCTTCGGGTCCTTTTTCCAGAGCGTGTAGGAGATCGGCTCGAACAGGTTGGTCGTGGTGCTCATCGCTGGCTCGCAGAAATCCTGAAGTGTCGTATCGCTTCGTCAATCTGGCGCCCGCAAGCCCGGGCCGCTACACCATCCAGTATATAGCGACAGGACGATATGCCCATGGCCCAGCCCGCCCCGATCGATGTGTATTTCTGGCCGACGCCCAATGGCCGGAAAATCACCATTGCATTGGAAGAGATGGAGCTCCCTTATCGCTTGATCCCGGTCAATATCGGGAAGGGCGACCAGTTCAAGCCTGAGTTCCTCGCGATCAGCCCCAACAACCGCATGCCGGCTATCGTTGATCCGGATGGCCCCGATGGCCAGCCCATCTCCGTTTTCGAAAGCGCAGCAATCCTGCAATACCTCGCCCGCAAGACCGGGCGGTTCGGCGGCGCCAACGCCCGCGAGCAGGCCGAGGTCGAAAGCTGGCTGGCCTGGCAGGTCGCCAACCAGGGGCCGGTGATGGGCCACCACAACCATTTCCGCAACTACGCGCCCAAGATCGAACCCGACCCCGAAAAGCTGAAATACGGCCAGGACCGCTTCTTCAACGAAACAAACCGGCTGTTCGGCGTGGCCGAGGTCCGCCTGCGCGATCGGGATTATCTCGCCGGCCCCCTGTCGATCGCTGACTTCGCCTGCTGGCCGTGGTTTGCCGCCTACAAGAGCCAAGGCCAGGAGCTATCGGATTTTCCTGCGCTCGAACGATGGTTCGTCCGATGCAAGTCGCGCCCCTTGTTCGACATCGGCCGGAAGGCCGGCGAGGAGATGCGCACGAGCGCACTCACCGACAACACCAAGGAAGCGGAGGAAGCCCGCAAGATCCTGTTCGGCCAGAAGGCGCGCACCTGATGGCGCAAGCCGTCGTGCTGCGGATGCGGCGCGAACTCTCCGGCCCGCTCGAGACCCCGCTCTGGCCGGCCGGTGTGACGGTCCGTACGCTGGGCCCGAAGCTCGACAAGAAGCTGGCGCAGGGCGCTCACGCCGTGCTCGAAGCCGGCTTCTGGCAGGGAGGCGGCGGGGCGCCGATCTTCCGCCACTGGTGGAGCGCCTTGCGCAAGGACCTCGAATTCGACCCGAGCCTGATCTTTCTTGCGATCGAGCGTGGCGAGGTGATCGGGATGGCGCACTGCTGGACCTCAGCCTTCGTGAAGGACCTGGCGGTCCATACGCGCGCCCGCCGCCGCGGCATCGGTCGCGCACTCATGTTTACGGTGTTTCACGCATTTGCGCTCAAGAGCGCGCCGCACGTCGAGCTCCGGGTACGCGAGGAAAACGCGGCCGCCATTGCGCTCTACAGGTCGATCCGTATGCAGACGATCGCACGCGAGCCGGGCTAGATTCATGAATCCGCGATTCAGACTCCTGAATCGAAATCAACACAATAATTCGAAGAAGACTGTCGAAAATCTGCAGTATTAACTACGCTGCAAATCTTCTCCGCTTCACTTGTCCCAAGGCCGCAGATGCGGCGGTGGGTGCGGAAGCAGCGACGTCCGGAGAGAGACGAAGCCGACTTCCCGAAGACAGAAGGATGCCAGAATGGCGTACGCGGATATTCGGATCGAGTCCCCCGAAGCCTTCCTGACAAAGGAAGCCTCGGCCGAAGAGCTCTACCGCGTCGCGCTGGCCTACTCCGAAGGACTCGATGTCGCCGTCGATCTCGTCTCGGCGCACAAGTTCTTCAACCTCGCCGCGACGCGCGGTCACCGCGAAGCCAAGCTGTGCCGCCAGGAAATGGCCGACATGATGTCGACCGCCGAGATCCAGAAGGCCCAGCGCGCCGCCCGCGAATGGATGAAGAAGGCCAACTAAGCGATGTCTGGATCGCGCGGACCAGGTTAGCTGCGCATTTCCGCGCCCGCAGACAGGATTGTCCGCTCCACCAGGACGTCCGTCGAGCTCACCAGTTCGCCTTCAATATCGTCTGCTGTCAGCACGATTGGAATTTCCGTGCACCCGGCGATTATCACCTCCGCGCCTTGCGTCTCCAGCTTGCGCGCCAGCGTTGTCATCGCCCGTTTGACCGTTTCGCCGGTGTCGCCGGATTTGATCCGGTAAATCAGCTCCATGAAGCTTTTCTGCGATTCCGCGTTGAGCAGGACCGGCGTCACGCCGGCTGCTTTCAGAGCGTCCTGATAGAGTCCGGCGCCAAGACAGGCATCGACCGCCATCACGCCGGCTGCTGCCGGCCTTAGATCGGCCACCACGCCGGTCGTTTCCCTGACCATGCTCAGAAAAGGCACGGTGATGGCGGCGCGGATGTCGGCTTCCCAGGCATGCGCCGTGTTGCATGCCATAACGACAAAGTCGGCGCCTGCCGCTTCCAGTCCCTTCGCGCAGGCCGCCAGCGCAGGTCCGGGCGAGGGGCCTTCGCCACGCATGAAGGCGTTGCGATCGGGAAGCTTGGGATTGTTGTCGATGATCAGCCGCAGGTGGTCCTGCTCGCGAAACGCACGCGTTCGCTTCAGCACCCGGTCGAAGAAATCCAGCGTGGCCAGCGGACCCATCCCGCCGATGACGCCGACGGTCCTGCTCTGCGACATGGGTCTACCCGCGCCGGAACATGAACATTGGCGCAACGGCGATGGCGGCCAGCGTCACGGCGGCGGCAATCATCACATACTGTCCCGGCGGCCGCGGAATGTTCAACATGTCGGCCAGCACATGTCGTCCGAGGCCGACGACCACGGCGGCCAGCCCCAGCAGCAACATCCAGACAGTGCGAAACGTCTTCATGCGCTCGCCAATACGGTCTGGTAGGCAAAGAGGGAAGGGGCGCCTCCTGTATGCACGAAGAGGATGCGCGCATCCCTGGCAAAATGGTCCCGCCGTACGAGCCCGATGAGCCCCGCGGCCGCCTTGCCGGTGTAGACCGGATCGAGCAGTATGCCCTCCAGCCGGGCAAACAGGCGCACCGCCTCGACCATGTCCTCCGTCGGCAGCGAGTAGCCGGGTCCGACCCACTCATCGAACGCAAGCACGCTCTCGCGCACCGGCGCCGGCAGGCCTGCGAAAGCGGCCGCTTCTACGGCGAGCTTGTGTACATTGTCTTCCTGCTCGGCGCGCGGGCGGCGTACATTGACGCCGGTTAGCGCAAGGCCGGCATTTGCGCCATGGAAGCCAACCAGCAGCCCGGCATGTGTGCCTGCGCTGCCCGATGCAACGACGACGTCCGTGAAGGCCAGGCCTTGTTCGAGCGACTGCTGCAGTATCTCTCGCGCGCAGACGACATAACCCATCGCGCCCAGCGCATTCGATCCGCCGCCAGGAATGATATAGCCTCTGCGGCCCAGCGCCTTCAGCTTGTCCGCCTGGGCCTGCATCGCGCTGGCAAGATCGCTTCCGCCTTCCACGACCGTCAGGCTTTCCGTGCCGAGGAGGTCGAACAAGAAGTTGTTGCCGCTTGCATCTCTGCGATAGCTGCCCGGAACGCGCTGTTCCAGAACAAGGCGGCACTTCAGCCCCTCGTGTGCCGCCGCCGCGAGCGTCAGGCGGCAATGGTTGGACTGCACGGCGCCCACGGTGATCAGCGTGTCAGCGCCCTGCCGCAGCGCATCGGCAAGAAGGAACTCCAGCTTGCGCGTCTTGTTGCCGCCGCCCGCAAGCCCCGAAAGATCGTCGCGCTTGATCCAGATCTCAGGCCCGCCGAGATGCCTGGACAGCCGTTCCAGCTTCTGGATCGGCGTTGGATGCGGCGTGTATCGCCGCCGGGGCAGAGCTTCGAGTTTCATCGGGGTGTTCTAGTGCGACGCTGAAAGTTGGGAAAGATGCCGTGAATCGAACCCGGTCGCAGCAAACAGCGGCAGCCAGATGATATGGTCAACTGGCTGGAAGTCGCCCAGTTGCCGACATCCGTTCAAACCGCCAAACTCGCCCGCCATGAACCTTGCGGACACTTTCAAGCGCGTTGCCGCCGATCTTGTCGGGATGGAGGTTAACCTCCTTTGGAGAGGGTATGGCTCCGCGATCTTCTTGGAATTTGGCGACCTATCACCGGGATGGGTTCCACTGCACGGTCGTCCTCTTCGTCCGATGGGAGAGCTCACACTTTCCATCGAGTGGAGTTGGCGCATCGAGGGCGCGGCGTCGATAATCTGCGGAAGTTGGAGCGAAGAGGAGCTTTGGGAGCCTGCCTTCGATTTGCTTCGAGGCTCACGCGTGACAGGCCTAGGTTTGTTTGGACGGCTGCCCGAAATCAGTCTCGCGCTGAGTGAGGACCGATATTTGTTGTCGTTCGCAACAGCCGAGGGACAGCCCGCATGGAACCTCACCGACCGGCGGTCATCACCCAACGTCTGGCTGTCGGTGCGCGATGGGTTGCTTTTTGAAAGCGATGGGACCGACGTTCCGCCATAATGACCGCGTCGAGGCCCCAACGTCACGCAGCCTAGCCTGATGACCCAATGGCGGGGTCGCCCGTGAATTAACCTTCACTCCCGCGCTGCTGATCAGGCAGGAGCTCGCCCAAAGACCGCCGTTCGACGCTTAAATCCAGCTGTGCCGTTCGCTCGCCGGCCGCAACGCGCTTGACCCTTATAACGTTATGCGGTATTGATGCCAATGATCCAAGGGTTCGCTGATCTCGAAACGGAGAAGATTTGGTCGGGACGCCGAAGTCGTAAGCTGCCGACGGATATCCAAGCAGTGGCGCTAAGAAAACTGCGGATCCTCAATAGTGCGCGTGTCCTGCAAGATCTTCGCGTACCTCCAGCAAACCGGCTCGAGGCGCTGCGGGGTAATCGGGCAGGCCAGCATTCGATCCGTATCAATGATCAATGGCGAATTTGCTTTGTTTGGAAGGAAGGAGGACCTGCCGATGTCGAAATCGTTGACTACCATTAAGGACGCGCTTCTGCCGAACCCGACCCCGGGAGAAATTCTCCTGGAGGAGTTTTTGAAGCCAATGGGCCTTAGCCAAAGCGAGTTGGCCCGTGCAGTCCATGTGCCGCCGAGACGCATCAACGAAATCGTGCTGGGAAAGCGCGCCGTCACGGCGGACACGGATCTCCGCCTCGCCCGGTATTTTGGAATGTCCGAAGGGTTCTTTCTAGGACTGCAGGGCGATTACGACTTGATGCAGCGGCGACGCGAGATTGGCGCCGACTTAATGTCGATTTCACCCCGCGCGGCATAGGTCGGGTCCGTATCACTGCGACTCCGCTGGAGCGGGGCCAGCTTCGGCGCGAGCGAATTCAGACGGTCTCGGGCTCCGACCAAAAGCCAAATGGCTAGGACGGGGCCCGTGGTCGCCCTAACCCGAATTGTGGCCATTCGGCTGAACTCATCCAATCGAGCCAGTCACCCTGCCCTCGCGGACCCGGCAGCTCATCGCCCA